>OLSD01002075.1_pt1 | contig 14837 bp, 15 predicted proteins | sample 1672211 | NCBI WGS metagenome assembly OLSD01 (sample SAMEA3136659, study PRJEB25190) | human gut metagenome | reverse complement strand
ACAATCTCAATACTATACAACCCAAGCTATTGACTCAAATCCGAATATGTGCTATACTTAAATTATAAACGGAGGTGTGAGAAATGAAACCGATTGAATTGTGGAACGGTGATTGCCTTGAACTTATGAAAAATATCCCTGATGGCTCTGTGGATTTGGTTCTCTGCGACTTGCCGTATGGAATTACAAATAACAAGTGGGATAAATGTATACCGCTTGAAAAACTTTGGCCAGAATACAAAAGGGTTGTAAAAAAGAATGGCGCTATCGTTTTATTTGCGCAAAACCCTTTTGATAAGGTGCTGGGGGCTAGCAACCTTGATATGTTAAAATATGAATGGGTCTGGGAAAAGCCACAAGTAACTGGACACTTGAACGCAAAGAAAATGCCGATGAAATCTCACGAGAACATCCTTGTTTTCTATCGCCGACTTCCAAAATATAACCCGCAGTGGGAATGGGGGACACCGTACACCACAACTTGCAGCATACATAGCACAAACTATGGCAAACAAAAAGACAGCGTTACAACCACCAGCGATGGCGGACGGTATCCGAAAGATGTTTTGCGATTTAGCAAGGCTGAAACAGACAAGGGCTTACACCCGACACAGAAACCCGTTGCGTTACTGGAGTATTTGATTAAGACATATACCGACTCAGGTGACACGGTTCTTGACAACTGTATGGGTAGCGGCAGCACAGGAGTGGCTTGTGCGAACACTAACCGCCGCTTTATCGGCATTGAGCTTGATGACGATTATTTTAACATCGCCAAGCAGAGAATTAACGCATGTGTAAAAACATTAATACTTGACCTTGCAGGGTATTGATTGATTTCCAGACCTATGCTATAATACAAGTGTCAACAGGATTGACAGTTTCATGTTACCCTTCTCCTTTGTTTTTCTTTTCGACCACGCCCAGCGACAACTGGGCGTGTGTTACTATATGGAGTGATAAAAATGACAAAATCATGCTTTTACACGGGCGACCGTTTACTGTCCAGTGTTGACATCAACGGCAAACGCCCAGAAATATACATCGTTGAGAGTAACCGTACCGCTGGAAAGACCACATTTTTTGCACATTATCTGATTAATAGATTTTTACAAAAAGGAGAGAAATTTGTCTGTCTTGTCCGCTGGCAGAACGAGTTACCCGACTATACAAACGCCTTTTTTAAGACCGTACATAACTTATACTTTGACAAGTACGACATGACGCAAAAAATTGTTGAGAAAAAATACGCTGATATTTATCTCAATGATATTGCTTGCGGGTATGTTGTCCCGATAAACTCTTGCGAGTACATCAAAAAGCGTTCTCAGCTTTTTTGCGATGCAACGTCGATGTTTTTTGACGAGATACAGACAGAGACCAACGTGTATGTACCTGATGAACTTAAAAAGCTTAACAGTATACATACATCAATCGCCCGTGCTGAGCACAAGATGGTGCGATATGTGCCAGTTTTTATGTGTAGTAACAGTGTCAGCTTGCTTAATCCGTACTATAACACACTTGGCATCACAGGGCGCTTAAACTCTCAAACAAAGTTTTTACGGGGCGACGGATGGGTCTTAGAGCGTAATTTTAATGCGTATGCGTACAAAGCACAACAGCAGAGTGCTTTTAACAGAGCGTTTGCCAAAACCTGTTATACAAACTTTGCCGCTGAAGGTGTGTATCTTAATGACAACACTGCTTTTATCGCCCGTCCAACGGGTCGAGGTCGTTATGTTGCAACTATCCGCAACAACAACACCGACCTTGGCTTGTGGCAGTATGACACAGACGGAATCTTGTACTGCGACCATGCTGTAGATGCGAGCTATCCCGTGCGCATCTCTGCAAGCATCTCCGACCACTGTATCGACCACACGCTTATCGGCGGCGCAGGCATTTTAAAAGACCGCCTCCGCAATTACTTTGTCAATGGGGCGTTCCGCTTTAAAGATTTGGAGTGTAAACAGGCAATTTTGAAATGTCTATCATATAACTAAGTCTATCTTGCATCCTATCTGAGACAGCTCTCGTTGCGGCGTGGTTGCACGGCGTAAAACCCGCACGCCCGCAAAATCGGGTTTGCTACCGCAGTGCTGTTCGATAGCCACTTGCTTGATATATAAAATAGCTGGCGAGTCTTTACGACCCGTCAGCTATTGTTATATCTATCTTTTTGGATGCAATTTAAAATTAGTATCAAAAAGCACTGTACCGCCTTTAATCTGTTTTGGTAATTTTTTACCAGCTATCTCAAATCCGACCTTGAACTCTGTCATCTTTGCCTTACCGCTTGCAAGCTGTGCATTAAACAGTGATTTAGATTCAGGCGACATTCCAGCGCACTTTATCTGATAAAAGGGAGCGACTGGCACACCGTCGCACTTGACAGTATGCTCGATGTATGTTTTTGCCCTTACAAATATGCCTCTATCCCATTCATTTTCTAGTTTCCAGCAACAAAAATCTACCTCGTGTATCTTTATGCCTCTTATCTTATCCGCTGGTAAATCGCAGTGTATGCTGTCTGTGTCCGCATAAATAAACCCTGCTTTGTCACTGCCGTAATAATTTTGTTGCGCCGCTCTTATCGTAAAATTACGGGCATAGCTCGTAATCGCTGACCCTATCGGTATATAGATGACCTTGCGGTCATTGGCGAGCTGCGTTGAAAATTTTAATATGCCATTGTCAAGCCTTGCGATTTTAAAATTGCTGGCAGATGACTGCGCCGTTTTACCGTAAAGGTTATTTAAAAACAGCTTAGCCAGTGCCCGCTCAGCGCCCTTGCTTGCCTTTTTTATCTCGGCATACTTATCAATATAATCATCAAATAAACCTTGCTTAGACTGATACACGGCAAAGTCAAGTATCTCAAAATCTACAAGGTTATAATGCTCCCGCATAAGCTGTAAATCTGTACAGGTAAGCGTTAACTCAACGCTCGTCGGCTCGACCTCACCGTCAAGTGTTGTTATATATTTACAATATTCTCCGTCAGCGTTTTTAACGTCCGATGTTGTGAGAGCCGTCCGTGCCGGATACCTCCAGTTGCCATTTATCATAATAAACGGTAATTTATCCTTTTTTATGTAAAATCTCGTCCGCACATGCACAAAATAGTAATATTTGGATATGTCCTGATATTTAAACGGAATACATTTACCTTTAAAAAATCTCGGGCATCCAACAGGATAGTAATTACCGGATTGCGAGTGCATCATAGACGGATATAAGCTGTTTACGTCTGCAGTTACGCCGTTATCAAAAATCTTATTTTGCTTGCCATCAACAACATAGCACCAACCACCTCGGTACGACTTGCGGACGTACTCGTCCGCAGTTTTTGAACCAAAGCACTCGTCGATATACTCGTCACTTTGGTCGGGAAAAAATGCGTCCCATGAGCGCTTGGGGTACTGTTTTTTAAACTCTGCCAAACAGCAACCTCCTATAGTGGTCTTATCATGCCCACGCTCCATCATCATCTGTAGAGCCTCAGCCACGACTAGCACGTCATTAGCAATGTACTCTTGCTCCGCAGGTGTTATCTCACAGCCAGCATAACGATAACCTTTATACTCCATCTCAAGCTTTTGATGCTTTGTCTTAAAATCTTTACCGATTTTTTTAACAGAAAAAGGTAATAGCTTTAAGCTGTCACGGAATCGTATAAAGTGACCTTGATACTTAAGTGTTATCTCGTACCACTGCCCCATATCTGATACCATATATTTAAAGTAACCATCTGATAAGTGCTTATCCTCGCTAAAGCGATAGTCGCCGTGTCTGTCCTGCTGGAGAGCCTGACGATAAAGCCCCGTCGAGAGCAGATACGACAAAATAAACGTGCCGTCAAACTTTAAGTTATGGAAATAAATGATAATATCGGTTTTATCGCACACACTCAGAGCCTCGACAGCGTGTAAAAAATCGCCTATACTATGATATATAACAACAGCCTCGGTGCCTATCTTGACAAGAGCCGCCGCCCACACCTCTGTCTCTGTCTGTCCGTCATACACAGTAGTCTCAAAGTCAGCCATATACATAACGCTTTTACGCTTTTTTGACATATTTAGCCTCCATACTGTGCAATATCGTCTACACTTACAAGCTCGCCTGTGCGAGCATCGACCCAGCTCATCAAGTCCTCATCATACTCAAAAATAACGTCGCCAGTGTTGATGTCAACATATACTCGTGCGTCACTGTCGTAGGCAAGCTCAGTGTCGCCAACTGTGTGTACCTGCCCGTCGGACATATCACTATCAAAATCGCTCATCTCGTCGGCTATATCAGATACATCGTAACTAACGTTACCGCCTGTCAGAATCTTAACAAATCTTTGCCAGCTTTGCATGTAATCGGCTTGCCCATCTGAGCCATATACAAAGCCCTGTATAGCGTCGATGATAGCAGTGCCAGCATCAGCAAAACGCCGTAGAACAGCATCGAGTCCATCCTTTGCTATAACGCTGTCCAGCAAGTCTTTTAAGGCTTGCTGATTATCATAGTATATCTCAGGTGAGATATTAAGTCCAGCGGAGTATGGCTGATTTAAGATATTAAGTATAGCCTCATATATAAGCTTGCCCTCGTCTGCGACGGGAAAAACATCCCCTGTACCAATATGACGGCGCTTTTTAGGCGGCTTAGGTGGTCGAGCTGTTACGGGCTTTTTACGATAGTCAACCTTTTTTGACTTGGCAACTTTTTGTGTTATCTGCTTTCCTGTGCCTATGTCAATGTTGTAGTTTTTGTCAGCCATACGACGCAGCGCTGCAGGTGTTACTTTTTTGAGCGCCTCAACTTGCCTGCGTGTCGGCTTTTTGGGTGTAGTCGGCGTAAAGTCGCCAACTATGTTATATCCCTCTTTTGCAAGCTCCTCAAGCCTTTTGCTTATACGGCTGATTTGTTGCTGATACTGCTTTGATAGTGTCTTTTTATGTGCCATAATAACCCCCTTAATATATAGAGATTGAGGAGGAGCTTAACTCCTCCTCTCACACGCTTACTCTGTCACCGTCTCAAGTATCGCCTTGTATACGTCCTCGTCCGCTATGTAAGCGTGCGAGTAGTAGATGCCGTCACTACCCTTGCGAGCAGGCATTGACAAAAACTTGCCTTTTTTGCCCTCAACGATACGGATGCCATAAATCGTTACAAGCTCTGCCTTTGCAACGGACAGTGTCACATCACAGCTAACGCTCTCGTTACTCCATGTCTTTTTGACTATCTCGATAGTCACGCCTGCTACCTTTGTTGTCAGCTGTGTTGTCTTTGGTGTGTTTGCCTTTGCCATCTTAAAAATCTCTCTTTCTCCCGCACATCTCAGCTGAGCGGGTGGCTGTGTACTTACGCTCACTGCACAGGGATAATGCAGTTTTGATTTGTAGCGGTTGCTACACTGATTTAAACAACGAGCGCAATATTATTTTGCCGTTGCGCACGGACATATTTTAACCCTTACGGGTTGGGATGGGGCTGATAAGGTCAACCCCTCAGAACCTTAAAAAATAAACTTTGTTGTTGCGCCTGTTGAGATTTTGACTATCGTTACTTCTTCGGTGTACTCGCCGCCATTAAACATTTCAGCTATTGCTAATGCGTTTTTAAAATCATCAGTAAATGCTGGTACAACATTTCCGTTATCAAGTTTGCAGATTATTAAATATTCCATTTTATCCCTCCTTTCATTGTCTATATATTACACCTTTTATGTGTAATCTGTTTGATAGTTTTGTGAACGTTTTGTGAAAACTATATTTTATTTTGTCTGACCTCTTTTTTGAGTCTGTCCAGTATAAGCAGTCCGCTTGCGCCAGTCATGCTATTAAAGTAGTCCGACTTTAAAAACCGTGCGACCTCTGCACGCATCTCCGGATGCATACGGTAATCATTTACAGCTTGCCGTATAACAGCGAGCCATAACTGATAATATCCACCGTTGCTCATAATTGGCGATTGTTTAAGATACCTGATACTCACACCTCCTCTCTATAGCTTGACACTCTCGTTCTAATGTCTATATATAAATATTACACCTTTATGTATATTTGGTATGATATTTTGTGAACGTTTTATAAACGTTTTGTGAAATTTATTTTTACCCTCTTTTTGAAGCTGGTCTTATTTTAATCACACCACTGCTCAGCCATTGCCTTAGCCACGCCGACAGGTGTTTTGCTTCTTAATATGGCAACCCTTTTGCCCTGAACGCCTTGCATACTGTCTGACTTTCCTCACAAGCAACTAAAACTTTCATTTTGTTTATCTCCTGTTTTTATTATCTATATGGTACCAAACTCGTGTGAAAACTGTGTGATAGTATTGTGATAGTTTGATTAAAAAGCCCCGAATTAATCGGGGCTGTGTTTCACATGAAACATTTATGCAAGACGGAAAAGCTTGACATCTCCGTCAACACTATTTATAGCACCGTTAGACCGCATAGTCATCTGCATGATACCGTCTATAGCTGCGAGGTTTGACGGCTCTATATATAAAGTAGCTCTTAAAGTTGAGGTCGGGTCAGAGCCGAGGAAAGCACTAAAGCGCACCCCTGCAAGCTCAATTTGCACAAAATTTTGAAAAGGTATCGAGGTATCGACCCCCGCACACACTATCGTGACCTCTGCTTTATAGTAAGCGTTAAGTTCGGAAGTGATAAACGTGCCGTCTAACTGCGGCACATATCCAATACACTTTGCAGGATTAAATGGCAAAACTTTTGGCGTAGTGACATCACCGCCGCTATATACGGTGTGCTGTAAAACAAGTTTTGCAGACGTATCAAGGTCGCCGACAAAGTTAGTGTAAAAAGCGCCGTTAGTCTGTATCGCTGTCGATAAAACAGACGACCACACAGGCACTGCCGCTGTACCCTTATTAAGCATAATATTATTGTCTTTATAAAACATCGTAAACTTATGGTATGTGTCGTTTGCCTTGCCGAGTGTAAGCGCCGTGTTAAGCGTAGACGAGTATACCGTGTTACCAGTAACTGTAAGCGTAAACTCCGAGGCTTTGCCCACTTCCGTAAAAGCTCCGATGACACCGTCAGCAAGCGGTGTATCAGTTGATACATGTGAATTAAAAATTACATTGTCTGTAATTTTTATGTTGCGGGCGGGTATGTTTGGCGATAAAAAGAGCCTTGTGCGGGTCGCCGAATTATTTGTTATCCGATTGTTTGAGATAACACAGTTGCGCAAGCTGTCAATGTTTGACGCTGTTAATACTATTCCAAAAACAGTGTCTGCAGTCCAAGTGTTGTCAGAAAAAATATAGTCAGTGTTTGTATACTCGTCTGTACACTGAATCTGTGACGCTGTAATAATGCAGTTTTTTATATTAACATTGCTAACTACTACGGTAGCACCGTTTTTTGTTAAAATATCGCAGTTGTCAAAGCTTACTCCCTCATAGGTTGTATGTTTTAAGTTATTGGTATCGTGACTTATTTTAACATCTTTAAAACTGCTTATAAAATTATTGCCGTTTACTAAAGTTATAGTATGCTTTGCCGACGGATTACTATATACTTTAAGGGTTTTGGTTGACGTGTTAATATCTGACAAATCGACTGTAAAGTCAGCGTCTATCAATATTGGATTAAAATTGTGTTTACAGCAGTTAATCAACTGCGTCTTGCAGTCTGTCAATGTCGGAGCTGTTGCGATACCAAGTGTAGTGGCTGTATACTCCGAGCGCAAAAATGCGACACGATAGTATAAGTCATCGTCAGCGTGAGGCAGTGCGATGTGTACGATGCCTTCCGCAAACCGCGCAGGTGGCGCTGTGTATTCCAAAATCTCCCACATAGTAAACACGCCGTCGCCCCCATAGTAGTTTTCACATACACATATTTCCTTGCCCGTGATTTGGGTAAAAGTAGCAGTTTTTAAGTCTGCGACTGTATCAAAGTGCTTGAGTCCCTGTAAAGAGCCTGCCAAGTCAGCTACTATGTTATCATAGTTCGTTGTATTGTTAAGCCAAGCATTGACAGCGTTGACTAGCATATCAGGTATTTCTGATATAGTCTTATTATACTCTGTGATAAATGCGTTAACCCTATCAGATATAGCGGTTATCTGTGTATCCTGTGCAGCAATTTTGTCATCCTGAGCCTTGAGTCGCCGCTCCTGTGTTGCAAACTCGTCTTGTATAGATTCGTTTACAATGTCTTTATATCGTAAAAAATCAGCAGACATTTTATCCGACAAGGTGTCAAATTTTTTGTCAAGACCTGCGATATACTCGCCAAAAGCATTGTCAATGTCATTTTTGTATGTGTTCCATGCATATAAAAGCCCATTTGTACTCTCGATGACCTCGTTAAGCTTTGCGCTCGTCTTGCAAAGCACCTCATAGTAGCTTAAGCTGTCATCGTAAACAAGCGGTAAAATCTTGTTGCACCAATACTTTAACTTATCAATCATCTTGATTACCTCCTTACCATATCTGCATAAACATAGTTGATAAATCGTTAATTATCATCATATCAATATTAATTATTGCATCGCTGTACTTTTTTAAAAGCTCTGCATACGTCGCACTGCCCTCATAGCCCGTTACGGTCTCAGTGTGCGCATCTGTCCGGCTGTCGATACCGTCATTGACTACTGTACCAGTTTTTGACAGTGTACTATTGCTGGTCGTGCTGTTTGTGCTGTCATTTTTTACTGTGCCAGTTTTTGTAAGCGTATGGCTGTCAGTTACGGTGTCTGTGCCAGTGTTTGACACCGTGCCAGTGTTGTTCACTGTGTTTTTTGCTGTCGTCTCATTTTTGTCATTGCCCGACGTGCTACCCGTACTCGTGCCGATGCTTGCATTTGTCATATACTTGCCAGCTTTGACATCTGATAAACTACCCTGCGGTGTGTCGCTTGTAAAGCTGTCATTACTGCTGTTGTTGCTTGCACTAGATGTTGTCGTTGACTTTGATGTGTTATCCGTCACAGCTTTAAGTGCATCAGTACGCTTACTGTCAGATTTTGTTACGACGCTACCGCCGTTAGTGTCTGTCAGATTATCTGTACGCATATCTGTGCCTGTTGCGGTTGTTGCTGCTGAGGCTGTGTCTGTGAGATTATCCGTCCGAGTGGCTTTGTTTGTGCCTTTGCTCGTACCGTCATACTGCCTTGACAGGCTTTTATTATACAACGGGTTTATTATCTCTGCAGATGCTTTATACAAACTGTTATACTGCGGCATTATCTCAACGAGCTTTGTGTTGATAGCGAGTTGCCATAAGCCAAAGGTCTCAAAAGCTATCTCGTCCGTATAGTAGTGACGAAGTATCTTTTTACATAGGTCTGCTCTGTGTGCCTCATCATATATAGGAAAAGCTGTAAAAATCTTATCCCAGCTATCATTAAGCACGGTCTCAACGTCGGTATATCCGACGCTATCACTCAATCCCGCTACCGTCTCGCATATCGTCCGCACTTGTGTTGTATAGCGTGCCATCGCTCTCGCCTCCTTTACTGATAGACTTATCTATATCAATATTATCAAACTGATACCATATATCAAGCCCAAACATTTTGTTGATTTTATCACATGCCAACTGACGCATTTTTTCGGGCGAGTTGCGTGTGGCGATTACAGCCCCCTGTGCAGTCATGACTTCATCTCGTATCATTCGTTCACGCTTTGTCGTGTCTGTGTTTGGGATGCCGAGTTGCGTTAAAGCTTCGTTCCAAATATTTTGTTTTAAAGTATATACCTTATCAGCAATATATGGCGCATCGGTCTTAAGTACGGTTATATTATCATCGTTTAAGGATTTTTTACCATATATCACAGGCTGGTCGCCATCGTACTTTTGATACATATTTTCCATACTCAAAATCTCATTTTTATCGCACTTTATGAGGACGGGCGTTTTTTGCGCTTTGACGTTAACGTCGATGATACGGTCATACTCGTATAGGCGGTCTGCGTAGTAGTGTATCTCGGCTATGTTTGGCAACCGCAGGTAATTATTGTAAATAATAACACCGTTATTAACATCAAGCTTTTTGTTATAACCTGTGTCAGATATTGCCATAAAATCATAGGGATTTCCGTATACGTCAAGCTTACCGTTGAGGACGACTGGCAAGCATAGGTAACCGAGCACATCGTCCTTGAAAAAGACACATGCGCCTTGTGTTATAAGGGTCTGCTCAAGGTATCGTAAGTCTATGCTTTTTGGCATTTTTGCCCAGTGTCCTCTTGACATAGCCATCTCAAAAAGTCTGTAAGTGTAGTTGTTCCACGCCCTTTTATTTTCAAAAAGACTTGATTTAAAAGCTGTGTCTCTTACTCTCTTAGGCATTTTATCACCTCCTGTTACGGTAAATTGTTGGGAATATTATAATTACCAGTGTTTGACAAAACCTCCCACCAGCACACACCATTATTTAAGGCTGCTTTAAAAGCTGTCAAAGCCTGTGTCGGCACGCTGTTGTCTGCGCTTGTCTTGCTTGTTACACTGGCGTTGCGGGTCTTGCAAAAGTTGTACGCCGAACGACGGCGACTCCCTATAAAGTTAGGCGTTTTGAGCGCATCAACAGCATATCCAAACATCGTAAAGTAGTCGTCGTACTGCTTGGCGACTGTTGCATTGACGGTTACTCGATAGGCGATAAAAAAGTTTTGCGCATAAAGCAAATTAAAGTACCCGCTTGCCATACCACCAAGCGTGGAGGTTTGACTGCGTAAATCTTGAAGCATAGCATACTCACTTACTCCGCCCATCACATTATTTGCCAAGCTTGTTATTGCGCCGCTTGGGTTTGCCAATCCTCCCGCCACGCTTGCAATTGATGATACTATGCGTGACATTTGTCCTGCAAGCAGTCGATTTGAGTTATTACCAATATAATTATTATACTCTGACGATATAAAGCTTGTCGCTGGATAAGTATCATAAATCAGACTGCTTTGCCAGTCAAGCGCAAAGCCCCTATAATTTTGCGGTGTGCAATACACACTTTGGTCGGGCGATGTTCCACTTGACGACAGTCTAAAAACTGCGTTATCGCTCGTAAAATACTCATATCTATACTCGTTATCGCTACCGCTGCAATTATGCACCTTAAGATAGCAAAACGGATAAGTGTACAGTTTGTTGTTTTTTGGTAAATAACCGTTAAGTGTGTCTGTCACTGCAGGTTTTGGCACAGTTTGCGGATAAATTGCAGGTGTATTGATTGCAACATTTTTTGCAAGCCACGGATGTGCCGTATCCCAGTTACCGCCAGTATATGCAAGTCTTGGTATACAGTACATCGCAAGTATGCCATTTTCGCCAGCCACTCGAATGTAATTATTTACCACATCAAAAAAATCTTGCAAGGTGCTAGGCACAACATTACACACATTATACTCACCTGCTAAGGAGGCACCGGATAAATTACCAACTGCCGCCGTTGTAAAAAAGTAGTCTTTTGTCACAGGATTTAACAAGTCATGCGATGTAACAATTACAGTATAAACGCCAGCCGTTAAGCCCTCGGCGAGAGACTGATATTTTGAGATAATCTCTTGACCGCTTGAGATTGTCGGCTCGGGGGTAATACTGTCTCCGATACCATCGGTTATGCTATGCTCCCTCTCGATATATGACGGCAGTATGTTGATGTCAAAAAAGTAAGTCTGCAATACATCAATACTATATGTTATAAGACTTGTCTCGTTATTAACATACTCAACATCTGTAATAAAGGCGTAAAACATTTTATTACCAAAGGACGTATTGCGGAATGCCATATAATTACAGCCTAAAGCGTTATCTGGTGATATTGCTACTCGGATAATATTATTAGTATGCCGAATATAGCTTTGATTTGTAAGAGTATAAGCTTTATAAGCTAAAATAGCGGTCTGCTGTGCAGATGCAGATGCAGGACGATAGCTATAGTGATAGTCACTGTCAAGCGGTACGCCTCGACACAGCCAAAGGTCGCTATTTGGTGCTACATAAGCCATTTATTTACTCCTTTCTATAAGTAATGGTGGTGGTATAGTTCCACCACCAATATTATATTAACTCAGGCAACGGTTATTGTTGCACTACCTGACTTGGTCGGGTCAAAGACTGATGTTGCCGTTATTTTTATCTCCGTTGCGCTTGTCGCATCGGATGCGATAGTCACGATGCCCGTACTTGATACCGTAGCTTTATCACTGTTACTTGTCCAAGTCAGACCGCTCGGGGCAAAGTTTGTTGCCTTTACGTTAGCTGACAGCTGCAGCTTTGCGCCTGCTGACAGCGTTGCATTTGCAGGTGATACGGTCACAGATGTGATGCTCGGTGTACCAGCAACAAAAAGTGCGTTGTTGGCAAAAGGCGAGATGGCGTAGATGCGCCAAGCGTGCAGGGTCATGTTACGATACAGACCTTCTGGGTTCTCAATCGCCCGCATTTCTGTTAATTTGTCATAAATCTGGAAAAAATCCTTATCGACAAGGACGCAAGGCACACTGTCAAGAGCTTCCATTTCAGCCTGTGAAAATTTGTAATAGTTTTCGTCGCCCTTGAAAAGTTCGTTAAGTCTCTTGATGTCGAGTGAGCCGAAGCTGTCAATCAACTTGATGTGACCGAGGAACTCAACTTTATCCATGTTAAAGGCGCTCGCAAGCACCTCAACGTTACGCTTTGCGTTAAACTTTGCTGAAACGATGAGATACTGGTCGTCTTTAAGCGTAAAGTTATTTACTCCGACGAGATTGTAGTCAGGTTTCATGAAAGTCATGTCATCTGAAACTGTCTGTATAGCTTCGACAATATCGCTCATATTGTCCTTTGTGACAGCGGGTATCTCAAACGGCATCATTAAGCCATTTGTGATACGGTAGGCGAGCATATACTTAAACGTTAAAAACTCGTCCTGCTCCATGGATGTAAACATCGTTGTAACGATTTTTTCGATGAAACTTGATACACCGTTGATGCTTAAAAAGGCGTTTTCAAGGTCGTAAGGCTGGACTGTCTGCTTGTAATACTTCTGATAGTTAAGCACATAAAAAGCAGACTTGACATCGGGGAACTCACGCTGAAAAACTGTTGTTTCCGCTCTCTCGGGGGAGTAATTTTTTGCATGAGCAAGGTCGATAAAAATGTCTTCGATAACCTCGCCAAAGTTAAGCTTACCTTTCTTAAACACATTCATAGGATTTGTATAGTATTTGTTGGTAACTTTAACCTCGGCAATTCTGTTTATCAGAGCAGTTAAAAATTCGTTCTGAATCTCAGGAAAATCCATTATTACATTGCCAATGCTCCTTATAGTGTTTGCATCAGGCGTGGCAAGCGGAACATGGTCTTTGTATTTCTGCGATGCACTGTTGCGGATAGCGTTGAGCACGTCAACACTTGAGTTTGTTTTTACATCTCTGTGGTCAATGCTGGGCATAATTATTCATCCTCACTTTCTGTATATAAGTCGTCGATTGTGATTTCTTCTGTTTTTTCTTCATCCTCTGTTGTTTCAACGTCTGACTTATTCTCACCGCCATTCATAAAGCGGTCAATGTACTTACGTCGCCACTCGGCTTCGACAGCCATTAACTTCTCGTCATAGTCACCGTGAGCGGCATAATCGTCGATTGTGTCTGAGATATTCTCGACGAGGGAGATTGTTTGGTCGTCGGAGCGGTCGCCGATATAAGCACGAATTTCTTTCATGATTTCGTCTTTAGTCTTTACCATTATTTTTCCACCTCTACTTTCGTTATAAATGCGTTTGTAAACCCTGCCTTTTTGACTGTTTCTAAAAAGGCTTTTGCGTTTGCTTCGTTTGCATATGCACCGACTTGTACACGGTATATTGTCTTGGTTTTGTCATCTGCGGTCATTTTCTTAAGTTTTGCTTTTACCTGTGCTCTAAACCAATCCATATTTTTCCCAAATCGCTCCAGCCAATGCTCGGGGTCGCCGTGCGCCGACGCATAGCCAAGAGTACTTGCTTCCTTGTGCGATACGATACTTTCGGGCTTAAGTCCGAGCTTGTTACAAAGGTATGCACAATATTCTATTGCTTCATTAAAAGCATTTGTAAAGTATACCTTATCCGTTAAGGCATCTTCGCAAATCTCAAACTGTATGTGCGCTGTGGGCGTGTAATTAAAACTGCCCTTACTTCCTGAACCACAGCCCCAGCAGGCGTAATCATATGGCAACGTCTGGTAAGTTTCGACATTGCCCTTGTCATTCTTGCCGATGAAGGCGTGCATGCAAATGTCATTGTAAACACCGTTGATGTACTCCTGATTAAGGTGGTTGTTATACACATTTTTACCAAGGTCGGCAAGTATCTCTTTAAAGTCAGCGTTTGCTGTTGTCGGCTGGACATATCTGCGAAGCATCTCGTTGTCACAGCCTGTACTGTGGACGACAATTCCAACAGGCTTGATGCGCTTATGCGCACGGTATGCACCGTTGGCTGTAAATATGCACTGTTTAACCGTCATTGTTTATACCTCCGAGTGTGTCAATTATGTGATTAAGGGCAATTGTGTTGTTGTTAATAGCCTCATTAAGTTTGCTCACCTCTGCTTTATGGGATTCGTTGAGTTTGATGTTCTGCCAAAACATGGCAATACAGCACACTATCGGAAAACCGAGCGTGCTTATTAACTGCATGATTGCGTTTGTGTCCATGGTATCACCTCGTTTCTATTTATTTCTTATTTGCAGTATAGCACATATTCAGTTGTTAATCAATAGCTTGGGTTGTATAGTATTGAGATTGTTCTATGTGGAACAGTAATATATTGTGTTGGGTATAGTATGGCGGTGATAAGGTGCCAGTGGGTAAGGGGGAACTAACTATTGA
>OLSD01002066.1_pt1 | contig 14883 bp, 7 predicted proteins | sample 1672211 | NCBI WGS metagenome assembly OLSD01 (sample SAMEA3136659, study PRJEB25190) | human gut metagenome | reverse complement strand
TCCTCACAAACCTTCTAATTCACTGTGTATAAACCGTTTATCCTTGCACGCTCAAAACTCAAGAATTTCGCACCAAAGATTTCCTCATGCGTTCAACTCATAGTATTGAGCATCAGAAATGCAAATATTGTGTCGGACTGCAAGGCGTCCGATCGCTATTCGGCATGTATCACACGACAAAGCTGCTCCACTTCGCTCTCGAAGGTTTCGCGGTTTCGTGCACGGCTCTTTATCGTTGAGCGATAATTATATATGGTTCGTGGAGTGTAAAAGAGCAAAGCAGCTATCTCCGAACTCTCCTTCACCCCTAAACGTATCAATGCATAGATGCGCAGTTCGGTGGTCAGACGCCCCTTATGCGGAGGAACAATCTGCTCGTCTTCCCTTAGAAGAGCATTAAATTCGGTGACAAACGAAGGATAGAGATCGAGGAACGCCGTGTCAAAGCTGTTCATGAATGTGGCAGCATCCTCCTCGGAAAGACGCGAAGACGACGCTGTATTAAGCAGATCGTTCACCTGCCCCACCTTTATCTTGCGCTTCACAAGAACCTCAAACTTGCTCAGTCGGTCGATGTATTTGGCACAAAGGTCGATGTAAAGCTTGGCGAGTCGTTCGCGGCGGCTGTTGGTATCGAGCAGACGAGAGTTGATAGTGTTGAGCTTTTCGTTGAGCGACGACAGCAAGTGGTTGCTCTGAGAGAGTTCGTGACGATGACGCGCCAGTTGTCGGTTCTGACGGCTGTAGAAGTATAAGAGCACCACTACAAAGACGCACAGGACTGACACGCCCAGCAATGCCATTCTCATCAGGCTGTTCTGCGAGGACAGTTTCTCACGATATGTAGACACGATGACGGGCAGTTTCTGCGATATCTCGATGATGCGCAGGCGGTTGTTATAGTTCTTGGCATCGTCCATGGCAAAGTTGATGTAGCGTTCTGCCAGCAGAATGTTGTCGTCGCCCTTCTTAAACATATACATGGCGAGGTCTTGCATGGCAAGGTTTTCGCGTGTGCAGTTGAGCAGATCGCTGATACACGCACGGAGCATATATTCCTCATATTTACGGTTGTCGTTGTTGGCGCTGTAGTTATTGGCTATGGCATACGACGCCATGGCGTACCAGCGCGACTCCACGGGAACCGTTTTCAGAGTCTTGAAGTAATGCTGTAGGGCGCGTCGGTCATTTCGTTCCACATATATATAGTATTCTCCCCAGAAGAAATCATAATACGAGTCAGTCGGACGGAGCATCGCAACAGCCTGCTTAAGGTAAGAGTCGGCACGTTCACGATAGCGCGGCGAGTAAGTATTGTCGTGACAATAGTCAGCCCAATAAGAGTAGACGTAATAGTGTGTGATGGTGTAAGTGAAGCGCAGATCCTCGTCGAGTTTCGCGGAATCGATCTCGCCGAGCAGTCCCATAGCTTCGCCATAGAGTCCACCCACCGCCAGCAGCGACGCTTTCTCAATGCGCGACTTGTCGTGATGGTATTTGTCGCCGATACGGTCAGCCAGCTGTATGGCTTTATCGACGTATACCATAGCCGAGTCGAACTGAAAGACGAAGTACTCGTCGTACAGTTTGTCATAGGCAGAAAGGAGAGTTTCGGGCTTGCGACTCTTTTCTGCCATATTCTTATAGAAGTCGATGCGTGCCTGTTTCTTGCCGTAAATCTGCGATATGTTGTCCATGATGCTGTCCACACGCTGGATAAGACTGCCGGTGGTGTCAGCCATTGCAGAAGATATGGCGGTAAGAAAAAGCAGAATAATGACTACGTAACGTTGCATAGATGATATTTATAGTGGTTAGTTAGATGGATGCAAATTTACATATTTTGAATAAAAAACACATAAGAAGCATCCTTTTTTTTACATCCCGACACCGATAAACCGGCAAATTCCCTTGGCTGTCCTATATCTATGCCTTTTCAGACCATGTACTTCAGCGAATGAAGACAATTTCGCAATATTATGATTATCATATAATTACGTGTTGACACAGTTCATTATGATGTACTTACATAGTACTTTCGATAACAACTTATGGAAATAACACCTAAATTTGCAACCGTAAATCCGACCTAACAACTAAAATGTAAAATAATATGAACCCAACCAATCGAAAATGGATCAGCCAGATTGTCGCATGTTCGTTTCTTGCAATGTTGCCGGCAGGCGCATACGCACAGAGCAAGACAATCCACGGCGTGGTGAAGGACGCCAATGGAGAGACCATCATCGGAGCCTCCGTCGGACAGAAAGGCACGAAGAATGCCACAGTAACCAATCTTGATGGAGAGTTCTCCATCTCCGTTCCCGACAATGCAGTACTCGAGATTTCCTACATCGGATACAACAACCAGCGTGTTGCTGTAAACGGCAAGTCGTCGCTTGAGATTGTCATGACTGAGGACGTACACAAGCTCAACGAGCTGGTGGTCGTAGGTTATGGCGTTATGAAGAAGAAGGACCTTACTGGAGCCGTCGGCTCGCTTGCCGCAAAGGACATGGAGAACTCGCCGGTGGCTAACATCGGACAGGCCATTCAGGGTAAGATAGCCGGTCTGCAGGTGGTGGACGCTGGCAAGCCGGGCGACAACGTCACCATCAAGGTGCGTGGTATGGGATCTATAAACAACTGTGATCCGCTCGTCGTGATTGACGGCGTGCCCACCGACCTTGGCATCAATGCCCTCAACATGGCTGACGTGGAGCGTCTGGACGTGCTGAAGGACGCTTCGGCTACGGCTATATACGGTAGCCGTGGAGCCAACGGCGTAATCATGATCACAACCAAGAAGGGAAAGGAAGGCAAGGGAAGCCTTTCGCTTTCTGCCAACCTTGCCATACAGAACGCCACACGTACTCCCAAACTGCTCAATGCCAGCCAGTACGCTGCGCTGAGCAACGACATGATGAACAATTCGGGCAACGCCGCCAACCCTGCATGGGCTGACCCGTCGGCGCTCGGCAAAGGCACGGACTGGGTGGACGAGCTGCTCCGTACCGGATATATGCAGAACTACACGCTCAGCTATTCAGGCGGCAGCGACAAGGCACATTATTATGTATCAGGCGGCATGCTCGACCAGACGGGCATCGTGAGAAGCGTCAAGTACAGACGCTTCACCTTCCAGCAGAACGCTGACGCGCAGGTACTGCCGTGGCTCAAGATGGCTTCCAACATCACCGTGTCTGCCGACCGCAAGCAGCAGGGCAGCTACGACCTGGGCAGCACATACAAGGCTCTGCCCGTCTTTGCCGTCAAGGACGAGAATGGCGAATGGACAGGACCTGAGGGCAACTCGCTTTGGTACGGCAGCGTGCGAAACCCAATCGGACCCACCACTACCGACCATAGCAGCACCAAGGGATATAATCTTCTCGGCAACATCTCTGCGGAGGTGTCGTTCACGAAGTGGCTCAAGCTGAAGAGCACGTTCGGACTGGACGCCAAGTTCTGGGATAATGACAGCTTTACACCCAAGCACGACTGGAAGCCGTCGCCCGTGGAGGAAAGCAGCCGATACAAGAGCAACAACAAGTCGTTCACGTATCTTTGGGACAATTATTTCCTCTTTGACCACACATTCGCCAAGAAGCATCACGTGGGAGTGATGGCTGGTACGTCGGCACAATGGAACGACTATGACTATCTCAACGCACAGAAGAACGTCTTCGCCTATGCGGGCGTGCACGAGATGGACAACGGCGAGAAGATGCATTCCATCGGGGGCAACGAGACGGAATGGGCGCTTATGTCTTACATGGCACGCCTCAACTATGAGTATGCAGACCGTTATTTGCTCACCGCCACTGTGCGCCGTGACGGATCGTCACGCTTCGGCAGAAACAACCGTTGGGGTACGTTCCCCTCTGTGTCGTTGGCTTGGCGTGCTTCCGAAGAAGAGTGGTTCCCGAAGAGCAATGTTCTCAGCGACCTTAAGATCCGTGCCGGATACGGCGTTACGGGTAGCCAGGCAAGCGTTGGCAACTACAGCTATCTGGCTTCGTACAACACCAGCGTCTATCCGTTCGGCAAGGCAGGAACAGAACAGTCGGCTCTTGTGTCTGCCACGCTTGCCAATCCCAACATCCATTGGGAGCAGGTGGCTCAGACCAACATCGGATTTGACGCAGCACTCTTCAATCAGCGTGCACACCTCACATTCGACTATTATATAAAGAACACGAGCGACATGCTCGTAAAAGCTTCCATTCCTATCACGTCTGGATTTGAGGACACAAGCACCACGTACACCAATGCGGGCAAGGTACGCAACACGGGTTTTGAGGTTTCGCTCAACACGCTGAACATCCAGGGACCGCTGCAGTGGGAGACGGGCATCGTCTATACGTACAACCGAAACAAGATAAAGAGCCTCAACAGCGACGTTCCTTACTATATCAATCAGGTGAACAACTCGTACGTCACGATGCTTGCCAACAACCTGCCCATCAACGTGTTCTACGGTTATGTCACAGACGGCATCTTCCAGAACGAGCAGGAGGTGAAGAACCACGCCATACAGACAGGTGCCGAACCGGGCGACATCCGATTCAAGGACCTCAACAATGACGGTGTCATCAACGACAACGACCGTACGGTCATAGGCAATCCTAACCCTACACATATCTTCTCAATGAGCAATACGCTCACATGGAAGGGTCTGGAGCTGTCGGTCTATCTGCAGGGTGTGGCTGGCAACAAGATTTTCAACGCCAACAAGATTGACCTCACTGGCATGTCGGCTGCATACAATCAGCTCAACGACGTGCTCTCACGCTGGCATGGCGAAGGCACAAGCACCTCTATGCCGCGTGCCGTCTACGGCGACCCCAACCAGAACAATCGCATCAGCGACCGATACGTAGAGAACGGTGCCTATCTGCGCCTGAAGAGCATCTCGCTCGCTTACAATGTGCCGCAGCAGTGGCTCCGCGCCCTTACGCTCAGTTCGGCACGCATCACCTTCTCTTGCGAGAACGTAGCCACCATAACAGGATACTCAGGTTTCGACCCCGAGGTGGGCGTCAACGGCATCGACCTCTCCAGCTATCCCATCTCACGTACGTTCAATATCGGATTAAACCTAAACTTCTAACAATTTGAATCATTATGAAAAAGATATTTATTCTGGCTCTCAACATAGCGCTTGCAGGCTCGATGTGCTCATGCAGCGACTTCCTCGACCGTGAGCCAAAGAACACAGTCGACCCAGAGACGACGGTAGACGAGGACGTGGCAGTGTCGATGGCTAACGCCTGCTACCGAACTCTTCAGTCGTCGAATATGTACAACCAGCGCCTGTGGACTCTCGACATCGTTGCGGGCAACAGCGTGGTGGGTGCAGGTGGCGGTACGGACGGCATCGAGACCGTCCAGGCTTCCAACTTCACCACACAGAGCGACAACGGCATGGCGCTCTATTTGTGGCGTTCGCCATGGGTGGGCATCGGACAATGCAACATCCTCATCAATGCTCTCGAAGGCAAGAACCCCGAGAAGGGCACCATTCTGGGACGATCGCTCGGCGAAGCTTACTTCCTCCGCGCACATTATTACTTCATTCTCGTACGTCTGTACGGTGGAGTGCCTCTGCGTCTTAAGCCGTTCAATCCCGGCGAAAGCACAGACATAGCACGTGCTTCAGTGGACGATGTGTATAAGCAGATCATCGAGGACACCAACCGTGCTGCTGAACTGCTGCCTGCCAAGAGCCAGCTGGACGACGACAATCTCGGACGAGCCACAAAGGACGCTGCCTACACCATGCTCGCCGACATTTACCTCACACTCGCCCCTGACAATACTGAATATTATCAGAAGGTGGTGAGCCTGTGCGACGAGGTGACGGCTCTCGGCTACGACCTCAGCCAATGCACGTACGAATCAAACTTTGACGCTACCATAAACAACGGACCTGAATCGATTTTCGAAGTGCAGTTCTCCGGCAATACCGAATACGACTTCTGGGGAAATAATCCTCAGTCGAGCTGGCTGTCTACGTTCATGGGACCGCGCAACTCCAACTTCGTGGCAGGATCGTACGGATGGAATCAGCCTACGGAAGAGTTTATGTCGCAGTATGAGGAGGGCGACAAGCGCAAAGACCTCACCGTACTGTACGAGGGATGTCCTGACTTTGACGGCATGGCATACAAGAGCAGCTATTCCACAACGGGCTACAACGTGCGCAAGTTCCTCGTATCGAAGAGCGTATCACCCGAATTTAACACTAATCCAGCCAACTTCGTGGTTTATCGTTATGCTGACGTGCTGCTGATGAAGGCGGAGGCTCTTAATGAGCAGGGCAAGACTTCTGAGGCTGCCGAACCGCTCAACATCGTACGCCGCCGTGCCGGTCTGCCGGATGTGAGCGGACTGTCGCAGGAGGCTATGCGCGAAAAGATCATACACGAACGCCGCATTGAACTGGCGTTTGAGGGCCACAGATGGTTTGACATGATACGCGTGCAGCATGGCGACTATGCCGTGAAGTTCCTCAAGTCCATCGGAAAGTCGCGCGTCACAAAGGAACGCCTGCTCTTCCCCATCCCGCAGACGGAGAGAGACGCCAACAAGCTGATGACACAGAACCCTGGATATTAAAGGTCAAGAAACATTATAAACAATAAAAAAAGAATCAATATGAAACGATATATAAATTGCATTCATAGTCTGTTGGCTCTTCTTTTCATCGGCTTTGCCCTCTCCGCTTGCTCTGACCAGGACTACACCGAACTGGACAAAGGACGCGACCAGCTGACAATCACGGCTGACCAAGCCCTGTCCGCTCTGGAAGAGACCAGCCATGCAAGTGACGCCATCACACTGAACTGGACCACCGGCAACAATTACGGCACCGGCAACCGCATCAGCTATCGTCTGGAGCTGGCTAAGGCTGGCACCGACTTCGCCCAGCCTTACGTTGCTGTGGACGAACAGACGCAGACTTACACGTGGAGCGCCAACGTGGAGAATCTTAACAACATCATTCTCGACAATATGGGAGGCACCGTTGGCACACCCATAGACATCGAAGCACGCGTCACAGCCATAGTCAGCGGCGCGGAAGAGACACAGACTGCCACCACGCAGTTCACCGTTACACCGTACGAACCCGTCACATCCACATTGTATATTATAGGTAGCGCTGCTCCAAACGGATGGAGCGCCGACAATGCATCAGAGATGACACGCACCACCAACGGCCTCTTCACTTGGGAAGGCAAGCTCAATAGCGGCGAGATAAAGTTCATAACCACTCTCGGACAGTTTCTGCCTTCATACGGACGCGGCGACAACGGTGCTCCAGTGCTCCGCACAAGCGACGACCAACCCGACGAGAAATGGACCATCAACGAAGCACACGACTATAAAGTGACCGTGGATTTGCTTGCTGCTACAGTCAGCATAGAAAAGACAGAGGGCATAAGCCCTGCCTTTGACCAGCTGTTCTTCGTAGGCAATGCCACAGGCTGGGGCTTTGAACCGATGACACAGGACGTGCTCGACCCCTTCCTCTTCCGCATGGGACGCTACTTTGAGCAGGGAGTTGGCGGCGAGTTTAAGTTCGGAACATCCATGAACTCATGGGAGAACATGTATAAAGCCACACAGGCAAACGCTCCTTACACAGACAAGAGCATGGAATTCGTTTCTGGATTCGACCCCGACAACAAGTGGTACCTGCAGGACAGCGAGACTGGCAAGGCTTATAAGATATGCGTTGACATCCGTTCGGGCAAGGAACGCATGATGATGAAGGAATTCAATCCCTACGAGATGATTTACCTTGTGGGCGACGCCACACCCAACGGATGGGATCTTGGCAACGCTACACCGATGACAGCAACGAAGAGTCCTTATGTATTCACGTGGACAGGTCAGCTCAACGCCGGCGAACTGAAGTTCTCTTGCGACAAGCAGAGCGACTGGAACGGTGCTTGGTTTATGCCTTCTGCTCCCGACGCCGAGCCAAAGGGCACTGCCGAACATGCGCTCTTCATCAACAAGAGCGACGAAACGCTGAAGGCTCAGTATCTGACGGTGAACATCAGCGACATCGACTATAAATGGAAAATCACATCGTCGGGCACTTACACCATCACACTGGACCAGCTCAACGAGACCATCACTATCTCAAAAAATTAACATTCTAACAAAAACATAAGATGAAAATGAATGCATTGCTAATAGCGCTACCCCTATTGATAGGCTCATGCAGCGACGACAACAATAGCTATAACGACCCCGCTACCGTTCCGACGGACATCATACAGACCGTGGTGAAGACCACTGACAACATCTCTATCGGCGTTTCCACTGACAAGGCGGCGTACAAGCCCGGCGAGACGGTGCGCTTCACGGTCACGGACGGCACACTGCCCTCATCGGCACATGTGCGCTATCGTCACGGTGCGGACGTGATTGCGGACGAGAACATCGGATCGACATCGTGGACATGGACTGCTCCACAGACCGACTACACTGGCTATATGGCTGACATTTACACCACAGACGCCAACAACCAGCAGACCATCTACGCCACTATCGGCGTGGATGTGTCGAGCGACTGGGCACGATTCCCGCGCTATGGCTTCATTGCCTCATACGGAAACGACCGTACTTCGGACGTGATAGCCTCCGAACTGTCGCTGCTCAACCGCTGCCATATCAACGGTCTGCAGTTCTATGACTGGCAATACAAGCAGCACTGGCCGCTCGGCGGCACTCCCGACAATCTGCTCGAGAGCTACAAGGACATTGCCAACCGCGACAACTACACTTCTGTGGTGAAGGACTACATCGCCCAGGCTCACTCGTTCGGCATGAAAGCCATGTTCTATAATCTCTGCTTCGGCGTCTTTGACGACGCTAAGGCAGACGGCGTGGGCGACCATTGGTATATATACACCGACCAGAACCACTCGAAGTGCGACCGCCATCAGTTGCCGTCCGACTGGAAGAGCGACATCTATCTCGTCAATCCGTCTAACAAAGACTGGCAGAAATATCTCGCTGACCGCAACGATGACGTGTATAAAGCGCTCGACTTCGACGGCTTCCACATCGACCAGCTTGGCGACCGTGGCACCGATTACGACTATTATGGTTCGCAGGTGAATCTGCCCAACGGCTATGCATCGTTCATTCGCGCCATGAAGGAACGCCAGCCCGACAAGCGTCTGGTGATGAACGCCGTGAGCAACTATGGCTCGGACAAGATTGTTTCCACCGGATGCGTGGACTTTATGTACACCGAGTTATGGGGAAGCGAAGACAAGTTCAGCGATCTCCACGACATTCTGAAAGCCAATCGTCTGTATTCGGGCAACAAACTCGGACAGGTGTATGCCGCATACATGGACTACGGACACAAGAAGCCGGAGTTTAACACTCCCGGTGTGCTGCTCACAGACGCCGTGATGTTCGCTCTCGGAGCATCGCATCTCGAGCTTGGAGCCGGACATATGCTCAGTTCAGAATACTTCCCGTATGCTGATGTGAAGATGAGCGACGAGCTAAAGAAGCAGATTGTGGCTTACTACGACTTCCTCACAGCCTACCAGAACCTGCTTCGCGACGGTGGCAGCGATACTCAGGCAGACATTGCAGCAGCCAAGTCGGTGGTAACCATCAATGCTTGGCCGCCCGTTCTCGGCAATGTCACGGCATATAGCAAGAACGTAAATGGCAAGCAGGTGGTGAATCTGATAAACTTCCGTCAAGCTAATAGCCTCAGCTGGCGCGACATGGACGGCACAATGCCGGAACCGGAAGCCGTGGATAACCTTACACTAAGAATGCGTGCCAAGAACGTGAAGAAGCTGTGGGTGGCATCGCCTGACCAACTCGGTGGCGCTCCGCAGGAACTGAAGTATCGTCAGGAAGGCGACTTCGTGGTGTTCACGGTGCCGCAGCTGAAGTATTGGACAATGATAGTAGCAGAATAAACAAGCACAAAAGATGAAGAAAACATTATTTACAGCCCTCGCGCTTGCCCTCTCGTTCGGGGCAAACGCGCAGACAGTAACCTCGCCTGACGGCAACGTATCTGTGAAGTTCTATCTGCAGGACGGACGCCTCACATACGAGATGACTTACAAGAAGAAGGAAGTGATACGTCCGTCGCATCTCGGACTGGAACTGGCGAAGGACAAGCACGCCTCCAACGGGACGAACGAGCAGGACCTCATGGACGGCTTCACGGTGAAGGACACGAAGACAGCCACCTTCGACGAGACATGGCGTCCGGTATGGGGCGAGACTGCCACCATCCGAAACCATTACAACGAGCTCGCCGTAACGCTCAATCAGGCTTCCATGCAGCGCGACATACGCATCCGCTTCCGCGTATACGACGACGGCATGGGACTGCGCTACGAATTTCCACAGCAGCAGAAGCTCAACTATATAGTAGTGAAGGAAGAGCACACGCAGTTTGCAATGACGGGCGACCACACCGCCTACTGGATTCCCGGCGACTACGACACGCAGGAGTATGAGACCGTCATATCAAAGATGAGCGAGATACGATCAAAGATGAAGGCTGCCGTAACGTCCAACGCTTCGCAGACACAGTTCTCGCCTACCGGTGTCCAGACATCCCTTCAGCTCAAGACAGACAACGGTCTTTACATTAATCTGCATGAGGCAGCCTGCGTCAACTTCCCAACGATGCACCTCAATCTCGACGACAAGAACATGGTGTTCGAGTCGTGGCTGACACCAGACGCTACGGGAATGAAGGGCTACGTGCAGACTCCGTTCAACACGCCGTGGCGCACAGTGATAGTAAGCGACGACGCTCGCGACATGCTCGCTTCCAATCTTATTCTTAATCTCAACGAGCCGTGCAAGATAGAGGATACATCATGGATTCATCCCACGAAGTATTGCGGAGTGTGGTGGGAGATGATAGCCGGAGGCAAGCAGTGGAGCTACACCTTCGATCTGCCATCAGTAAATCTGGAGAACCTTGACTACTCGAAGTGCCGTCCCCACGGACAGCATCCTGCCAACACCGAGAATGTGAAGCGTTACATCGACTTCGCCGCGAAGAACGGACTGCAGGAGGTTCTGGTGGAAGGATGGAACATCGGCTGGGAAGACTGGTTCGGTCATTATAAGGACTATGTGTTCGACTTCCAGACTCCTTATCCCGACTTCGACATCAAGTATCTCAACGACTATGCCCACTCAAAAGGCGTGAAGCTGATGATGCACCACGAGACGAGCGGTTCCACACAGAACTATGAGCGTCATCTCGAAGCAGCATATTCGCTGATGAACAAGTATGGCTATGATGCCGTGAAGAGCGGCTACGTGGGCGACATCATTCCGCGAGGCGACTATCATTACTCGCAGTCCACCAACAACCACTATCTCTACTGCATCAAGGAGGCTGCCAAGCACCACATCATGGTGAACGCTCATGAGGCGACACGTCCTACCGGACTTTGCCGCACATGGCCCAATCTCGTCGGCAACGAGTCGGCACGCGGAACAGAGTATGAGGCGTTCGGCGGCAGCGAGCCTTACCACACCGTCATCCTGCCGTTCACACGTCTGCAGGGCGGTCCGATGGACTACACTCCTGGCATCTTCGTCACGAAGCTTAGTGAATGGAGCAACAACAAGTCGTATGTCCACACCACTCTCTGCGGACAGCTGGCTCTCTATCTGACGATGTACTCGCCGCTGCAGATGGCAGCCGACCTGCCCGAGAATTATGAGAAGTATGACGATGCTTTCCAGTTTATACGTGACGTGGCTTGCGACTGGGACGACTCTCGCTACCTGGAAGCCGAACCTGCCAAGTATATCACGGTGGCACGCAAGGCCAAAGGTACGGCCAACTGGTTCGTAGGAGGCAAGTGCGATGCCGAAGGCCATAAGTCAGTAGTGCGCCTCGACTTCCTCGACAAGGGACGCAAGTATGACTGCGCTATCTATCAGGATGCGCCAAACGCCGACTACGAGAAAAATCCTTCTGCCTACGTCATCACTCACCGTACAGTCAAGAAAGGTGATGTGCTGAAGCTGAAGCAGGCACGTGGCGGCGGATTCGCTGTCAGCCTTATGGCTAAATAAAAAACGGTTTGATTTTTGTAGTAATATATTTTAGGAGGGTGCGACATTTTGTCACACTCTCCTATTGCTGATTTATAAAGACAAGCACCCTGTAACAATACAAACAATAAACCTATACTGATAATGAAACAAAAGTATTCATCTTACAAATTGCTGGCTCTCTCCTCTGCCCTCTCAGCTCTTTCGCTCACCGCAGCAGCCCAGAATGCCAATGTGGTCTATCAGGACAGCAACGTGCGCTTCACGCTTGTCACCGACGGAACCGTGCGCATGGAATATGCGCCGGACGGCAAATTCCTTGACAACAAGTCGTTCATTGCCGTCAACCGCTCGTATCCGGAAGTGAAATACAAGAAGAACGAGACGTCTAAGAAGGTTGTGATATCCACCGATTATCTCACTCTCTCCTACACGAAAGGCTCAGGTCCGCTCACCGAACGCAATCTCTCCATCGTCTCGGCAAAGACCAAGAAGAAGACTGCCGACGGCAAACACCTCATTCCCTTCGCATGGCATCCGGGACAGAAGGACGCGCCTGACGCCAATCTGAAGGGCACTTACCGCACTCTTGACGGATATGACGGCGACTCGCGTGGCGATACGGGCAAGATGCCCATTGAGGACGGACTGCTCTCAAGGAGCGGCTGGACCCTCATAGACGATTCCGAGGGCTACGTCTTCGACAACAGCGACTGGCAGTGGGTGGAGCATCGTCCTAACGAGGGCAAGACGCAGGACATGTATTTCCTCGCATACGGCAACGACTATAAGAAGGCTCTGCACGACTTTACGGTCTTCGCAGGAAAGGAACCGCTGCCGCCGCGCTATGCGTTCGGCTACTGGTGGTCGCGCTATTGGGGATATAGCGACAACGAACTGCGCCAGCTCGTCGGCAAGATGCAATCATACAACATACCGATGGACGTACTCGTAGTGGACATGGACTGGCATTACACGGAGGAAGGACGTGGCGGATGGACCGGATATACGTGGAACAAACGACTCTTCCCCTCGCCCAAGGGCTTCCTGAAGTGGGTAAAGCAGCAGCAACTCGAGACCACCGTAAACCTCCATCCCGCCGACGGCATAAAGTATTATGAAGAAGGATATGACGACATGGCACGATGGATGGGCATGAATCCTGCCGAGAAGAAGGACATCGCATGGAACGCTTCCTCCAAGAGATTCATGCAGGGATGGTACGACAAGATTCTCCGCCCCATGGAACGTGACGGCATCGACTTCTGGTGGCTCGACTGGCAGCAGTGGGAAAATGACAAGGAGTTTCCGCGTCTGAGCAACACCTGGTGGATAAACTATACCACATTCACCGACATGGAGCGACATCACGACACACGTCCGATGCTCTATCATCGTTGGGGCGGACTGGGCAACCACCGCTATCAGATAGGATTCTCGGGAGATGCCATCATCAGCTGGAAGTCGCTCGACTTCCAACCTTACTACAACTCCACCGCCTCCAACGTGCTCTACGGCTACTGGAGCCACGACATCGGCGGACACATGGGAGCCGACTCCATCAATCCGGAGATGTATATACGCTGGATGCAGTTCGGAGCCTTCAGCCCTGTGCTGCGCACGCATTCCACAAAGAACGCCGGACTGAACAAGGAGCCGTGGGTATTTGCCGACAAGGAGCGCGACATCATCCGCGACATCATCAAGCAACGCTACTCGCTCGCGCCTTACATTTACACCATGGCGCGTCATGCCTACGACACCGGCGTGTCGCTGTGCCGACCGATGTATTATGACTATCCTGACACGAAGGAGGCTTACAGCAACCGCAACGAATATATGTTCGGCGACAACTTCCTCGTCTATCCCATCACAAAGCCGATGAACAACGGCGTGTCAGAGCAGAACGTCTGGCTGCCGGCGGGATGCGACTGGTACGAACTGTCGTCAGGAACGATGCTGAAAGGCGGACAGAATGTCGAGCGCCGCTTCCTGCTGGACGAATATCCTGTCTACATCAAAGCCGGAAGCATCATCCCGCAGTACGGCGACGTGAAGAATCTGCGCAACAACGACGAGGCTGTCACCATAACCGTATATCCCGGCAACGTGAACACGCAATTCGACATGTATGAGGACAACGGCAATGACAAGCAGTATGCCACGGCTTACGCCACCACCCAGCTCTCGTCCACACACTCTGCCGACGGCACTTTGTGCGTTAAGATAGGAGCACGTAAGGGCGAATACAGCGGCATGCCTTCGCACCGACAGTTCAGACTGAAGCTCGTGGCTTCTGCCGTTCCTGAGAAGGTGACGGTAGACGGCAAGCAGACGGATTTCGAATACGACGGAAACAAGCTTTCCTTGCTCGTCAACATACCTGAGACCGACTGCTCGAAAGAAAAGGTTGTGGAGATAAGCTATGCGAAAGACGCTCCGGTTCTCACGGACGGACTCATCGGAAAGTTCCGCCACATCCAGCAGAACTGCGTAGCGATGAAATACCGCAACCCTGCCATCGTGTTCGCCGAGCCTCTCGGAACAATGGAGTCGGCAGGCATAGCCATGACCTACAATCCCGAGAAGCAGAAGCAGATAGTGGAGACGTTCCGCACGAACTACGGTTCGCTTGCCGACATCCTCAAGCAGAACGGCATCGAAGGGGAAGACGCAAAGAAGTTTATGGACACCTCGTTCTAAAGACAGCTGACGAGGTAGGGCTTTGACAAAAACCTTTATCCACATACCGCTTATGGGCGCAAATCCTATCGGATTTAAATAAAAGGCTTTACA
>OLSD01002064.1_pt1 | contig 14896 bp, 11 predicted proteins | sample 1672211 | NCBI WGS metagenome assembly OLSD01 (sample SAMEA3136659, study PRJEB25190) | human gut metagenome | reverse complement strand
GGCATAGCCCTTAGTGGCCTTAGCGGCTCTCGACAGAAGATCGTCCTCTATGGTCAAGCCAGTCGCGACAAAGCTGTCGCCCATAGAGAGCGCCACCTCCACCTGGTTGATAGGCGCCAGGTCTTCGGGGAGGGCACGACGCAAGAACGTAAGCGCCTTGCCGTTAATAAGATCCATAACGCCGGCGGGTAAACCGGCAAAGGCAAGTGCGATATCTACTCTTTCCCCTATCAAAAGCTGAACCGTAGACGCAATGTCGCGCATATCGTCAATCGGGGCGTCCTGAACTTCATCGATGGCAATAAAAAGACCCTTGGATGACTTCGCTGCCGAACTCAGCAACTTTCTAAGGCTCGGCTCTTGGGGCGCAACATCGACTTTCGCCGAAACAAAGCCGGCGTTTACGCCGACCGAAGCATTGGCCGCAAGGGAAGAATCAGCAACCTGATCTCTCAAGTCCAGCAATAGGTTAGGGCCAGCAGAAACAATAGCGGTCTTCCAACCAAGCTCTCGCGCACGATTCCTAAGGTCGCAGAGCAAAACAGTTTTTCCGGAGCCCCTCGGTCCAGCAATGCGCATGAGCCTCGCAGGTGCACCAATTCCCGCATTCAAACTCTCGGAAAACTCAAGGGCGATATCATCGCGACCAATTATGCGCGGAGGCTCAGCGCCGGCAGTGGGACGAAAGGGGTTATGGAATGCTGTGACGCTCACTTGTTCGCCTTTCTGGGGGTCTATTAACAGTCAATCATTGCTTAAGTATTTATCGTAGACTATATCGGATAGTATCGAGTTATATAAGACTGTATAAACTTATCGCGAAAGTATCGAGCTTTCGTAATTTGTCTTTGTAAGTAGTCCAACCTTGCTTTCTTCCAAGCTCATAGCGAAAGAAAGTTAAGGACTTCCTAAAAACCATTGCCTTAGACAGAGAAATACTCGCTCTCAGCGGATAAGTTCGGCCCCAGCCACGGATCGCCCGTCAAGAAGAACTCCGGCCAGCGCTGCACGAACAGTGCCTGTTCGCGCTTCCAACGGCGCAGTTTTTCCTCGTTGGCCTCTTCCCTGCCGCGCGAGGTGAACTCGTAGTGGTACAGCTCGGCATAGGGCGTAAAGATGGTACGGTAGCCCGCCTCCCACACGCGCAGGCAAAAATCCGCATCGTTAAAGCCGACGGCGAATTCCTCGTTGTAGCCGCCGACCTGCTCAAATACGTCGCGTCGGACCATCTGGCAGGCACCCGTTACGGCACTAAAGTTGCCCGGACGCACAGCACGGGCAAGATAGCCCTCGCGCTTTGCCGAGAAGTCCTGGTTGGCATGAGCAAGTGCGCCACGCACGCCGACCAAAATGCCAGCGTGCTGCACCAAATAATCGGCAAAGTAGAGTTTGGCACCCACCACACCCGCATCGGGACGTTGCAGATAGCCCATCATCTCTTCGATAAAGTCGGGGCTTATGATCTCGGTATCGTTGTTCAGCAGCAGTAGATAGTCGCCCTTGGCATGCTCTACGCCAAAGTTGATAATCTGGGAGTAATTGAACTCGCCCGGCCAGTACACAACGCGTGCGTTACCTTTGCCGCCAGATGCAGCCGCCACGCGCTCCGGCAGGGTTTCGTAACACGCAAAGGTCTCCGGATCTTCGCTGTTGTTCTCCACCAAGACAATCTCGTAATTGGTATACGTGGCCTTCTGGGCGATCGACATCACACAGGCATCGAGCGTCTCAATGTGATCCTTGGTGGGAATCACAATACTCACCAGCGACGCAGGCTCCGGCAGCGCATAACGCATGCGATAGACAAACGGCGTCTCGGTCTCCTCGACCGTTCCGCGAACGCCCAGCGACTCAAAGTGGCGCTGCAGCGCAAGGCGCCCGGCCTCGATGGCATACGGCTTGCTGTCGGCAGAACCGTCGGCGGTGGAACCGGGGTGCACACGCCAGTGATACAACACGTGGGCAATATGCTCAAAGCGTGCGCCCGATTCAAGGCAGCGAAGCGTCAGATCATAATCCTGGGCGCCCGCGACGTCTTCCGGCGACATGCCAATGCGATCGATAAGCGCCTTCTCCACCATCAGAAAATGCGTCACGCAGTTATGGCTATAGAGCAGGTCAACGTTGAGCCGCGTCTTAAAGACCGGCTGACCCCACTCCCCCGTTTTCTGGAACATGTCCTCGTCACAGAACAGGACCTGCGGACGCTCCCCCTCTGCCGCTTTGTTCAAAGCGGCGACATAGTGGAACAACGCATCCGGCTCCAAGATGTCATCGTGGTCCAAAAATGCGATGTAGTCGCCCGTCGCTTGCTCAATACCCGCGTTGGTGTTGACCACGATGCCGCCGTTACCGGGCAGCTCAATGCGACGAATCCGCTCGTCATTGGCGTCGGCCGCAAGATTGGACACCGCGTCCCATTCGGGCGAGGCGTCCATAAGCAGCAGTTCCCAGTTGTCATAGCTCTGGGCTAGCACCGAGTCCAGCAGCTCGCGCAGGTAGACTTGATCGGTCTTATAGCACGGCACCACAATGCTCACGAGCGGCCTGTAGGCGAATGCCGCCGCGGCTACGCACTGACACGTCAAGTCGCCCGGCTTCGCGCGATATTGATCAAACCAGCGTCGATAGGCCGCGTCATCCGCACGTGCATCCTTCATGCGGTTCCAGCTGTCGTCGACCATGCCGTTGGACAGGCGACCATCCATGGCGCAAAAACCGTTCTGAATCTGGCCCGCTGAATCAGCCGCAATCGCGACAAAATCGCGTACATCCTGAGGCATCTCCACGCTTAGATACGTTTTATTGACACGACATCCGTTTTGCTGGAGAACATCGACCTGCGACTCAAACACATGCACGGTGGCATCAATCGCATTCATGCGCGTATCGAAAATCTGGAGCTCAGGGGCGCACTGGGGATCTCCCACCCACTTGACCTCATAGCGCCAGACGACGCCCTCATCTGCCGGTAAATACCGAACGGCATCGATCTCGTAGCGACCGCAGCATTCGCCACGCTGCGCGTCGCGGATAAGCGCGCACAGCGCAGGCTTTGCTTTGTAGTTAATCTTGGATTCCAACTTGGCAATACGACTATCAAGGCGAATAGAGCCCAGCCTTTTGCCGCCGGACGCAAATGAGACGTCAATTGTAGAGCCGTCCATAAACGGAAGCACCAAGACGACGAGCTCGCGCTCATAATCGGCAACGGAGGGACAAAGCGCCAGTATACGACCATAATCGACCGACAGCGCCAGCGCCGGCACGCTTACATCATTGGTTGTCGCGTGAGCAAAGGCCTGGGGACCCTCCTGTTCAATAGGCCCTGCGATATCCTGGCCGACAAAGCGAAGCAACACAAACAGACGGCCCTGACTGCGGCAAAGCGCCAAACGCTTGATACTCATCTACACCTCTCGCTTTCCCAGAGCATTCGCGGCCATGCGCTTGCACGCGCCCAGGCGCCCAAACCTCAAGACGTCGTAATCGAACATGAGCTTTTTGCACGAACGAGCAGCAGGCGCCTTACCGACAAGTGCCGCACGCACCATAGCGGCAACAGAAGGAGCGCATTGTGCGAGCGCAGCATCACTGCCCACGGCAGAACCGTCAAGCGCCGCGGCGACGGCAGCAAACACCTTGCCGCAGTCCGAACCCAGCAACCTGAGCGCATCGTACAGCACCAGATCGCATAGGAAGTACGCCAGGTCATCGGCGTGCTGAGCATCGAGACCGTCACGGCGCCAATCGACCAGCACCGCGGAGTAAATCTTCACGTGTTCCAGCAAGCGCGTCTCGTCGTCATAGCGCATGGTGTCCATGAGCGAGCCCTTGCGCGCCACGCGGTAGTCATACAGCTTGTTCGAGATAAGCGCAGTCTTGCGCGAACGACCGTACACGGCAAAATCGAAGACCTGGTCCTCGCCATACTTAACGGTTTCGTCGAACACGATCCCGTTACCCAGCAAAAACTCACGCCTGCAGGCGGTGCGCCATGCAAAGGGGCGAGATGCTTCCTTAAAAAGCAGGTCGGAGCTATAGCCCTCAAACGACGCATCGCGCGGGCTCAGCACATAGTTAAGCCACGGATACCCCGCCTCCAACGGATACGGGTTTGCGCCAAAGGTCAAAACGTCGCAATCCTCACGCTCAAAGGCATCAACGATTACGCGGCACGCATCAGACGTAAACCGGTCGTCGGAATCCAAAAACGCAACGACAGGCGCCGTGGACGCAGCGATTCCCGCATTGCGGGCGCTCGACAAACCACCGTTGGGTTTATCAACCAGCGTAAAGCGCGCATCCTTTTCGCAATAGGCAGCGGCGATGTCGCGCGAACCATCCGGCGAGCCATCGTTAACCAGCACACATTCCCAATCGGACATATCCTGCGCGAGTAGGGAGTCCAGGCACCATGCCAGGCACTCCTCCACCTTGTAGATGGGAACGACGACGGAAATCTTAGGGGTAGCCATGGTCACGCGCTCCTACTGTGCCGCCGGCACGTCGTCGGGATGCGGGTTATCGCCGTAGGCGCGCTGATACGTCAGCACGCGCCAAACCAGCGGCAGACCGCCGATCTTAAAGTAGTGTTTAAACGTATTGAGCTTGCCCGGCTTTTTAAAGTCAAAGCGCGAATCGATATAGGCACGGGGCGATTTGACCATCAAACGCAAGTCGGTCTCGCCGCGCGGGTCGAAGAGTGACAGGTTAAAGCGACCGGCATCCCAATCGGCCTTGAGCTCGGGAGACGCCTTCTCCCAAAACCGCTCACGCAACTCATCGACCAGGCGCTCATCATTCCAGCGGTACGTATCGACCTTCATGCGCATTAAAATGCCCTGAAGCTGAGCCTTGAGCTCGGGGCGCCCATCCAAAAAGCGTTGCATCTCGGCATATTCGTCGCACACGCAAAACACCTTGTTGGGCGAATTAACAGAGCTCTTCTCGTTATCCTGGCGATAGCACAAAATGGGATCCGCAATAAACGCGGCACGCTCGGCGCACGCCCAAACCTTAAAGTTAAAGCCTGCGTCCTGATACGAGGCGCCCGGCGTGGGGAGGAACCGGATCTGGTTGGCGTTGAGAAACTCGCGCCGATAGATGGCAGACCAAATGGAAGGCTTGCGGTAGAAGATACCCGGGCGATCGACGGGGCGATACGCCGCACCCGTCATATGCTCGTCGATAATCCCAAAAAGCTCTCGGCGCTCGCTGGGCGTGGACCAATACAGATAGAAATCACCTTTAACCACATCAGCGTGCTCGGCATCTGCCTTGGCAACCAGCTTTTGAAGCGAGTCCTCAAACATAAAGTCATCGGACTCCAAAATGCCCACGTACTCGCCACGCGCCATCTCCAGGCCGCGGTTCATCGAATCGCCGTAGCCGCTGTTAGCCTTGTCGATCATCTTGACGCGCTCATCGCGCTCCATGTACTCGCGGATGATATCCGGCGAGCTATCGGTAGAGCCATCGTTGATGCAGATGATCTCAATGTCCTCGAGCGTCTGCGCAATAGCAGAATCGAGACACTCGCGCAGGTAGCGCTCAACATTGCAGATGGGAACAAGCAGCGAAACTTTAGGGGTATCAGAGTTCTGCAAGAGAACCTCCTGTTGAGTAGCGTATAACAGGGTTATTTTAGCAGCGAAGCAACGGCGCGCAGCAGCGCCCAGAATTAGATAAAGCGCTCCAGGCAGGCCTTGAAACCACGGGTCGAAAGATAGAACAGTGTGGCGTCTGCCATCGAAACGCCCGAGGTCGCCGCAACGAGCTTATGGACAACACGGCGAACGGCGCCCTTGGCAGGCATATCCGCCCACTCCGTTCCCAAAAACGTCGTGAAATCCATATTGACGCGACCGGCCACCCGATGGAAACCATCGGCGTCCAGACGCGCCAAGTCAAACACAATAAGGTCTAGGAACCAAGTGATCAGCTCGCCGGGGCACAGATCCAAAAGGCCGCAACCCGCCCAATCCTCCAAAACTTCCTCGAGCATCCTCATGTGGGCATCGAGCTTTTTGGCGCGGGCCTCGGCGCTGTTGAACTCGTGCGTAGCCGAGTCGTTCTCCATCACGTAGTGGTAGAACTTGTCCGGCATGACAACGGTCTTGCGGGCAAGCGCATAGGCCGCAAATTGGAATACGACATCCTCGCCCAAGGCCAAGCCGGGGGCAAAGCGAATGCCTTCGCGATTGAGCAGCTCGCGCGAAAAAGCCGCGCGGCAGGCATAGGGCTGTGCGTTTGCGTGGAACAGTAGCTGGGGATTACGGGCGCCGAAGGTACTAGCTTTGGGGCTCATGAGTTGCTGGACGCGTTTAGGTGCGGCGTCGGACGGCTCGCAAACGCCGCCAAAAACGGCGACCTCAGCATCTGAAGACTCCATGGCATGCAGCACGCACTCGACCGTCTGGGCGTCGATGTAATCATCGGCGTCTACAAAGAAAACCACCTCGCCCTTGGCGGCATCGATTCCGGCATTTCGAGCGCACGAGACGCCCGCGTTTTCCTGGTCAATCACCAGCACACGGTCGTCGGTCTGCGCAATTTGACGCAAGACGCCCAGCGAATCGTCAGCCGAACCGTCGTTGACGCAGACAACCTGAATCGAGCGCTCAGACTGGGCCAGCAGCGAATCGAGGCATCGCTGAACCGAGTTTGCGGAGTTGTATACGGGAACGACAATGGTCGCTTTGGGGCTCGTGGCTTCTCCCATACCGACCTACCCCCTCAGCGATTCGATGAGGAAGGCGGCAAGTACGCCGGGGCCTCCAACCGATGCGTAGTATTTGGCGCGCCCCAAGGCACCATCCGTCGCAAAACTCGGATGCTCGTCAACCCAGCCCTCAGGATCTTTAAGGATGGCAGCGAGATTCGCACGCTTCCACGGCTTAAGATCGTCCAGCGAAAACTCCCCGGCGTCCAAGGCAGCTTGAAACTCCTTGGCCATCTGCACCAGGAACTCCTTATAAAATTTGGGCGCCAAGCGCACATAGTTCCACATATACGAGTCATACTTAATGAGCTGATTAAACTTGAGCATGCGCGCGACGTCATCACTTGCGTGGTCGCGGGCATATTCCTCTCTGATCCAACGCTCAATCTCGGCATACTCGGCATTGACGCAAAAGACCTTGGCCGAAGAATTGACCGAGGAGCTCTCGTTGTCCTGACGATACGAAAGCACGGCATCATGCAGGTAAACAGCCTTATCGGCGCACGCAATCACCTTAAAGGCAAACGACGTGTCCTGAAAGGATGCTCCCGGAGTCGGCAGGAACTTAATGCCGTTGCGCTCAAGAAAATCGTGGCGGTACACGGCCGACCAAATCGACGGCTTTTGCTTAAAGAACTGCGTCGTGTCGCTCGGGTGCACCGGCTTGCCGCAGTCCTTGGGCTTAAACATCTCGTGCAGCGAGCGGCGCTCCTCGGGCTTGGACCAGTAAAAGTCAAAATTCGCCTTCGCAAAGTCGGCACCATTGTGCTCGGCTGCCGCCACAAGTTTCTCCAGCGCGTCGGGCGCCATAAAGTCATCGGACTCCAGAATGCCCACGTACTTGCCGCGCGCCATATCGAGCCCGCGATTCATAGAGTCGCCGTAGCCACTGTTGGCCTTATCAATCATCTTCACACGCGCATCGCGCTGCATATACTCGCGGATTATCGCCGGCGAATTGTCGGTAGAGCCGTCGTTGATACAGATGATTTCGATGTCCTCGAGCGTCTGCGCCACGGCGGAATCGAGGCACTCGCGCAGGTAGCGCTCAACATTGTAGATGGGAATAAGCAGCGACAGAACAGGGCTGCCAGAGGAATTAGTAGACAAATGTGCTCCTTAGGAAATACCTGCTGTTAATGGTATCAAAGGGTCGTCCCGCTCGTGGGCGTTTATATAATCTATGGAGCCCGCAAAGGCAAACCGAAACGAAAGGACGTCATACAGCCCAAAGCCGCACGCAACATATCCATCGAAGAGCTGCGCTTAATCGCGGTCGCTGAAACGCTCGTGCTCTCAAGCAGCAATCAGCACATCAATGTTACGCATAGTAGTCACATCGCCCATGGCAGGTTCCTGCGTTTTATTCAAAACTTGCCAACATGGCGCAGCGACCCTTTACAATAGGTGCCGTCCAATGGACGTATTCGACAGCTTCCGCGCGGCGCATGTCTGCCGCACGTGAAAGGATATATTGCCCCATGTCTTTAACCCTCCCCGCCCCCATCGACAAGCTCGCCATCGTTGTCGTTACGTACAAGCGCCAGGAGCTCTTGGCCAACCTGTTCGAGTCCATGACCGAGCTCACGGCAACGCCTTGGCGCATCGTGATCGTCGATAACGAGAATTCGCGCGAGACCGAGGCCATGTGCACCGCATTTAACGAGCGCCTGGCCAACCTGTGGGGTATCGACACTGGCCGGCCCGATTCACAGGGTGGTACCGACCGCGTTATCTACGCGCCGCAGCTCAAAAACGGCGGCGGCGCGGGTGGCTTCTCCGCCGGTACCAAGTGCGCCTACGACCTGGGCGCTCAGTGGTTCTGGGTGATGGACGACGACGTGCTCGTTATCCCCGAGGGCATTGAGCGCCTGGCCAAGTGGACCGACCGCTACGACGTCATCCAGGGTTCGCGCCTGGACTTCGACGGCGGCGCCTTCTTTTGGCAGTACCAGCTCATCCTTTCGCTCGGCATTCCCAACCCCATCGCCAAGTGGGACTTGGGCCCCGAGGGCTATCGTCCTATGAACCAGTTGTGCTTTGAGGGCGGCCTGTTCTCGCGTCGCGTAGTCGACAAGATCGGCTTACCCGACGCGCGCTTTTTCATCTACGGCGACGATGCCTGCTACGGCTATGTTGCCAGCCAGCATTTCCCCGCTGCCGTTGTCGCCGACGTGGTCCTCAAGCGCGCCCGCGCCGTCTCTAACTGGGACATCGCCGGCAAACGACAGCTCAACTCCACGAGCGACACCAACCGCTACTACATCATGCGCAACCGAGGCTTCCTCGCTCGCTATATGCAGATCTACGGTGACTACCACCCCATCTTGTTCCGCCTGGGCAATGCCGCGACCTTCTGCAAGGAATTCATTCGCCTGGCCGCGGTCGACAAATGCTTTAAGACCGGCATTCCGGCGCTGCGCCGCGGCATGAAAGATGCCCGCAAGATCATAAAGGACCCCAACTGGAAGCCCATGCCGCCCATGAAGGATACCGAGTAACGGAAGCCGGAAATACCTCGGCGCTTAAAGCCGCTGGCACACCGTAGCCACACGCTGCCCGTCAAACCCGAACCCCCAGCGCATGCGACCCACGCCGGGTCGCGGCACACGGATTTCGTCGATGCCGTCGCGCTCTATGTCGAGTAACGACTGCACGGCCAGCAATTCCAACCCCACCGCATCCACATCGGGGTCATACATCATATTGATCGTTATCAGCGGACGCTCATCGAGCATACCGATTGTGTCTGCCACGTCGAGCACGGCGCCCGTAGGAAAGACCTGGATGTCCCAGCGATCCGTGCCATACTTTCGCCTCGAGGCGGGATTGGCATAGCCCGGCAATCCAAAGCAGAGTCCTTGCAAGAGCAGGTGATATGGCAGCGGCGCATCTGGGTCGGTCGAACCGATTCCCGCATCTCCCAAGATACGGTCTAGTGCCTGCCTCACCGTATCCTCGTCCCCACGGCACAACCCGTCGCGAAACGCATCGACGTCTCGAATGTCTTCGGCAGCGCACTCAAACCACTCAATAATCACCAGCCGCAAGGCCTGGCGAAGCTCGTTATTGGGCAGCCGCAGAGCATGGAGACGACTATCATGCTCCGGCTCTTCGGTCATATCCGTTGTCAGGAAACCGGACAGGTACAGCTCCGTACACAGTTCGTCGTCAGACGAGGCCTCTGGCCCCACAGCGCCCAAACAAAGCGGGACCTCAACGCACCCATGGGCCTCGAGCAAATCGAACAAGACCGAAAGGCGGTCGAGGTTCCACCCGGCAACCACCCTACTCAGGCAATCGGCATATCCATACAGGTCGGCACGCACAGGTGCCGTGCAGCCTCGGTCCAGAAAGTCGATCACACGCGCCGGACTCGAGCAATAGGACCCGCCAAACCGATACCCCTCGAGCCATTCACGCGCATCATCCAGGTATTCCTCCCGTCCAGCATGATTCAACAGAGCCTGGACCTCGACATCCGAAAAGCCGAACCATCGGTCACAACACGTCGAAAGCGGCGTCGATAGACAATACGAGCAGCCGCGCGAAGAAAGTGCCGCCTCGGCAGGGCCGGGACACTCCCCCATCAGACACGCCAGCCGCAACGAATCGCCCGCAGCGGCAATGGCGTCAAACAGCACGCAATCGAATAGCTTTGTCGGATCGGTGCCGGAAGCGCCCCTCGCGCTCGCACGGCCCAACCACGCCGCGTCGTACCCATCAACAAGCAATACAACCTGCTCATCGCAAGCCATCTCCAGCATCTCAATGAGCACACCAAGCACCGAGGCAACCTCGCCCTCGCTCGCCACACCACGCGCAACGCGTTCGATGTGACGCACCTTATCTCGAGTTAAATCCGGAGCCCCCAAGAGCGCCAACAAGCGAGCGCACTCGCCCGAAAGAGCATCACGCACGACGTCGGCAACAGCGGCACCACGCCTCGCAGCGCCAGAAAAGTCCAGCGATATCACCGGATAGCAAGCGTACTCATCCCGATAGCGCCCGCCGTCCGCATCCCAAATCTGAGCATCGGCAAACAAACTCTGACCAGCGCGACCGACCGCGGGACACTCCAGAAAAGCTTTGAGCATCGACAAGTTCATGCTCTTGCCAAAACCCTCGGGTCGACAGCACACCACGACGGACGCGTCGCAGTCCAGCACATCGGCAATAAACATGGTCTTATCGATCAGCATGCAACGACCAATGGCATCGGCAAAATCATGCACACCGACCGGCAAAACCGCATCATCGACATGGTTGACAAGCCGTACACCAAAAGTATCGGCACTGTTGCAATATTCCTGTTCAGACACCGTAACTTCTCCCTAAAACGTAGCACGATGCCCATTGTAGCGAGCAGTTCAAGCGCAACGCTGGATCCGCGCAAAGGCATCGGGCAGCGGTAGGAACAAAGGCCTTGAGGGGGCATAACAAATCGTTGTGCAACAAAATGGGGCCCGATGCAACTGCACCGGCCCCCATTGCGAATCTTTAGTTGTCGGGCAACCGAAAGGGACTACTCCTCGGAGTCGTTCTGCCCAGCAACCTTCTTTTGCTGATCGAGCTTATGCTTGCCACTCACAATAGACGTGGCACCCAGCGTGGCCAAGCTCGCACTGGCCAGGCTCGCCATCACGATAAGGTCGCCCGTCTTGGGCATGATGCCGCCATTATTGCCAGCATTACCATTGCCGGAACCAGAATCGTTCTTGCCGCCACTATTGTTATCTTTGTTATCACCAGCGCCATCTTTGTTGTCGCCGGTATTTTCCTTGTTGTCTCCAGCGCTGTCGGTGCGGTCGCCATTGTTCTTGCCACCGCCGGACTTGTTGCCCTTCTCCTCGGAGTCGTCCTTCTTCTCCTCAGAACCAGAACCCTTATCCGTTTCGGGCTTCTCAGATGTATCCTCGGATTTATTGTCCTTGGAGTCGGCCTGCGTGGCGTCGGTTTTCGTCACGGAGTTCTGACCGTCATTGTCCTTGTTAGAAGACGAGTTGCCGCTTGGACCAGCCATCAAAGACCCCAGCGTGGAGCCAAACACTTCGGAAACAGAGGGCTTCTTGTTCGTCGGGGTGACGGGCGCATCCGTCCCCTTATTCGAATCATCCTTAGAGCTATCGGAACCAGAAGCGGTGACAGAACCAGACCCTGTGTTAGTGCCGGAGTCGCCACCGGCAGAGGAATCGCTCGAACCGTTGGAAGGTTTAGAAGAGCCATTGTCGGTCGAGCCGGAGTTGCTGTTACCGGTACCGGTAGCAGGCCTGTTCGTCTCGCCTCTATTGCTCTCATTGTTATTAGTATCGGGCTTCTGCGCGGGCTGAGACTCCTCAGGAGTCTGGCTGGAATCGGGCGTCGAAGGGAACTCGGACACCTCAGGCTTCTTATCAGCCGCTTCGTTCTTCTCGTCCTCGGCAATATAGACCAGACAATCCTTGAGCTCATTGCGGTAGCGGTTCTTCCAGCCCTCGTGGTACTGAGGCTGGCTTGCATACTTAGTCGCCACGTTATTGACCACGCTGTTGGAAAGCGCCGTCACAAACTCGCGGTCCGTCATGCTGTTAGAAAGATTCGCCCACCGGAAGAAGTCCTGGCAGCCACCCGTGCCGCACATATTGGTGATGCTCCACACCATGCCCTTGACGCAGTCGGCGCGGCCGGTAATGTCAATGCCGAGCGCGCTCTTGAGCCACGACTCGGTTACGGCATAGTAGGAGTTATACGCATAGGCATCCTGCAGCGCCGAGAACTCCACGGGGTCGGTGTTATAGGCGCCCAGGAAGGCATCCTGCGCAATGCGGCCCAGCTCAGTAAGCTGACCGTTCGCATACATGGGGTTGTTCGCGTTGGAAATCTCGCTGCCACGATCGATCGCGGACTTAAGCATGCCGTACTTTGCAGAATCGTAGTTGTAGGCCTGCTTCATAAACGGGATGAGCGACCAGCGGCGATCGAACTGATAATAGCCCAGCGCGTTATAACCGTCGCCATACGAAAAGCCCTGGTTATAGTTGCCGTGGCTCTCGTATTTAGTGAAATACTTCATCTCGTCAGTCACGTTGACAAACGAGACGCCCTGGACCGACCTCAGCACTCCCGAGAAGGACTGCTGGGTGTAAAGGCCCTTATCGATATCGGTGGCATCCGAGGCAACACCCGGCGTGGGCTCCTCGGCAGCGGCGGGTGCCGGCGCGGAAACGGCGCCAAACGAAAGCGCCAACGTCAGGCCCGCGACAATAGCAGAATGCTTGGGCTGCATAAGATCCTCCCTGCATTGGTGTAGTTAAAGTGCGGTTTGCAAAGATAGAATTAAGTATTGCAGCTCACCCGTTGTTGCACAACAACCCCTCGGTAAACGGCAACAACCCTCCGCGAAATCTTAAGGAATTAAACAAACTGGTCGTCGGGCGCCATCAGAAGCTCGCCGTATCGCTCCATCAGCCCGTCCCTCAACTGACAGAAAGCGGGGATATAGACGTTCAAGATGCGCTGAATCAAATCTTGAGCGAGCTTGTTGTCGTAGATATGGACGTTCGTATTGCGGTCTCTGAGCATGTCTAGCCAGGCCGCCTCATCAATAAAGTCGTAGAATCGGTACGACTCCTTCAAGATGGCACGAGGAGACCCCGACGCGGCAAGCGTGGCGCCCTCATACTCGAGCAGACGCTTAAGGAGCTTCCAGCTCAGTTCAAATTGAAGATTGAACTTATTAATCAATCCACTCTGAACAAAATCATTGTTGAGATCCTGATTGGGCGCATCCTCAAGATTCGCCAAGGCGCTAACAAAGTTCTCATATTTTTTCATACAGAATCACACCATCCCTGGCAATCTCATCGAGCAATTGCTGCGATAGGGACTCGTCGAGATTGACGACATCTACATCTAAAAGAGTATCAAGATGTTCCTCGATCAAATATGAGAAACGGCCGAAATCCCGGCAACCTGCTACGGCGATGTCAATATCGCTCTTGGGCAAGTTGTCGCCTCGAGCACGAGAACCAAACAACACGACCTTCTCGGCGTCACATTCCCGAGCAAAAACTTCGATTTGCTTGTACACCTTGTCGAGAGATGCCATTTGCACCCCTACAGCTTAATGTCAAAGTTGATCTCGGGAACGGCGGCCAAGTCGGCCAACGTCACGCCGTCGACGTACTTTTCGATCACGTCGTCCAGACCGCGCCAGAACTTGACGGTCGAGCAAAGATCGCTGCGGGTGCAGCTGTTGTCGATACCATCGCACGCCACCGGAGCCGTGCTGCCCTCGACAGCGCGCAGGATGTCGCCGGCACGCACCTCGGCTGGATCCTTGGCCATCATGTAGCCGCCGCCCTTGCCGCGCACGCTCTTAAGCAGGCCCGCCTTCATAAGCGGACGAACCAGCTGCTCCAAATACTTTTGTGAGATATGCTCGCGGTCGGCAACCTCGCGCAGGGCAATCTTGCCCTCGGCGTCGCCCAGCGCCGCGATATAGATCATCAGCCGGAGGGCATAGCGGCCCTTGGAAGAAATGAGCATACCTACCCTCCCATCGCATCTGGGACAACATAACCAGGTTTGTTTGTCCCAAATCTTAAGTAAATGGGACAAACACAACAGGTTATTTTGTCCCAGAATTTGAAAAGTCGAGTGGATTAGTCGGGTTTTCCCTTGACTAACGCCGAACCCATAGTAACTTTATTCCGAGAAGATTCCTAGGGTTTAGTACACCTATGAGTACACCATATACAGAGAGGGACAGCATGAGCGCAAATCCGCTGCTTTCCATCGAAGGTCTGACCGCCTCCGTGGACGAGAAGACCATCCTCCACAACGTCAACCTCAACGTCGCCGCCGGCGAGACCCACGTGCTGATGGGACCCAACGGCGCCGGCAAGTCCACCCTCGGCCACCTGGTCATGGGCGACCCCGTCTACACGGTCAACGACGGCCGCATCGTCTTTGACGGCCAGGACATCACCGAGCTCACCACCGACAAGCGTTCGCGCGCCGGCCTGTTCCTGAGCTTCCAGGCTCCGGTCGAGATCCCAGGCGTGCCGCTATCGAGCTTTTTGCGCGCCAGCATCGCCGGCCGCCCCGGCCTGGAGATGAAGGGCAAGGAGTTCCGCCGTCGCGTCAAGGAGCTCGCGGCCGAGCTCAACATGGATACCGCCTACCTCAACC
>OLSD01002059.1_pt1 | contig 14953 bp, 10 predicted proteins | sample 1672211 | NCBI WGS metagenome assembly OLSD01 (sample SAMEA3136659, study PRJEB25190) | human gut metagenome | reverse complement strand
ATATGTAATTGACAGATTACCAAAATCACACAAAAATCGCCTGCTTACTCGATGGGTAAGCAGGCGATTTTTGTGTGTGCTTCTTTACGAAGGAAAACGCATCACGCCCCCAGTCCATGTCGACATGAACTGGGGGCGTGGTATAAGCAGGCAGAGGGATTTGCCTGACCTGCAGTATCGCATCTTCAAGCATTATCCCACACTTCCTTCAAGCGAGACGCTGAGGAGTTTTTGGGCTTCGACGGCAAACTCCATCGGGAGTTTGTTGATGACTTCCTTGGCATATCCGTTGACGATGAGGTCGACAGCGGCCTCTGTGGGGATGCCACGTTGGTTGCAATAGAAGAGCTGGTCTTCCGAGATTTTCGACGTGGTGGCTTCGTGTTCCACAATGGCATCGGGATTGTTGACGTCAATGTAGGGGAACGTGTGCGCACCGCTCGTGCTGCTCAGCAAAAGTGAGTCGCAAGAAGAATAGTTGCGTGCTCCTTCAGCCTTACTGCCCACCTTGACCAAACCACGGTAGGAGTTTTGGCTGTGTCCTGCAGAGATTCCCTTTGAAATGATGGTTGAACGCGTGTTCTTGCCGATGTGAATCATCTTTGTTCCCGTGTCGGCCTCCTGATAATTGTTGGTGACAGCAACGCTATAGAACTCAGCCTGTGAGTTGTCGCCCATGAGCACGCAGGAGGGGTATTTCCACGTAATGGCAGAACCCGTTTCCACCTGTGTCCAGGAGAGTTTCGAGTTTTTGCCACGCAATTGCCCACGTTTCGTGACGAGGTTATAGACACCGCCACGCCCCTGAGCGTCACCAGGATACCAGTTTTGCACTGTGGAGTATTTCACCTCGGCGTCTTCCTTCACCACAATCTCGACAATGGCGGCATGAAGCTGGTTTTCGTCGCGCATCGGAGCGGTGCAACCTTCGAGATAAGAGACGTAACCACCGTCGTCGCAGACAATGAGGGTGCGCTCAAACTGTCCCGTGTTTCGCGCGTTGATGCGGAAATAGGTGGAGAGTTCCATCGGACAGCGAACACCGCGCGGAATATAAACGAAGGAACCGTCGGAGAAGACGGCACTGTTGAGCGCAGCGAAATAATTGTCGCGATAGGGAACGACCGTGCCGAGGTATTTGCGCACGAGTTCCGGATTTTCTCTCACGGCCTCACTGATGGAGCTGAAGATGATGCCCTTTTCCTGCAATTTCTCCTTGAAGGTGGTTTTGACCGAGACGGAGTCCATCACGGCATCAATGGCCACACCAGAGAGTGCCAAACGCTCATGAAGAGGGATGCCGAGTTTGTCGAAGGTTTTCATCAGTTCGGGGTCAATCTCTTTGCTGCCTTCCTCCTTTTGTTTCTTGGTCGGGTCGGCATAATAAGAGATGGCCTGATAGTCGATCTCTGGCAGGTTGACGTGTCCCCATTTGGGCTGCTCCAATGTGAGCCAATAGCGATAGGCCTTCAGGCGGAAGTCGAGCAGCCATTCTGGTTCGCCTTTCTTCGAGGAGATGAGACGAATGACATCTTCATTGAGGCCTCGCTCGATGATTTCCGTATGGACATCGGTGGTGAAGCCGTATTCGTATTTTTTGTCGGCCACCTCACGCACGAGCTGATTTTTCTCGCCTTGTTCGGTGCCGTTGTTATTCTGTTCCATAAGGTTTGTCTGTTAATACCATTACTAAGTAATGTTGAAAAAATAACTTCCGCAATTTTGCCGTTGGCAAGTAATATATTATATGCTCCCCTGCCTTTTCGGCTCTTTTCGAACTTATTCTCAGTCACAATGCTCGCATTGCTCCTTCGAATAAGCTCAAAAATAGCTCAAAAATGCAGGTGCAAAATTGCGGAACTTATTCTTTCAACATTACTAAGCCACTATTTCTCTGATTTTCAGAGACGGAAAAATCCACTTCCCCACGCTCTATCAGGAAACATCAGAACGCTCTTGCAATCTCAATCAGAGAGTTTGCCCGAGTTCTTGGCCTTGGCCTTCACGTCGTCGTGGTTGAAAAAGACGTAGGTCGTGTCGCTCTTGGTCTTGACGCTATCGGCACTGCTGTCTGATTGGCTGTGCAGACGTTTGGCAGACTCGTCGCGCACGAAACCGAGGAAACTACGGACAGGCTCATAAAGGCGTGAGGCGACAGTGCGCTCGGGATTCATGATGTTGAGGTTCTCCATGATGTTGAACGCAAAACTGATGACGAACAGGAATTTCACGACACTCACGGTGGCACCGAGCAGACTGTTGGGGAGACCGAGTTTCAGGTGGCACAAAAGGTCGTTGAAACGATTGGCCACGAAACCCAGAGCGATGGGAAGGAAGATGCAGAGGATGAAAAAGGCAATGATGCTCAACACCATGTTGACCTTCGTGCCGTCGACTGCAAGGTATTTCCCTAAAAGGGCATAGCAACCCAACGAGAGGAGCAAGCCGCTCAAAACACCACCCGTGTTAAGCAATTCCTTGATGAAGCCGTTGCGCCAGCCGTTGAATACAGCCCAAAGCAGCAATACGACCAAGAATATATCTATATACATGCTATGTTTCTTTTAAAAGCCAACAATAGTGAACCGCGTTTTTTCGGTTCACTATTGTCATATATATAATATGGGGTGTTCTATAGTAATTTTAGGATTGGCTCAAGCTAATTTTAGAACACTCCATATATTTATAAGAAGGCTATCAGAGTTTCTGCTTAATGGCAACTTCCTGGAAGGTTTCGATGATGTCGCCTTCCTTGATGTCGTTGCAGTTGGTGAGACTGATACCACACTCGAAGTTGGTTGTCACTTCCTTCACGTCGTCCTTGAAACGCTTCAAGGCGTTGATTTCGCCCGTGAAGATGACAATGCCGTCGCGAATCAAGCGGGCCTTGTCGGTGCGCTTAACCTTACCGTCGATGACATAAGCACCGGCAACGTAACCCACCTTGGAGATGTGGTAAACCTGGCGCACTTCGATAGAAGCTGTGACTTCTTCCTTGATGACTGGTTCGAGCATGCCTTCCATGGCTTCCTTGACTTCTTCAATGGCATCGTAGATGACAGAGTAGAGACGAATGTCAACACCATCGTGCTCAGCGAGCTTGCGGGCGGCCTGTGAAGGACGAACCTGGAAACCGACGATGACGGCCTGAGAGGCAGCAGCCAAGGTGACGTCGTTTTCGGAAATCTGGCCGACGCCCTTGTGGATGACGTTGACGGCGATGTTTTCCGTTGAGAGTTTGATGAACGAATCAGAGAGCGCTTCGACAGAACCGTCTACGTCACCCTTGACAATGATGTTCATCTCCTTAAACGAACCGAGCTTGATGCGGCGACCCACTTCGTCGAGCGTCAGCATCTTGTGGGTACGGAGGTCTTGCTCACGCTGGAGTTGCTCACGCTTATTGGCGATTTCGCGAGCCTCTTGTTCCGTTTCCATCACATGGAACTGGTCACCGGCCTGGGGAGCGCCGTTGAAGCCGAGAAGCGTGGCGGCCTGTGAAGGACCGACACTCTTGACACGCTGGTTACGCTCGTTGAAGAGCGCCTTCACGCGGCCGTAGTTGGTTCCTGCCAAAACGACATCGCCCTGATGGAGCGTACCGTTTGAAACCAATACTGTGGCAACATAGCCACGGCCTTTGTCGAGCGACGACTCGATGATGGTACCAACAGCCTTGCGGTTTGGATTGGCTTTGAGCTCGAGCATGTCGGCTTCAAGCAACACCTTTTCGAGGAGTTCCTTCACGCCGATACCTTTCTTGGCGGAGATGTCCTGGCTCTGATATTTACCACCCCACTCTTCCACGAGGAAGTTCATCGTGGCCAGTCCTTCCTTGATCTTGTCGGGATTGGCGTGTGGCTTATCAATCTTATTGATGGCGAAGACGATGGGCACATTGGCAGCCACGGCGTGGTTGATGGCTTCCTTGGTCTGCGGCATTATATCGTCGTCGGCAGCGATGATGATGATGGCGATGTCAGTTACCTGAGCACCACGGGCACGCATGGCGGTAAATGCCTCGTGACCCGGAGTATCCAAGAAGGTGATGTGGCGGCCACTTTCGAGCGTCACATTGTAGGCACCAATGTGCTGCGTGATACCACCTGCTTCACCGGCAATAACATTGGCCTTGCGGATATAGTCGAGCAGAGATGTCTTACCGTGGTCAACGTGACCCATGACGGTGACAATCGGTGCGCGTGGTTCGAGATCTTCCTCATTGTCCTCCTCTTCAGCAATGGCATCCTGCACATCAGCGCTGACGTATTCCGTCTTGAAGCCAAATTCTTCTGCCACGAGGTCGATGGTCTCAGCATCCATACGCTGGTTGATGGAAACCATGATTCCGATGCTCATGCACGTGCCGATGACCTTTGTTACAGGCACATCCATCATGGTGGCCAACTCGTTTGCCGTTACAAACTCCGTCAGCTTCAGCACCTTGCTTTCAGCCTTGGCTTCCAAACGTTCTTCTTCCTGGCGTTCGCGGACCTGCTCACGTTTTTCTTTACGATATTTAGCGCCCTTAGAGCCTTTCTGCTTGTTGGTGAGGCGTGCAAGCGTCTCCTTTACCTGCTTTGCAACATCCTCATCAGAAATTTCCTGCTTCGGCTGTTGCTCCTTAGCGCGGCGGTTGCGTTCCTTAGAGCGCTTGCTGCCACCCTGGGCGTTGTTGGCACCACCCTGCTGGTTGCCCTGATTCTGGCGTCCCTTGTTTCCTTGCTGGTTGGAAGCGGCATTAACGTCAACGCGCTCTTTTCCGATGCGCGTGCGCTTCTTCTTCTCACCAGCATTCTGGCCTTGTGCAGCATTATTATTGCCGCCACGACCCTGACGGTTTTTCTCTTCGCGTTCCTTACGACGCTCCTCCTTTGATTTCTTCTTCGGACGAGTCGTTTGATTGATGCTTGAAAGGTCAATCACGCCGAGCACCTTAGGTCCGGCGATTTCAGTTTGCGTGTGCAGTTTGAACACGCCGTTGTTTTCCTCTCCAATTGCTGCGGCACGTTCTTCAACAGAGAGTTTCTGCTTTTGTTTCTTACCTTGCTGTGCAGCAGCTTGTCCGTCATTTTGTTCGTTGGCAGCAACATTTGCGGCCTCAGTGGTGTTGTTTGTTTGGGGCTTTGGCATTTCTGACTCTGTGTCGTTGGTCTTGGGGGCTTCAGTGGTATTGCTTGTGTTGTTAGAATTGTTTGTATTGCCAGGGGCCACTTCTTTTGTCTCCTCATCCTTCACCTGTTTCTGTGCAGAAGTCTTGTCGTCTGCCTTCTTCTGGTTGAGGTCAATGGTTCCCATGACTTTTACTTTCGGACGAAGCTCCGTTGGAATTTCCGTTTTAATCTCCGTTGCGACATCTTTGCGGGATGCCTTCTTCTCCTTCTGGATTTTTTCTTTCTGCCGGTTTTGAATCATCTTTTCGGCCTCAGTTCTGAGGTCTCTGTCGGCACCAAATTCCTGGCGCAGCAAGTCATACTGCGCGTCAGATATTTTTTCGCTGGGAGAGGCTTTTACCTCAAACCCCTTTGTGGTCAAAAAATCGACCACAGTTTGAAGTCCAACGTTGAATTCTTTAATTACTTTATTTAGTCTAATGCTCATGCTATAATATAAGATAATGTTTGAAGGTGGCTATGTGTCGGCAAACGTGTTGCCGTTGATTACTATCACATGCGACCGCTATTGGTTTGTCGGCAATGGTGAGAGACTTCCTGCTCCGCACGTACGTCTTGTCCACACGTAGAGAGAACGTCCTTCGACAGTAATGGTAAGCATATCTTGCAGTTGATATAACCTACTTATCACCTGGTTCCACTCAACAGCGGGCGCGACCTAAGTAATGGCTAAAGATGCCCTGAGCAATATAAAAGAATCTGCTTTTAGAACTTTCAATTCCTGCTCTTCCAAAATCACAGGCTAAAATTGCTCGGCTTCATCCTTTCACCATCACTAAACATTAACTGTTTGCTGCGTTATCCTCAAACTCCGCTTTCAAGATGCGCAAGACATCGTCAACGGTGCTTTCTTCAAGGTCGGCTCTCTCGATGAGCATTTCGCGCGGGGCGTTCAGCACTTCCTTGGCTGTTCTGTATCCGAGCGCCTTGATGGCATCGAGCACCCACTGGTCGATTTCGTCTGAGAATTCATCAAGGTTGACATCCTCGTTTTCTTCATTGCCTTCTACTTCGCGGAAGACATCGATGGTGTATTCCGTCAGCATTGAGGCCAACTTAATGTTGACACCGCCGCGGCCGATGGCCAACGATACCTGGTCGGGACGGAGATATACTTCCGCCTTCTTCTCTTCTTCATTGAGCGTAATGCTGATGACTTCTGCTGGGCTCAAAGCACGCTGGATGAAGAGGCGCGTATTGCTGGTGTAATTGATTACGTCGATGTTCTCGTTGTTCATTTCGCGAACAATGCCATGAATACGGCTACCCTTCACACCGACGCAAGCGCCAACGGGGTCAATGCGGTCGTCGAAACTCTCAACGGCGATTTTGGCGCGTTCTCCCGGAATGCGGGCAATGCGGCGCAACTGGATGACACCGTCGACAATCTCTGGAATTTCCTGTTCGAGCAAGCGGCGCAAGAAATCGGGAGAGGTACGCGAAAGGAAGATCTTCGGATTTCCGTTTGAATTGTCAACGCGGTCGATGACGGCGCGAACCATATCGCCCTTGTGGAAGAAGTCGCGTGGAATCTGCTGATTCTTCGGCAGGAGGAGCTCGTTATGCTCGTCGTCCATAAGCAACGTCTCGTTCTTCCAAGTCTGATAGACCTCGGCAGAGATAAGCTCGCCTTCGCGGTCTTTATATTTGTTGTACAAAGAATCGTGCTCGAGCTCCAAGATTTTGCTGGCCAAGGTCTGACGGAGCGTCAGGATGGCGCGGCGGCCGAACTTGGCGAAATCAATGGTTTCGCTCACTTCCTCGCCGATTTCGTAGTCGGCATCGATTTCACGGGCTGCCGACAGGGTGATTTCCTTGTTAGGGTCAGTCACATTGTCATCGGCAACGACTTCGCGGTTGCGATAGATTTCAAAGTCGCCCTTGTCGGGGTTAACAATCACGTCGAAGTTTTCGTCAGAACCAAAGATTTTGGCAATCACGCTGCGAAAGCTTTCTTCGAGCACACCGACCATTGTGGTGCGGTCTATATTCTTCGTCTCCTTGAACTCGGAGAAGGTGTCAATGAGACTCAGTGTCTCTTGTTTTTTCTTTGCCATATATTGTTTTTATTTTCTCAAGATTTGAAGCAGGTTTTTATCCCATCTCAGAAGGACTTATCGAAATGTCACGCGGCAGATGCCGTTCACAACATGTGTCTTCTAAAAAACGGAACAACTTCTGGATTTTCTGCGACACACCGCCGCAACCCAAACTGCAAAGGATTAGGAATGAACTAAAAGCGCTCTGAACAATTTTGAGGAATAAGGAATTGTGGTTTTACTTACTGCCTCTTTGCCATCATTGAAATTTGCCATCGGCCAGATAGCGCGTCTATCAAAATTCAATACCAACAAAAAAACACAGGTCAAAATTGTTCAGCTTATCCTTTCCTCATTACTTATTTAAAATTGATGACGTATTTGGTGGACTTCACGTCGTCATAGCTGAAGGTCACATCGCGGTCAACCATCTCCGGACGTTTCTTTCCTTCAATACGTACTTTTTCCTGTACGGTAACGGTGAAGTGCTCGGGAGTCACATTAGAGAGTATGCCCTCCATTTTCTTTCCCTCCTTGGTCAACACCTCCACGGTTTCTCCTTCATGGATTTCATATTGGCGGAGCACTTTGAATGGCTGTCCGATGCCGGCGCTGCCAACTTCGAGCTCGAAATCTTCAGCATCGCGGTCAAGGCCATCTTCAATAAAACGGCTCAAGGCCACGCAGTCTTCAATCCACACACCATCTTGGTGGTCAATTTCCACTACGATGCGGTCATCCGGCGAAATGGTCAGATCGGTCAGAAAATAATCCTTGTCTTCCAACCATTCGTCAACTAGTTTTCTCACTACATTCGTTTCAATCATACGTTTTGTGTTACGCTGTAATTTGGATGTTTTGGCCGATTACACACGAAGGTTTTCTATGTGCCAATCTCCGTAAAATTATAACTCATGTGCTTGGCAACAGATTCAAAACGAACCTCACGGCCCGATTCTTCCACCATTACCAAAAACAAGTGAGGAACTTTTTCCAAGCCCCTCACTCTAACCATTTGCAAAGATACGACAAAAATAAACTCCGATAAAACGTTTCCACAAAAAAGTGGCTCCGACGCCCCATTTTTCCTTGATTTTCACCCAGTTTTCCACATATTCCGCAAAATGGGCTGACCGACGGGATTAAATCGTTGCAGTCTACCAGAGGTTTTCTGCATGAACCAACAACGCATAGGGGAAATACTACTGCTTTCCGCTACCTGTGCCAATGCCGAGACATCACAGACATCTGCTCGTTGTGCATATCCTCCAACCATTTACGGAACCAATACTCCGCATCGAAGAAATGGTTGCTGACCAAGAATCGACGCACATGATCGGAATATTCTTTCGGGTATTTCTTAAAACTGCGTGCATGGGTAGCGTCAGGCGCAAGCCACAATTCTTTCACACCAGTATCTTTGGCGGCATACACTTCATGTACCATCGCCGTGGGGACGTAGGTATCGGCGGTGCCGTGAATGAAGAGCATAGGGGTCTCTACGCCACGCAGGCATTTCTCTGGACTGATATCGGCGAATGAGAATCCATAGTTTTTCTTACATATCCACGATGCCAACGGTATCAACGGATAACGCGGCAAGCCGAAACGCTCCTTGAGTTCTTTGGTGTATTGTTTGTCAAGAGAACTATATCCGCAATCCTCCACATAGGCTTTGATATAGAAGGGCGTACAAGGGCCACCAGCTACCATCATGGTGGTGGCGGCACCCATAGAAACGCCATGAACAACCATACGCATGCTGTCGCCCACTTCTCTTAAGGCAAAGTAGCTCCACACCCTGGCTTCCTCGCTCTCTCTTTTTCCCATTTCATAATGGTCGACTTCGGTACGTCCAGAATTAGTCAAATCGGGAATCATCACGTTCATGCCCATGTCGCGATGGTACATTCGAGCAATAGGCATCATACTGATACCACAATCGGTATACCCATGTAAGAGCAGGGCCGTAGCGGCCGTTGGACGAGAAGCAGGCACAAACCACGCATGCATTTTATATCCCAATGTCGTGACAGTGGTATCGCGCAGTGCACCGACAGACACGAGGGAATCGTGCCAGGCTTTCACCCCCGGATAGTTCTCATAGACTTCTTCCCAGGCTTTCTGATCGTTGCGTGATAGGTCTGCCGGTTTTAAAGCGTAATCCAATAGGCATACGGCTCCACCCATCAAGGCGGTCAAGCTTAAGGCCAGCACCAGCATCATCGCATAGAACACATTTGGGAGTTTCTCTTTTCTTTCCATAAGCAGGTATTCTTATCTATATTTTCCGTCTCACAATCGACAGTCAGTCTTCCCATTCGAAATGCTCGCGTCCAGCGGCGATTTCAAAATGCAAACGGGCGATGCCAAGGTCCATTTGGGTGTAGCCCACCAAAGAGAAACCGCGACGGGCTTTCACCTTCGGCATTCCGCCGTCTCGAACTTTGATCAGTTCAAAGAAGAAACGCTGTTGATTGACAGCTGTCGGGGCCAACAGGGCTGCCTCAATGCCTTGACGAAACCAAGCTGGACTGTCATCTGAAACATTGCTCACCTGTTCCACACGCTTGATTTTATGACCATGCCCCTGTGTAACGCCGTAACCAACCGTAATGACACAAGCGATTTTCTCATCGTCTGCAAGCGCATACCGTTCTTTCTGCTTACGGTATGTAAGACCAACCCAACAGGTATTCAAACCCAGAATTTGGGCATAAAGCACGAACATCTCGCCATAATAGCCTGCCCGTTCATCAAGGGCGTCGCTTTTCTGGCCTGCAACGACAAGATAATTTTCAACGCCATGAAACGCACCATACGAGTTGATACCAGCAAAGGCACGTTTTTCATTGACAACGAGTTGCATATTCAGTCCACTGACTGCATTGAGTTCATCTATTTTCTCTTGTAGTTGACTGATAACATCTTGCGGCAACGGTTTGCTTTGATAGCTCCGCACGCTGTGCCGTTGCTTAATTGCTTCTATGAGGTTCATATATTGTATTTTTAGGAGTGTCTGAAGAGAGGAAAGACCATGCTTTATTCACAAGAACAGACAGGCGAACCAATTGGCCTATCGCTCCGTTTTAAGTAGGTATTCAAAATTAGTTTATATTAAATTGGTTTGTCCCTGCATGGATAGTATAAAATAATTTTGAACACCTACTTATAAGCATCCGCCTACAGGCTCTCCATGATTTTCCTTATAGCATCTTCCGACAGGCCGGTCACTTGCACCATATAATCCATGGGGACTTTCATCGCCACCAGATTCGACACAATCTGGCGGTCACGCTGGTTGGCGCCTTCTTCGCGACCCTCAGCACGGCCCTCAGCGCGCCCTTGCAAAAGTCCGTCTTCACGTCCCTCAACATACCCATCATCGTGGCTTGTCTCAAGAACGCTGCGCTGGTAACGCAGGGCTTCCATGTGGCGGATATAGTCCTGCCTGTCGGCGGGACTCAAGGAATCGACGCGCAGACATTCGCGAGCTTCGCTCAAACCGGGAGCTGTCGCTTCTGGGGCGATGATGCCGGTCTTGAGGAATTCAATCCATTCGTCCAGCGGTGTCGTAGCCACCTTGTCGAAATCGTTGACGCGCAACACGTAGTATTCGGGGAAAAGGTCGCCGGCTTCCTTGCATTTGAGGACGTCATTCTCTGATTTTCCGAAGAACCGCTCGTTCTGGCGCACCGATAGTTTCAAGATGTCATTGGTGTCATGCAAGCCTCGGAAGAAGGTCTTGCCATGATACACATAATCGCTACCCTGCCCCAGTTCGAAATACACGATATTAATGCTGTAAACCTTACGCACACAATCGTAGTCGTTTCCGAGGTTGATATATTCGGTGATTGCTTTCGACACACCATAGAGCATGCGATGGAAATAAGCCAGTTCGCGGTTGTTCTGTATTTTGATGATCGTCAGTTCGCCACGGTCGCTTTCGGCCAAGATGTCGACGCGGTTGAACTTGTCGTCCTCCGCAACCTGGTTTGACTCGCTCTCCAGAAATTTCAATATGGTATATTTACGCCCGAGCAGAGAGGTCATCAGACCTTCCAAAACGGCGTGATTGGCTTTATTGCGCAACAGGCGCTTCATCGCCCAGTCAAAACTTATGTAGCTATTCATTGTCATATCTTTGGATATTTTACGAGGCGTATCTCCAACGCTAAGAACGGAGGAGGAGACACACGGGACTGTCTAACGACCGTAGGCTCTTCATCTTCAACCACCAAGGTGAAGGAAGCGCATACCAAGCTTTCACATCTGCAAATGTAACGAAAGAAACACGAACGGCCAAGAAAACATGACGGCGTATTACTTCCAATTAACGGATTTTCAGTACAAAGCAAGTCGGACTAACTTCCACAGACGCAACATTCTCCCATCAAATTCTTGGCGATTACCCAAGAAACTGCCCGATGAATATTATCAAAGAAACGGGACATAGCCATCGGCTACGCCCCGTTTCTTATTTATAATGGTCAGACTCTCCGCCACTATTATTTCTGGCGGAAAATCCCCATTCCATATATGTCATTATTACTCAGACAATGACCAGTCTTCCTTCGTCTTGCGAACGTAAGAAGCATAGCGGCGCTGAGCTGCGCGCTTGGTCTCGTCATAGAGTTCCTGTGCCTGTGCAGGCAACGCCTTCTTCAATGAGAGGAAGCGCACTTCGTGGTCGAGGTAATCCTGGAAGTCATCCCACTTCGGTTCCTTAGAATCGAGAGTGAACGGGTTCTTACCCTGTTCTGCGAGTTCCGGATTGAAACGCCACAGATGCCAGTAACCACAGGCAACGGCACGAGCCTCTTCTGCCTGGCTGCGTCCCATACCGCCCTTGATCTTCAAACCGTGGTTGATACATGGAGCGTAGGCAATGATGAGTGAAGGACCGTGGTAAGCTTCAGCTTCCTTGATGGCCTTGAGGCACTGTGCCTGGTCGGCACCCATAGCAACCTGAGCCACGTAGATGTAACCGTAGGTAGTCTGCATCAAACCAAGGTCTTTCTTCGTCACGCGCTTACCGGCAGCGGCAAACTGTGCGATGGCGCCGATTGGAGTTGCCTTGGAAGCCTGACCACCCGTATTTGAGTAAACTTCTGTATCGAGCACGAGGATGTTAACATCTTCGCCGCTGGCCAATACGTGGTCGAGACCGCCGTAACCGATGTCGTAAGAAGCACCGTCACCACCGATGATCCACTGGCTACGCTTCGTGAGATAGTGGCTCAGATCTGCCAACTGCTTGCAAGCTTCGCAGCCCTTCTCAGCACCGGCCTTGATCATTGGTTCGAGTTTCTCAGCTGCTGCACGGCTGGCGTCAGCATCGTCCTGACCTGCAATCCATTCCTGAGCTGCGGCCTTGAATTCTGCCGGAGTTTCTTCATGTGCAATTGCTTCCTCGAAGATAGCCTGGATGCGGTTGCGCATCTTCTTGTTGGCCAAAATCATACCCATACCAAACTCACAGAAGTCTTCGAAGAGGGAGTTAGCCCAAGCAGGACCCTGGCCCTTTTCGTTGGTGGTGTATGGCGTTGAAGGAATTGAACCAGAATAGATGGAAGAGCAACCTGTTGCATTGGCAATCATCTGACGGCCGCCAAAGAGCTGGCTGACGAGTTTCACGTAAGGAGTTTCGCCGCAACCTGAGCAGGCACCAGAGAATTCGAAGAGAGGCGTAGCAAACTGAGAGTTCTTCGGATTGAGTTTAACGTCAACGAGATGCTGCTTGCTGGTAACGTTCTTCGTGCAGTATTCCCAGTTGGCAGCTTCGCCTTCCTGACCTTCGAGCGGAACCATTTCGAGAGCCTTGTTGCCCTTCATGCCCGGACATACGTCAACACAGTTGCCGCAACCGAGACAGTCCATAACGTCAACCTGCTGCGTGAAGTGCATACCCTTCATGGCTGCCGGAGCCTTCATTTCGATGGTTTCGCCACCGAAGCCCTTCAGTTCTTCGTCGGTGAGGACAAACGGACGGATGGCAGCGTGAGGACATACGAAGTCACACTTGTTACACTGGATACAGTTTTCCTTGTGCCATACAGGAACGAAGGCGGCAACGCCACGCTTTTCATAAGCGGCAGTGCCCTGTTCCCAAGTACCGTCTTCAGAAACCTTGAAGGCACTCACAGGAAGGAGGTCACCGTTCTGTGCGTTGATAGGACGAACGAGGTCAGAGATGAAAGCAGGTTCTTCGCGAACAACCTTCTCATCTTCTGGCAAGTTAGCCCAAGCGGCCTCAACCGTGAGCTGCTGGTATTCGCCACCGCGGTCAACGGCCTGATAGTTCTTGTCAACAACGTCCTGACCCTTCTTGCCATACGACTTCACGATGAATTTCTTCATCTGCTCAACGGCGAGTTCAACAGGGATAACCTCCGTGATACGGAAGAAGGCCGACTGCAAGATGGTGTTGGTGCGGTTGCCAAGACCAATTTCTTGAGCAATCTTCGTTGCATTGATATAATAAACAGTGATGTTGTGCTGAGCGAAATAGCGCTTCACGTTGTTTGGCAAATTCTGTGCCAACTCTTCGCCTTCCCAAACGGTGTTGAGGAGGAACGTACCGTTGTCACGCAAACCGCGGAGCACATCATACATGTGCAGATAAGCCTGAACATGGCAAGCCACGAAGTTCGGGGTCTTAATCTGGTAAGTTGAGCGGATTGGATGGTCACCAAAGCGGAGGTGAGAGCAAGTGAAACCGCCCGACTTCTTAGAGTCGTAAGAGAAGTATGCCTGGCAATACTTGTCGGTGTTGTCACCGATAATCTTGATGGAGTTCTTGTTGGCACCGACAGTACCGTCTGCACCCAAACCATAGAACTTGGCCTCGAAGATGCCTTCGCCGCCGAGTGCCATTTCCTTCTCCAACGGGAGAGACTGGAAGGTCACGTCGTCAACGATGCCCAAAGTGAAGTGGTCTTTTGGTTCTGGCAAAGCAAGGTTGTCAAAGACGGAGATAATCATGGTCGGCGTAGTGTCGCAAGAGCCGAGACCATAACGGCCACCAACGATGACAGGACGGTTTTCAGCATTGTAGAATGCGTCTTTCACGTCGAGGTAAAGCGGTTCGCCATTGGCACCTGGTTCCTTCGTACGGTCGAGCACTGCAATCTTCTTGCAAGTCTTAGGCACAGCGGCCAAGAGGTGCTTAACGCTGAACGGACGATAGAGGTGAACGCTGACCATACCGACCTTCTCGCCCTTGGCGTTCATATAGTCGATGGCTTCGCGGGCAGCTTCAGTCACAGAACCCATGCAGATGATCACGCGCTCTGCATCTTCTGCGCCATAATAGCTAAAGAGTTTGTATTCACGGCCCGTAATCTTAGAAACGGCAGCCATGTATTTTTCAACGATTCCAGGGATGGCATCGTAGTAAGGATTGCATACTTCACGGTGTGCGAAGAAGGTTTCAGGGTTCTCAGCCATACCACGAGCAACAGGATGCTCTGGCGTCAGGGCGCGGTTGCGGAACTCGCTCACCTTGTCCATCGGAACGAGCGGACGGATATCTTCCATGTCCATCTCTTCAATCTTCTGGTATTCGTGTGAGGTGCGGAAACCGTCGAAGAAGTTGATGAAAGGAACGCGGCCGTCCAGGGCTGCTAAGTGTGCCACGGCGGAGAGGTCCATCACTTCCTGAACAGAACCTTCGCAGAGCATGGCGAAACCAGTCTGGCGGCAAGCCATCACGTCGCTGTGGTCACCGAAGATACA
>OLSD01002045.1_pt1 | contig 15032 bp, 14 predicted proteins | sample 1672211 | NCBI WGS metagenome assembly OLSD01 (sample SAMEA3136659, study PRJEB25190) | human gut metagenome | reverse complement strand
GGAGCAGGTGACGGGAATCGAACCCGCATCCCCAGCTTGGAAGGCTGGTGCCCTGGCCATTGTGCTACACCTGCATTCGCCCTCCGCAAAAATCGTCAGCTCTGTTATAATAGCATCAGAGTCCCGTTTTGTCAATATTTTTTCGGAAATTCCTTCGGCTTTTTGTGTTACCGGAGCAAAGCGGACAGGAGCGCCGCTCCGTCGACGGTTTCCGGCCGGGAAAATGCGCCGCAAAGACGCTCGGGATGCCACTGGACAGCAAAGACAGGAAGCGCCTTATGCGCGATCGCCTCGGCTGTGCCGTCGGGAGCGCAGGCAAGAACTTGCAGCCCCTCGCCCAAGGTTTCGACGGCCTGATGGTGGGCGCTGTTGACCGTAAAGCGCGCGCCGTACAGCGTACGCAGCAGCCCCGGCGCAGCATGAACGACGTGCAGACGGTCGCGGCCGCACACCTGGGCGTGGCCCAAAATGTGCTGGTGCAGCGTGCCGCCGAAATAGACGTTGAGGAGCTGCAAGCCGCGGCAGATACCGACGACGGGCTTCCCCGCGCGCAGAAATTCGTCAACAAGCGCAAGCTCACGCCTGTCACGCGCTGCGTCGATATCGGTCGAGCCGTTGATCTGCTGGCCATAAAAGCGCGGGTGAACGTCGCCCCCGCCGGGGAGCAGCAGAAGGTCTGCGTCTTGGGGCGTTTCCACGCATTGTGCACCGACGAGCGAGAGCGCATCTTCGTAATTTTTCAGGCGTACCGATAGATAAACACGCTTCATGGGAGCAGAATATGCCGCAAATACGAAAAAATACCTTGCAAGACGCCAAAAGTTATGGCATAATAGTTTGGCTGATAACAGCGCAAGAAAAATGCAGCGGTATCGAAGTGGTCATAACGGGGCTGACTCGAAATCAGTTTGCGAGCAATCGCACGAGGGTTCGAATCCCTCCCGCTGCGCCAAGAAGAGAAGAGACACCTGACGGTGTCTCTTCTTTTTTATTCTGCTGCGGCCCGCCTCTGCCGCAGGAGGTCTCCTGCCAACAGGATCGCGGCGTAAAGGAGCGCGCCGGTGAGGACAATGAGCGAAAAGTCGCGCTGCATCTGGTAGCTCGTCGTGACAAAGCCCTTGACGAGCAGGTGGCCAGTGAGATAGCACGCGGGGATCAGCGCGAGATGGCCGAGCGCTTTGCCCGCTTTTTTCCTGCGGCAGAGGAAAAAGGCAATACTCAGCGGAATAAGAAGCGCCAATGATAGCAAAACGTAATAACCGAGCGCCAGCCGCGGCATAGAAATGATGCCGCCGTCCCTGCTGCCGCAGAGCAGCACATCGTCCTGTCCGTTGTTCGGCGAATAGTAGACCGCCGCGCAGTTCTCGGTGTCGAGCGTGAAGAGCGTTCGCGCGGACTCCACTTTGCCAAGCGCGCCTTGCAGCGTGTCCGCCTCGCGCTGCATTCGCTCGGCGGTATTCGTCGCACTCGGCGCGTCCTTGGCTTCGTCAAATGCGCCGCGCCATGTGTCAAGCGGCGTGCGCCATGCGGTGATGAAATAGACCGTCTTGCCGCTGTCGGGCTCCTGCGTGCTCGTGACCTCCGTGCCGGACACAGGCGTGAGCAGGTTGACGGAAATGCTCTCAACGCCGCTGAGATCCGCAAGCCCCTCGGCCGTCACCGCGCCGTCCGCGCGTGCGACCGTCCACTCCGTCTCGCTGTACGGCAGGTACTGCGGCGCGGTGAGATACGCGAATCCCGCCGCGGCCAGCGTCAGCGCGAGCGTGACGGCCAGCAGCACGGCGGTGAACTTTTTGCGCCGGAGTTGCTTTTTCAAGCTGCGCAGCGGCTGCGCGTTGACGGGCGCGGACGGCACGTCCGCTTTGAGCGCTGCGAGCTCTGCGCGGCAGGCTTCACACTGAGCGAGGTGCCCGTCAACATATTCCTTTGTTCCCTCGCGCAGCATGTCCTCTGCGTAAAGCGGCAGAAGATCCTGCACGATGCTGCAATCCTTGTTCATTTCAGTCCTCCAATCCCTCGCGGATCATGCGCTTGGCGCGGTGGTAGGTCACGCATGCCCAATTTTCCGTCTTGCCGAAGAGCGCGCCGATGTCGCGAAAGCTCTTCTCGCCGTACACGCGCCACATAAAGACCTCCTTGTACGGCTCTCTGAGCGCGTGCAGCAATTCCTGGATGCGCGCGGCCTCGCTGCAATCTTCAAGCGATTCCTCGTGGTGCTCCTCGGCGATCCGGCAGTCTTCGAGCGGCACAAGGCGTTTTTCGCGCCGCAGGTGCGAATAATAGAGATTCTTGGCGATCTGGCAGAGCCAGACGCGCACGCTGCACTCGCCGCGGAAGCGGCCGAGGGCGTCCATCGCGCGGAAAAACGTCTCGCTCGTCAGCTCCTCGGCGACGCTCTCGCTCCCGGAAAGCGAGAGAAGATAGCGGTACACATCGTCAAAGTACACGGCGTAGACCTCTTCAAAATCCGTCAGCACCCTCACCCCCTTCTGTCTATTAGACGGCGGAAAACCGGTTTTCTTACAAAAAAATCCGTCCCGATGGACGGATTTTTTCTTTCTTACGTTTTGATGACCTTTTTCTTGCCGCACTTCGGGCACGTCAGCTCGATCTTGCCCACGCCGCGCGGCACGCGGCAGTATGCGCCGCAGGAGCAGCGGACGTATTTGTGCGCCTTGTCGGCGCGGCGGGCCTGCGCGCCGCGAATGGCGTTCGCCTTCGGCGTCCACCAGGTCAAAAATTTCGCATTCTCGGCCTGACGGCGCGCGAGATTGCGCGAAAAAATGCGGAGCAGCACGACGAACATCAGCGCCGTGGACACAAAGTACAGCGCCTGCGACACGCCGCGCACGTGAATGAAGGCGCTCAGCAGGCTGAGGACGACCTCAAGCACGACGAGCGCCCAGCTCAGCGCGTCCACGCCGTTGCGGCCGTACATGAAGCGGGAAAGGGCATTGCGGAATTTGCTCACAGTAACAACTCCCCGGAAAATCAAGATGGGTGTATTGTAGCACGGTTTGCAGGCGGGGGAAAGGGCTATCACAGAAAGTTTACAAAAAAGGGCCGCCCGTTTTCAAACGGGCGGCCTCTTGATTCGCGGGAAATCGCTGCGCGGAGATTCAGATCACGCGAGGGCGCGGTACAGGAAGGTCACAGCGTCACCGCGGTTGCAGGTGCCGTTGGGATCAAAGATGCCGTTGCCGTAGCCGGTGGTGATCTTGTTGTTCACAGCCCAGAGAATGGCGTTGTAGAACGCGGCATGCTCGGTCTTGTTGACGTCCGAGAAGTTCAGGGAACCGTAAACCGCGGGGTTGTTCTTGAAGCGGTACAGGAAGGTGACGATCTGCGCGCGGGTGCAGGTGGCGTCGGGCGAGAACTTGCCGTTGCCGGTGCCGGTGGTGATGCCCTGCTCGGTGGCCCAGATGATCGCCTTCATGTAGTCGGCGTGCGTGGTGGCGTAAACGTCAGTGAACTTGTTGGTGCTGCTGCGCGGCGCGGGAGAATTGGCGGCGCGCCACAGGAAGGTGACGATCTGCGCACGGGTGCAGCCCTGCTTCGGGGAGAAGGTGGTGGCGGAAGTGCCCTTGGTGATGTCGAGGTTGACGGCCCACTGGACGGAATCATAGAAGTAGTCGCCGGGTCTCACATCGACAAAGTTCATGGTCTGCTTGACCTTGATGGCAAGCGTACCCTCAGCCTTCTGGCCGGACTTGGTGCCGTAGGCGGTGAAGGGGATATAGACGATATCGCCGACCTTGGCAAACTTGGAGGTCACATAGGCCACGTCGTCGAGGTCATAGTGCTTGCTGCTGGTCTTGGGGTTGTAGTAGAACTCGTCCTTGGCGCTGACGGTGGCGTTGACGCCGGTGCTGCCGTTGTAGTAACGGTAGAGCGCGCCGGTGCCGTTGAAGTAGGAGGTGATGGCGCTGTTCTTGCCCACATCGAAGGTGACATAGTCGAGGTCAGCCTTCTTGTAGCTCTTGTCGGAATCGCGCAGGAAGTCGATGAACTTGTCGGAGCCGAGCTTGATTGCGCTGTTCACGCCGACCTCAAAGACGATGTCTTCCTTGACAACGGAGATCACGACATTGCCGCTGTATTCCACGTCCTTGCCCTTGGAAGCGCCGTCCTTGTAGAGCTTACCGTAAGCGGTGAAGGAGATGGTGATGGTGTCCTTGGCCTTGGCGACGGACTCGAAGGTCACCTTGTCGAGATCTTCGACCTTGTCGTTTCTGTCGATCTTGCTCTTGCCATCATAGAGAACGCCCTCTCTGGTGGAGTTGGGCAGGGAGAACTTGACGTAGCTGAGCTCAAGGGTGTCCTTTCTGGAATTGTAGTTACCGGCGTCGTCAGCGATGTCCTCAAGGAAGGACTCGAAATCCTTCTGGGAGAAGGTCACGCTCTCGCCCGCGACCACGCTGTACTTGATGTCATAGGACTTCTGGGAAACAGTGATCGTACCGGTGGAAGCGATGTTGTTATCAACGGCGACAACGTACAAGGTGGCCTTGCCATTTCTGTCGAATGCACTGGAAGAAACCGTGTAGTCCTTGTTCTCGGCAACAGGTTTCCAATTTCTGGAGACGTTAGAGGTTCTGCTCCAGTCGCCGTTATACATGTCGGACTTGAAGCTGGTGCTGCCCTCATAGATGTAGAGGTAATCGTAATCGCTGTTGGTGAAGGTCACGGACTTGCCAGCAGAAGTGCCGGTCACAGTGTCCTTGATTTCGCCCTTGCTGTCGACAGTCAGGTACATGGTGACAACATAATTGTTGTTGACCTTGAGCTGGAAGCTGGCATCGCCAATATAGGCTTCGTCAGCATAGATGGTGAAACCATCAGTGACAGAGCTGCCATTGCTCAGCGTGGTCTTGCCATCTTTAAGGGTGACACGGCTGGGCGTACCAACAACTGTGATGGTATCGATATCGTTGTAGCTGAAGCTGCTGTACTGCTTTTTGATCGCGTCAGCGAGCTTATCCTTGACGTTGGTCTGGCTGTAACTATCGCTATCGCCATTGACGATGGAAGCGAGTTCAGAGTCCAGAGCCGTGATGCTCACCTTATAGGTGAGAGGCTCATAATTTTTGCCATTGAAGGTAATAGTTGCCGTGATAGTGGCGGTACCAGATTTGACATTGCTCTTAGCGGTAACTTTGCCAGTTGCCTGATTGACAGTGACAAGGTCAGAACCGCTAGTGATTTTGTACGCAACTGTATAACCACTGGTGATGTCAGAAATACCGCTGCTGTTGGCCTTCAAAATTGGCTTATTCTCTTTCTCGATGTCACAAGAATCTTTGCCGCTACTGGGTACAATAGTGAACTCACGCTTGCTGTTGCTGTAATCGGCGTGGTACGGATCAGGGACGACGCTAATATAGGCATACCCATAGGTCTTTATGTCACCATCAGTTACCGTGCAGGTAATGGTATATTTGTCGCCGTTGCTATTGGTACTATTGGGTGCCACCCAAGTTGTTCTTGTTGCTCCATCGGTACTTGTAGCTGGGGCAGTAACACTCCCACTCTGAGCGGTAGCCGTCCAAGAATAGCTTGCGTCAGCATTGCCATTATAGGAGGTTGCCTTAAGATTGACTACTTGCCCTGCGTTAACAACAAGGGGGTTGGATTCGTCGTTTCGAACGACATCATTTGCCAAAACGGTAACAGAACCTTCTTCATAGTGGTTGACACTAAATTCGAAAGTAGCCTCAACAGGAGCAGACCCTTTTTTGCCAGCAATCTTGAGAGATGCAGCATTTAGAACCTTATCAGGAGCGATATAAGTGTAGGTAATATCAGAATAACCCTTGTCGCCGCTTCCGAGGTTAGAACTAAACGCACTATAGTCAAGTGTTTCAGTGCCAAATGTGACAACCTTAAAATGTTTGGTTGTGGAATACTCGCGTTTAAGAACCTTGATGGTAGTAATTGCGTTCTTAAAATCACGATTTCGATCAGTGACCTCGATAGTACCGGAGTATTCAACAGGTGTCTTGTCTTCAGCTGTGTCAGGAGGAGTAACTAGGCAATAAATCTTAGTAGAGCCAGCTCTGCGGGCAACAATTTTAGCAGATGCTTTATCTCTGTCGCCGGAAATATCAGCAATATCGCTATTACCCGTCCGCCAGGCAAAGGTGGAGCCTTCTGCGACACCAGAAATAGAGTATTCTTTTTCGAGGTTTTCTTTCTCAGCACTCATGTCTACTGACCACGGATCGAGAGTCGTGGCCTCGCCCGTTGCTGCCTGTGCCGGAACGATGACCAGACTTAAAATCATGGTCAACGCCAGCAGCGATGAGAGAAATTTCTTCATCATTTTCTTCATCCTTTCTGATTTTTGTGATTGGCTCTGCGCGCACAGAGCCCTTCTCATACACCGGCATTATATCATGCCGCGGGAAATTAGGGAACAGGAAAACGCAAATTTCAGAAAAACTTTATTTTCCAATTTTTCCTGCCGCCCCCCTGTATGTTATTAGACGCAGGAAAGGGGGGATTTGTTGCAGGAACGGACAAAAAATTTCAAAAAATTTTTACGCCGCGAAAAACCGCATGTACACGAACACCCCCGCCGCAATCTGGCAGAACAGGATCGCCGGAATGCCGAAGCGGAAATACCAGTGGCGCGTTTTGTGGTGAAAGACGCGCATGCCCAAAAGAGCACCCGCGCTGCCGAGCAGCAGCGCGAGTGCAAAGAGTGTTTTTTCGGGGACGCGGCGCGCGCCGGGGATTCTGGCGCGGCGCTTATCCGCGCCGTAGACGAAAAACGTGATGAGATTGACAGCGGCGAGATAAAGGACAAAAACGCTCACTTTTCGAGTTTTGCAAGCTCGACCGCCGCCTGCGCGCCGAGGCGGGCGTTGTTAAAGACGAGCTGAATGTTGGAATCGAGGCTGTCGCCGCCGGTCAGGTCCTTGATCTTGGCGAGCAGATACGGCGTGGTGGCCTTGCCGTGAATGCCGTCCTTCTTCGCGTCCTCCACGGCCTCGGCGATGGCCTTGTCGATGACTTCCTTGTCCATGGAGTACTCCTCGGGAATGGGGTTGGTGACGAGGAGGCCGCCGCGCAGCCCCAGCTCGCGCTTGACGTGGAAGGTCTTGGCAAGCTCGGCGGGCGTGTCGAGCTGATAGTCGACGCCGAAGCCGGAAGAGCGGGTATAGAACGCGGGCAGCTCGTCCGTGCCGTAGCCGATGACGGTCACGCCGTGGGTCTCGAGGTATTCGAGCGTGAGGCCGAGGTCGAGAATGGACTTCGCGCCCGCACAGATGACCATGACGGAGGTGTTTGCCAGCTCCTCAAGGTCGGCGGAGATGTCGAAGGTCTCCTGCGCGCCGCGATGCACGCCGCCGATGCCGCCGGTGGCGAACACGCGGATGCCCGCCATGTCGGCGATCATCATGGTGGTGGTGACGGTGCAGGCGCCGTCCTTGCCCTGCGCGACGAGCACGGGCAGGTCGCGGCGGGAGGCCTTGGGAATGCCCGCGCCGGTGCGGCCGAGGTAGTCGATCTCTTCCTTGGAAAGGCCGGCTTTCAGCCGTCCGCCGATGATGGCGATGGTGGCGGGGACTGCGCCCGCGTCGCGAATGATTTGCTCGACCTTGAGCGCCGTTTCGACGTTCTGCGGGTAGGGCATGCCGTGGGAAATGATGGTGGATTCGAGCGCCACGACGGGCTTGCCGGCTTTGAGCGCCTCGGCGACCTCGGGGGCGATGTCCAGATACTTGTTCATGTTAAAATCCTCCTGTAAAGTAATAGGTGAAAGTTTCACGTTTACCTTTTGAGGTAAGATTTTAAGATAACACACAAATTCTGAAAAGTCAATCAAAAGCGGGGCTTGCAATCGCACAGAAAGTAGCATATAATAAGCGCATTATCCCGCGAAAACCCACAAAAGGAAAGGAAATTATTATGGAACGAGTGAGAATTGCCGCGATCTTCGCCGACAGCGAGCGCTACGGCGGCGAAAGCGTCACCGTGTGCGGCTGGGCGAAGACCATCCGCGATATGAAAACCTTTGGATTCATCGAGCTGAACGACGGCTCGTGCTTCCGCAATTTGCAGGTGGTGATGGACGCGAATTCTCTTTCTAATTATAAGGAGATCGCCGCGCAGAACGTCGGCGCCGCGCTCATCGTGCGCGGCACGGTGGTGCTGACACCCGAGGCCAAGCAGCCGCTCGAGGTCAAGGCAACGGAGATCGAGATCGAGGGCGTGTCCAGCCCCGACTATCCCTTGCAGAAAAAGCGCCACAGCGTTGAATATCTGCGCACCATTCAGCATCTGCGTCCGCGCACGAACCTCTTCTCCGCGGCGTTCCGCGTGAGAAGCGCGGCGGCCTACGCCGTGCATGAGTTTTTCCAGAGCCGCGGCTTCGTCTACGTCAACACCCCCATCATCACCGGCAGCGACTGCGAGGGCGCGGGCGAGATGTTCCAGGTGACGACGCTCGACCTTGAAAACCCGCCCCGCACCGAGGACGGCCGGATCGATTACAGCAAGGATTTCTTTGGCAAGAAGACGAGCCTGACCGTTTCCGGCCAGCTCAACGCCGAGAACTTCGCCATGGCGTTCGGCGACGTTTACACCTTCGGCCCGACCTTCCGCGCGGAGAACTCCAACACCGCGCGCCACGCCGCCGAGTTCTGGATGATCGAGCCGGAGATGGCCTTCTGCGACCTCAACGGCGACATGGAAGTGGCGGAAGCGATGATCAAGCACATCATTCGCCGCGTGATGGAGCGCTGCCCGGACGATCTTGCGTTCTTCAACAGCTTTGTCGACAAGGGGCTCATTGAGAGACTTAGGCACGTTGCCGAGTCTGACTTTGGCCGCGTGACCTACACCGAGGCCGTGAAGCTCTTAAAGGAGAGCGGACAGAAGTTCGACTATCCCGTCGAGTGGGGCATCGACCTCCAGACCGAGCATGAGCGGTATCTGACAGAGCAGATCTTCAAGCGCCCCGTGTTCGTCACCGACTATCCGCAGGAGGTCAAGGCGTTCTATATGCGCCTCAACGACGACGGCAAGACCGTCGCGGCGGCGGACTGCCTCGTTCCGGGCATCGGCGAGATCATCGGCGGCAGCCAGCGTGAGGAGCGCATCGAACTGCTGGAAAAGCGCATCCGCGATCTCGGCATGAATCCCGAGGATTACTGGTGGTACTGCGACCTGCGCCGTTACGGCTCCTGCCGTCACGCGGGCTTCGGCCTCGGCTTCGAGCGCATGGTGATGTATTTGACGGGCATCGGCAACATCCGCGATGTGGAGCTGCATCCCCGCACCGTGGGCAACGCGGACTTCTAAAAATGCAAAAGGCGTGGCTTTGCCACGCCTTTTGTTTTTTCAATCCACTCCGCTGCGCGCACTCGCTATGCTCGCACACTTGCGGAACATTTTTCCCGCGGTTTGCGTCTATATGGGTATCCGAAAGAAACGAGAGGTGAACTTGAATGAAAAAGCAATCTTCCCTTCTGCTGATCTTGATGCTGCTGCTTGTGCTCGCGGGCTGCGGCGCAAAGTCCGCGCCCACCGAGCCGCCGGAGCTGACGGTGACGAACGCGCAGGGGGCGAGCATCACGGCGCGCAGCGGCAGCTACGACTGGGACTATGAGGCCGGAGGCGGCCAGCGCACGGGCGCGATCGCCTGCGGCATGCATCCGCTGGACGAGACGCTCCGCGACAGCACGCCGGCTCTTGAAATGCCCATCGCGGTGTCGGCGTCCTTCTACTACACGGTGACGCTCGATTTCGGCGACTGCGCGCCCGATTCCGTCATCCTGCGGTACTGGAACGAGCAGTGCTGGGGCGACACGCAGGCAAAGGCTGAAAAACTGACCGTGCAGCGGCAGGACGACGGAACCTACACTGCTGAATTGTTCCCGAGCGTCGGTATTTTTGAGGTGGACGCGCAGTGGGACGCGGAGGACTACTGCGGCAGGGCGTTCTACTCCTTCTGCACGAAGGCGGCGGAGTGACGATCGAAGCCTCTTCCTCCGGCAGCAACTGAATAGCAAAAAAAAAGAGAGCGGCGGTGAGGCGTGTGCCGATAAGACAGTAATTTGAGAAAATTACGAAATCGGCATCTGTCAGACAGGATTGGACAAAACAGGCGACATTCAACATTGGTTGGATGCCGCCTGTTTTTGTGCGTTTAAGGGTCAAAATCACTTATTTTCTGCTCTGTAAAGCAAGGATAGTGAAATGGGTGAAGTAGTTATCATCCTCGTGATAAAATCACTACGAAACAGCAAATCACACTATAATGAATATTGTTCATTGATGAGTGTGAAAATCTGTGGTTGCGTTAAATTCCCCACAAAACAATAAAACCGATGGGTAGATATTTCGATACAGGGTATGTCCGGCGTCATAAAACCGTCAAATCAACTTATGCTCACAGAAAAGTTACATTATTAGGATGATAACTTCTGTGTGTCCTATTGAAAACGTAGCTATCTTTGTGATATAATGTGTGTACACACTATTGAGGAGGTGCAGCATGGCTATACCGAAGCTGAAAAAGCAGAATATCATTGATGCATTGAAATTCATCAACGAGAACGGAGTTCCCGAACATAATACGAGCGTAAAATATGTACTTGTTTCTGAGGATGGGAAAAAATATCCGCCGAAGTATGTTGTAGCCGTGGCTGACCACTTGGCAAACGGGACAGATATTTCCACGGTTGGCTTTAATGCGGTGGAAGCAAAAAGCTATTTGGAAAATCAAGGTTTCGTTGTAGAAACAAAACAGCAGGAAAAATTCGAGTTATCCATTACTGCTGAAAATGTAGAGTCCACAGATGAACGCTTTACGATGGATAATCTGAGCCTTGGTGATAACTATAAGCCTCTGGATACCTATTTTAAGAGGGCGAATGGAGATGTAATCAAGCGCGCCTACAGCAAGGGCGAAAGAAGAAATTCCAATCAGACCATGCCACGCATTGCCTGTCAGGTATTTGAGAAGCAACTTGCCGCATTATCAGTCGAGGACAAGGAGAATTTCCCTGTCTGCAAATATAACGCGGACAGCGACATAATCAGAGGTATTTATGCAAGTGTAGACGATTTCAAGAAGCACCGCAATACGATAGAGTACCTGACATATAGCTATAACAACGGGCGCCAATTCGTTATCTATTGCTGGAATATTTTTTCTACGATTATTTTTGTACAAGAGTGTTTGAAGCGTTTCGGTGAACCGGGAGATCAGTTCATTCTGACATACCGAGAAAAAGATGAGAAAGAAACCATAGCGGCAGAAACGGAAGCCGCTATTCAGGAGGAGCTTGTACAACAGTTCAAAGGATACCGGAATCCATTCTCTTCCATGCTAATTGAATCCAAAAATCTGATTTTCAGAGGTGCGCCCGGTACCGGCAAATCGTATCTTGCAAAGGAAATTGCTGCGGATATCATTAGCAACGGCTATGAGGACAATTATAGTCACCTCACGGATGAGCAGAAAAAACAGGTGGAGTTTGTCCAGTTCCATCCGAGCTATGACTACTCTGATTTTGTTGAGGGACTAAGACCGAAGATAAATGATGATGGAACGATGGGCTTTGAATTGCAGGACGGTATTTTCAAAAAGTTTGTTGCCCGTGCCAGAAAGAACTATGAGGACTCGCAAAAATCCAGAGAAGCGGTAGAAAAAGAGGTTACAGTTCAGGAATCCATTACGGAGTTTTTCTCCGGTATAGAATTTGGCGTTGACACTTTTAAGACGATTAACGGGAATGAATTCACTATTACCGGTGTGGATGACGAGCATATCAATATCTCCATTCCCGGAAATGCGACGGTCAACAGGCTTGCGTTGAATCTGGATGAAGTCAGAAAAATGCTGGAATCCGGGCAGAAGTTTGAAAAAATAAAGGATATTACGAACTTTTTTGGAAAGGCTTTTGCTACACAAGGGTACTCATATGACTTCGCCATCTACAAAGCTATCCGAGCAAAGAAAACCATTGCCTCAAAAACAAGAGCAAAGCAAGAAGAACTGAAAAAGTACATATTTATTATTGATGAAATTAACCGAGGTGAAATTTCAAAGATATTTGGTGAACTGTTTTTTGCAATAGACCCCGGCTATCGCGGTAAAGCCGGAGAAATCTCTACGCAGTATTCCAATCTGCATTCTGATCCCGATGAAAAGTTCTATATCCCGGAGAATGTCTATATCATCGGGACTATGAACGATATCGACCGTTCCGTAGACAGCTTTGATTTTGCCATGCGCCGCCGATTCCGCTTCGTAGAGATTCGGGCGGATGATCGTCTTGAGATGCTTGCGTCGTTAGAAAACGAGGAACTGGAAGCTGAAGCAATTAGAAGAATGGCTGCGCTCAACAAGGAAATCGCTGCAGTTGAAGATTTGAACGAGAATTACCAGATCGGCGCATCTTACTTCCTGAAGCTGAAAACGCTTGATTTTGACCAGCTTTGGACGGACTATCTGCGACCGCTCCTCCAAGAATACATTCACGGGATGTACGACGAGGAAGGGATTATGAACCGTTTTGCAAAGGCATACGGCTATCAAAAATCCACCCGAGGTGATGTGAATGAAGCAGATCAAGATCAAGGATAATTCCCAACAGAAAAAAGAGACTTTTTCGCAGGTCAAAAATCTTACAGGTAAAATCGCCGATAAAACCTTAGAACAACTTGAGCGTGAAGGCGTGTTTGTGTTCCCTGATACTGTAAAGGACGCAGAAGATATTACACAAGACCAGATGATTCTTCAAAGTGTGAATGACACCTATCGCTCTGGCAATGTGATGGGGTTTCTCGGCTGCGGCGATGAGCGACTTATTATCGAGTCCCGATTTTGTGGAGGAAGCGAGGACTATTTCTTTCAGTATCTTTTGGACAAAGTTCTGGATTTCCCAAACATCGTAAACTTGGAATCTGATGCCAATCAGGATGACCGGATGTTCAATTTCTTTCTATTCCTATTTCCGCGTTACCTTCAGGCAGCTATGCGAAAGGGTTTGTTCAAAAAGTATATTCGGCACAGCTACAACGACGGGAATGTAAAAGGTACGATTGATATTGCAAGGCATATAGAGGCAAACACCCCATTTATAGGAAAGATTGCATATAGTCAGCGGGAGTTTTCTTACGATAACAGCTTAATGGAGCTGGTGCGGCATACCATAGAGTTTATCAAGAGAAAGCCCTATGGGAACAAGCTGCTTGTCAAAGCAAAAGATGAGGTGAAACTCGTAATAAATGCGACTCCCGGATATGAGCCTTATGACCGGCAGAAAATCATTGAGCAGAACAAAAAGAATACTGTTCGTCATGCCTACTTTCGGGAATATCTTGCGTTACAAAGATTGTGCCTCTTGATCCTTCAACATCAGAGGCATCAAATCGGTTTGGGTGTGAAGCGGATATATGGCATACTGTTTGACAGTGCGTGGCTGTGGGAGGAGTACATCAACTCGCTTATTGGGGACGCTTTCTATCATCCGATGAACAAGGAGGGCAAGGGCGCTCAGCGCCTTTTTAATGGAAATGTTGGGCTAATCTACCCTGATTTCATCAGCCGTAACAGCGAAAAGCGCATGATAGCCGACGCAAAATATAAGCCGATCAATAACATCGGCAATCGTGATTATCTACAAGTGCTTGCTTATATGTTCCGCTTTGATGCTAAGATCGGCTACTATCTTTATCCAGAAGCTGAGAACGCTGATGATCTGCTGTTACGGATGAATCGAGGGTCTACCTATGAGAAAAATGTTATGCCTCGTGATGATATCAGCGTTTTGAAGCACGGCTTGAAAATTCCCATGGATGCTCAGAACTATGCCGACTTTATCATGAGAATAAAGCTGAGTGAGCAGGAGTTTGCAGGCGAGTTTTTGAGCGATCATTTGAATACACACAGATAATACTGTCTAAAGGAATAATCTGTAAAAGCAAAAAGGAGTTTCCATGACAGATCATAGAAATCGCAAGCGACCGATACAGGTCAAATTTTTCGTAGATGAAAAAGAGCTTGCTGCCATCAAGCAGCGAATGATGGAGTCCGGCACGGATAATCTTAGTGCCTATCTTCGCACCATGGCTATGGAGGGGACTTTCCCAACTGCCGATGGCAAGAAAATCTCTAAACAGAGAGAACCACAAAAGTCGTGACTGTCTTATTACGATTTTTAAGAGGAACAGCACCAACGGTGCGCAGCCAATTTCTCCGAAATTGTTAAAGGGTTTGGGATGCTGCCCAACAAGTTTTTGCACGAGTGGGTACCGCCGCGCATTGCTTGCCAGAATGGCAAGCTCCGGTGTGGGTACTCACCGGATTTGCTTGCTATTCTGCAAGGAAATCCCGGTCGTACCACGCCGGATTTCGCAAGTGTACATACACTTGCTGTGCTTGCTATTCTCCGTTTCCCATGTTAGTAAGCGCCATTTCCCAAATAGAAATCGGCGGCAACCGCCGCCTTGTCTGCCCAAAAGCGAAACGGACGGACGCTGTCAATGGCGGCGCAGCCGTTCATCTTGACCATTGACAACGTTTGTCAGTTTTGCTACTCCGACTATAATTTTGAATGAAATGAACCGAAGCGAAGGAGGCTTGACGAAGTGAATCCGAAAGAAAAAGACAATGAGATCATTGAGCTGACCGATGAGGAACTGGACGAGATTTTTGCCGATGATGATTTTGATAACGGCGAGGAGGACGGTGAAATCCGCTCGTTTCATTTCTCCAATCCTGACCCGTATGCCAAGGTCAAGCCACGCCCCGACGATGCCCCCAAGCGAGAGTTTTCTTTCGATAAAAAGGGCAACATTGTTGTGAAAAATCCGTCTGCCTTTTGGCTGCCCGATGTCAAAATCGTGGAGGAACACGGCGGCACGGAATACACAGTAACTGGCAGCTATGAGGGAGCGGAAACCCTCGACAAGAAGCTCAGACGCATTATGGAGCAGAACGCCGCCGATGATAAAAACGGTATCACGGAGGACGCCGATGAGTAACGACGTTTCTCTTGATATAAACCAAAAAT
>OLSD01002038.1_pt1 | contig 15069 bp, 16 predicted proteins | sample 1672211 | NCBI WGS metagenome assembly OLSD01 (sample SAMEA3136659, study PRJEB25190) | human gut metagenome | reverse complement strand
TTTTGGAGCTGCTGGGCGGATTCGAACCGCCGACCTCATCCTTACCAAGTGATAAAAAGCCCTCCAGCCGTTGATATATAAGGCTTTGCGGGCATTTTTGCTGCAAAAAGGATGAGGTCGGAAACTCTTTGATCCATGTGCTCCGGCCGTTCGTTTCCCCGTGTGGGTCAGGGTGTGGGTCAGCGCCGCAGGCAGCGCCGGTGTGGGTCAACTTTCTCTGGCAGTGGAATGGTCACATTTTGCGCTGCTGGAAACAATGAAAGGGTATCAAAACGAAGAAATAGAGCCACTGGGCGGAGCGCAATGCTCCCGCCAGGTGGCTCTGCAGGTTTTCGGTATGGGTCAAAATGTGGGTCAAAGCGTTTTCAGCGCATCAAGAAACGGCGGCAGAACATCGTAGATGATCGCACATATGACAGTCCAGTTGGTATCCTCGTAATGATGCACCAACCTGTGCCGCAAGCCCGCAATTTTCACCCACGGAATATCGGGATGCTGCGACTTAAAGTCCTCCGTCAAGTTAGCGGCGTGCTCGCCGATGTTATAAAGGGGCGTTGTGACGGTCCATTGAATGGTTTCCTCCGCGAAGATCCTGTCCGGAGTGATACCTTCTTCCGACACATAGCGCAGGAGCTTTTCCACAGTCTCCCGCATTTTCGCAATTCTCTGCTGGTCGCTGTACTTCATGCGATCTGCACCCCCTCCGCCATGACCGTATTATAGAAAGCAGAGTTGGCGTTAAGCTCCCGCAGTTCGTACACGTCCACGGGCTTTCCTAAGGTGCGATGCAACTCCTCCGCGATACAGAAAACATCGGTAGGGTCGAATTTGATCCCACCAACCACAATGAGGTCAATGTCGGAAGCGGCATCCGCTTCCTGCCGCGCATAAGAGCCGAACAAAATCGCCCGCTCGGCATGATATTTTTTCAGCAGCCGCCGCACGGCGGTAAAAACTTCGTCCTGCGTATAGACCCTGTCAGACATTTGCTTCGCACCTCCTTCGATGAATTTGAATGTTCCCTACCATGCAGTATACCACAAACATGGGGATTTCACAAGTGCTTACGATGCCCACATCTTGCGCTGCTGGAAACAATAAAAAGATATCAAAACGAAGAAATAGAGCCACCGGGCGGAGCGCAATGCTCCCACCAGGTGGCTCTGCAGGCTTTTGGTTGTTTTCCGTGTGGGTCAAGCGTTTATGACGCAAAGGAAGGGCAGACTTCTGACAGAGGCAGTCCAAGCCGCTGCGCCCTGTCCATCTCATAGGTTACGCGGGTGACCTCTTCAATGAATGCCTTTTCTCGCGGTGTTACACTGGCCCAGCATACATTATACTTCTGGCATAGACGGAAAAACATTTCATAAAAACGTTCACTTTCGGGATCTTTGCGGCAATACCACTCTGCGTTGGATGTCGGGCGGAATTTGCTGTCATTCATATGCGACACCTCTTTCTCGAGAGTCAGGCAAGGTATGTGAAGACTATCCGTTTTGCAGCTTCGTCTGCAATTAGATATCTTGGAGCGGTGGAGTGAAATGCAGGAAGCGGCACTGCATCAAAATCCCGTTCATAGTGCTGCGCGAGCTGCGTTGTCTTTGCCTCAAGCACCACGTCCCCGGTAAAACCGTTGTCGATAGAGAGCATGATGCCGTAGGCGATCATCATACTGCCGATTTCCGTGTATTTTGGAGTACTATCGACGAGAGCAGGATTTGACCCTGGCTGAGCCTCCATGTATACAAGTATACAATGTGGACGACGAGAGAACTTTCGAAGATTTCATACGCAGCCAAAGCAATTAACTCATCGCCGACCACGGTTGAAACTGCACACAAGCCTCACCCGATTGACGCTGATAGTACATCGCCGGTGTACAGGTCAATGACTACGGTAGCGTACACAGAGCCGGTCGGGCTGCCGCCGCCGATCCAATACTCCACCTCAGTGGTAGCGGTAACAACGCTACCGCTGTAACGGTAATCTGCCAGAAATATCCGAACATTTACGGTGGTGATCTTCGAACTGACGGATCGTGAATAGTTGTTCTCGTTCTTCCACTGGGTGGCCATCTGCGTGACCGTCACTTCATTGATCTTCTGCACGCGGGACTCGCTGATCATTTCGGAGTCTCCGCCGCTGTAGTCGTCACCCTCATACTGATAGTCGCTCCGCCAAAGGTCACTATGCACCGCATACCAAATATCATACCAGCCAGCAGCATCTGCATCGGCTGCGCTGATGCCGTACAGTAGTTCCTCGTTGGTGGGATACTGCTCCTCCACTTCGATACGTCGCTCGAGTCCAGGGTCTGATGAACCCATGAAATACAGATCTAACCAGTCCTCTGCCGTGGGCAGCCCGTTCTCGTAGGCTGTGGCCAGCGTGTCGCCCAGCACCTCCGCTGTTGCAATATCCCGCGCAATGTCGGCGGGGTCTTTTGTGTCGGGCGTCTCTGCACCTGAATTGCCGCAGGCGGTAAATACGGCTGCCATCAACAAGGCCAAAATCCCGGTTATCCAACGTTTCATATTCGTCTCTCCTCTCTCAGTCGTTTTTGTTCGCCGCCACCAGCTTGATGACAGCCCACGGGATGCAGACCGGTCCGGCGATAAGCCCCACCATCCACTTGCGCAGAATGATGCTGCCGATATCCCCCACCATGACGTAGTGGGCGTAGATAGTGCGGTTCACCGCCCAATAGCCCACGAGGCTGTACAGAATCGCCAAAACAGTTTCCATGAAAATGCTCCTCTCCGTATCTTGATACCTGCAGTATAGCGCAGCGGCTGGACAGGCATTGTCCTTTCCAGCAAAAAAGTTCCGCCGGTGCAGTCGCACCGGCGGAACTTTTATCAATATCAGCAGAGTGACACGGGCTGTCCACCCTCTGCGGTATACTCGACAGCAGAAACGACAAGGAGGGTAAACTCATGGATAAATGCGAGGAAATGCGGGCGCAGTTCGACCGCTTCTGCGATGGGCAGCTGACGGACTCCGGCACAACACAGATACAGGCCATCGGCAGCTTGCAGATGAAGAACATCCGCAAGTATTTTGTGCCGGGGATATACAGCTTTGACATCGTCGGTTTTCTGGATACCACGCTCCTCAAAACCGGCAAGGAGGGCTATCTGTTCACCGTGGACGGCGTGTACTACAAGGAGTTTCTGGAAAAGCCGGGACACTTCCGCTACAACGACGTGGCAAAGACCGAGATCATCCTGCCGAAGCCCAAGGACAACGAAAGCACACTGGAGATCAGATTCCAAAATGGCCGCTGGGTGCGCTGGGGCGGTTACTCGCTGTACAAGACCGGCGCGAAGCAGCTGCTGGACGGCCTGTGCGAGATCGCGGCGCGGTACCCCGACGAAGATGACGAAGACGAGGACGAGGAGTAAGCTACACCCCTCGTGCCATTTTATGGAAATTGTATATATTCTGCGACATAACGGTGGGTAATTTGGTAAAATCTGCTGACACGGCGCAGATGTTGTGGTATACTGTGGTCGAATAAAAACGTTACTCGTCGAAGGTCAGGAATTTGTATGGCGGCACGTCCAGAGCGACGGCAATATCAAACAGCGTGTCCAGCGACACCGCTTTGTTGATGTTGGGCGCTTCCACATGGCCGATGAACGCCGGACTCAGCTCCAGCTTCTCGGCCAGCTGCTCCTGCGTCAGCCCCCGCAGCTTGCGGTAGTAGGCGATCTTCAGCCCGATCTGACGATATTTGTCCGCGTAGACCTCTTTCATGCACATCATCTCCCACCTCTATGGTAGCGAAAAAAGACAATAATTGACATGAGCCAACGGACATAGTATTATATTTAATGGATATAAATATGTGTTTGACGGTGCATGAGAAACGGAGGAAATATGGAACAGCGATCCGAGCTGAAATCGGCGCGTCTGTTGGAGATATACACCCGCCTGGAGCAGGGACGCACCCTGAAAAAAGCGGAGTTGGCGCAGGAATTTCACGTCACGCAGCGGAGCATTCAGCGTGACGTGGAGGACTTGCGCTGTTTTCTCGCCGAGCGCCACTTGGAGCGGGAGGTCATCTACGACGGCAAGCAGCGGGGCTACCGCATGGTGTCCGGCAACCCGCGGGGACTGACCAACAGCGAGATACTGGCAGTGTGCAAAATTTTGTTGGAGAGCCGCTCTCTGCCCGCCAAGGATATGGGCGGCATACTGGACAAGCTCATCGACTGCGCCGTGCCGCAGGAGAGCCAGAAGGCCGTGCGGGAGCTGGTGGCCAACGAGAAGCTGCACTACATCCCGCCCCACCACGGACAGAGCGTGCTGGGCAGCCTGTGGGAGCTGGGGCAGGCCATCCGCAACCAGCAGGTCATTGAGATCGGGTACGAGCGCATGAAGGAGCCGAAGCTGGTGCAGCGCCGCGTGCAGCCGGTGGGTATCATGTTCTCCGAGTATTACTTCTATCTGACGGCGTTTTTGGGGGACAAGACGGACTTCGACAACCCCGATGACCTGTTCCCGACGATCTACCGCATCGACCGCATCCGGTCGGTGAAGGTGCTGAACGAGCATTTCCGCGTGCCGTATGCCAAGCGGTTCGAGGAGGGCGAGTTCCGCAAGCGCGTCCAGTTTATGTACGGCGGGCGGCTGGAGCATATCCGCTTCCGCTACACCGGCCCGTCGCTGGAGGCGGTGCTGGACAGGCTCCCCACGGCGCAGGTACTCTCCGAGGATGCCGGCGGCTGGCTCATCTCCGCCGAGGTGTTCGGCAAGGGGATAGAGATGTGGCTGAGAAGCCAGGGGGAGTGGGTAGAGCAAATTCAATAAAGCAAAAACAGGTGTAGGAAAACAAGCGGAGAGGAGTTAAGAAATGCGTGTTGTAAAGATGGAGTATAACCCCTACAAAATGAAAACATCAATATGCATAGATGGGAGCGATGTGAAGGGCACCTCAAACCATCGCAGTATCGATGATTTCATTGAAAGAAGAACGCCGCTGCAAACGTGGGTCGAGCCTATTGACTACCTCAACTGGCCGGGTTTGCTTAATGAAATTGCTGACCCGGAAAACAACGGCGAGATAGAGTTTTGCTTTTCGGGCAGAAAAATCGATTTTGAAGACCTGAAAAGGTCCCTCGAGGATCAGAATAAGAATCGCGAAGAAGGCACCAGACTTTCGCTGCGATTCAGGCAAGAGGATCCGCAGTTGGATGACAAAAAGCTGTCCGGAAATATAGAGGATATTGTAAAAGAGCTGCAGTCTGACCGATTTCGCGAGTTGATTGAGGAACGGAGCCGGAGCCAGACTCTGCAGAAAAAATACGAGGCGCTGGAAACAAACTATGCAAAGGCAAAAGAACGCGAGTTTGATGTCGTTTTTGCAGGCGTGTATAGCTCCGGAAAATCTACACTGTTGAATACCTTGATTCGTCACAACATTCTTCCTACCAGTGATTCCACCTGTACATCAAAAAACTGCCGCATCAAGCATGACGGATCTCTGGGAAATAAAGTTTCTCTGCTGGGGTTGGATGAAGACCAGAAGGTTGTACTTCCCAAGAGCGTATTTGATTCGGACGAGGCCTGCGCATCCAAGTTTATGGAGGTTTGCCCGACCGGCAAGGTAAATCCGCAGTATGAAAAAGTGACTACCATTGAGATCGGCGCAGACCTGTCACACCTCTATCCCAAAAGTGTCAGTGAGAAGAACTTTACCCTTGTTTTGGTGGACACTCCGGGTATGGACAGTGCGCAGTCTATTGACGAACACGGCGTGAATCAACACGCACGGCTTGCACAGCTCGCGATCACGCATGATAACAGCAAACCAATGGTGGTTTTATGCGCGGATGCCCAGAAGTATGAGGACAAGAGCATTGGCGAATTCATGGGGGACATCATACAACAATCCGTGGATGAACGCGGCGGTTTCAATGATCGGTTTCTCTTCTTGATGAACAAATGCGACAGTCTGACCTACGGTAACGGCGAGCGGATTGAGGATCGAAAGGCTGCTTTCGCACAATATCTGCGTGACAGCGGTAAGTGGGGCATCGCATCCGAGGAGGATGAGAAGCGTATTCAGGAAGCGGCACATTTTGTTCCCCGTATATTCCCCGTTACGGCAATCGTTGCCTCTGCCATCCAGCGCGGCGCGGACAAGTATTCTGGAGAGGAACTAACAAAAGAGCCGGTGAAACGCACACTTTGTAATAGATTGGAGGAATTCCAAAAAAACGTCTGTCGTTATACGGACAGCAATTACTATCTTTCTCAATTCTGCGACATTCCTGCGTATCGCAGAGTTGAAATGGATACGGCATTCCGAAAGGCACTAAAGGCGGGCGACATAATTACCGCAACGCAACTGCAGTGCGGGCTCATGTCGGTGGAATGTGCTATCAGAGACTACATCGCACGCTACGCTTATCCCATCAAGGTACGCGACCTGCTGGAAACCTTTGAGGACATTCTGACGGATGTCTGTTCCTTTAAGGACAGCGCCGTTGCCGATATACAGAGACGGATCGACAAGCTGGGGGAAAACGACGGCGCAAGAAAGGAGGCGGAAGAAAGAAAAAGGCTGGCCGCCGAAAGAAGCGCCAAGCTCGAAGAAGCAAAAAAACTCATTGATGCACAGCTTGATAAGTTGGACGAGATTGAATTTGATGCTACCGCACTTGGAAAAGCGCGCGAACAATTTGAGGCCAGCATTGACGCAGATCCTATTATTCAAGAACTCCGTCACAAACAGAAGATATCTACCGGAAAAAAGTCTGCCGATGATGTCAAGCAAGAGATCAAGCAAAAATCCGCCCACATTCAGAGTGTTTTTACCCAAGCGGGAAAAGGCACGCTCTCCACTCTCGAAACGCTCAAGAGAGATTATGACCAAAAGTTGGAAGAGATTTTCGCTGTAGTAACCAACATAGCCCGAGAGTTGGAATCTGCGGATGTATTCAGCATGGGGGGGTATGATTTCAGGAAGAATTCCAACTGGCTGCAATTTTCCAGCCTTGCATCTTCTCCCGACTTTGAAACGCAAATGAGGAAGGGAATTGTAGAAAAAGAAGGTTTCCACTTGGATAAAGAAGTCAACACAAAAAAGTTATCCTATCAATATAGTATTGGCTTTTTCAGTCCGTTTAAGCGTCTTGTTTCACATCTGCTGCCAACATACAAGCCGGTTTTGGTTACTCCCAAAGACGGCTACTATTCAACAGAGGGGATTCGGCAAGAGTTGGCCAAACACCTCAAAAACTTTGAAAAAGATTGTGCCCTTACGGCAGAAGCATTTGAAGACATGATGTCGAAGAACAAAGCAACTGTTGAAAGAGAAATACACCGTATGTCAACGGGATTGTCGGACTTCGCGGCTGAGATCGAGCAGCAGCAGGAAAAATATGATGCGCTATCCGGTGACAGGGTAAAGTTAGAAATTGAAAAGGAAAAATTAAGCAGGCAGTGTGATTGGTTGAAAAAGCTGGTCAATAAAATGGAGGATATTTAAAGATGTTTCATTCTTTCGTTGAGGCTGATTTTTGGAAAGAGATCGAGGAAAAGGATCTCTTGAGTCTGAAGGTAGACACACGAAGTGCCATGTTAAATGACCCGACTTTTTCGGGGCATGAAGTGGATGATGTGTTGGCTGTGTTAAAAGAGCGGGTGCCAGAAATATTTGAGGAAGAAATCACGTTGCCATATGAGGAGCGGCTGGATCGCTCTAAATGGGACAGACCTTACTTCACAAAACTGACCTTTCGGTTCCAGGAGAACTTTGCGCTAACCCGAATTCCTTATATCAAAGAGGTTGGCAAAGAAGTCTATAAGGACTTGCTCAAGCCGCAGGAGAAACCCCGCAACCCTACAACGGCACCAGCGCAAAAGCAGCCCCCCAAGGCCAGGGCTTCTCTTGCAGTGATCGCGGCGGGAATCGCAGCGCTGGTGCTGATCGTTCTCGCTCTGGTACGTCTGCTGGGTCGGTAAAGGGGAAGAAAGATGTCCGCACTTTGGTTGCCGAAAGCAGGCAAAGTTGTAAGGATAGCGCACAGAAGTGCGAAAGACTATGTGCAAAAACAAAAAGCATATCCCAAGCCAACCCACACAAAAAGGAGAAAAAATATGGCTGAACGTAAGGAACAACCTGCAGACCCCCGTGATTTACAGGAGCTGTACGCCGCATTTGAAGCGGTTGACAATGTTGTGCTGAAAAAATACATCACGAAGCTCTCGCAGGCACCATGCATTCCCATCAGCAATGAACTGAAAGCGCTGCGTATCGGAGATAATGTGGAAATGTACCGGGTCGGCAGTATTGTCTATGATAAAAATGAGAACATTCAGGACAAACTGACCACTGTGTATTCCGGCGTATTCTCTCTCCGCAATTGCGGCATTATGATGCTGATCAATGCAAAAAAAGATCATGCAGATCTATACATCGGCGTTGTTACCCGAGAGCTGATTGCACGGGATAATGACGACAGAAAAGATTTGCCTTTGGTCGATGCCGCAGACTGCAGCCGGAATGGAAAGGTACTAAAGAATGCATTCTTAGGGAATTTTGCCGGTGCAAAACTTATCCCGGTAAAAAACGAAACAGATAACACGGCGACGTTATACAAGGATGGGCTGGATAAAAGAACTGTGATCCGGAACGCCTTTGCCAACACGAAGTTTATATCCGCGGTCAGCAGCATTCCCGCACTGAGGAACAGCAATGAGCGGAAAAATCCTGAGTTTGTGCAGGGCTTGGAGAAGTTTATTGACAGTATGCGGGGACAGGAGTACTGCGTCCTGATCCTTGCAGACGCCGTTCACAACGACAAAATCGAGGAAATGTGCGGAGAATACGAGGACATCTATTCACAAATGTTTCCTTTCAAGACCTCGGTGCAGATGATAAACCGGCAAACGTCATCTTCGGAAACCACAAGTGTCATTAAGGGCACCACGGATACCGTAAACAAGACCTTATCAAAATCCCTGTCTCATGGTACATCAATTTCCAAAGGGCACAGCGACAGTGCCGGCGCAAGCCTTATTGCAAGTTATAACCACACGTGGAACAGAACCAAAAGCAAAACGGAATCAGAAGCAAATACTACTGCTGATGGTACTGCGAAATCTTTGACGGAGCAAAATTCTGTGGCGAAGGCACTCTCTGCGACAGATGGCGAATCGCTTCAGCTTACCTATGAGAATCGCGCCATCAAGACACTGCTGGATCGACTGGATGAGCAGATCAAGAGGATGCGCAGCTGTGAAGACTTTGGGATGTTTGATACATGCGCATATTTTGCATCCCCTGACTATGGCACGACGATTGCGGCGGCAAGTGCTTTCCGCTCCGTGACCCGTGGAGAAAACTCTTCTGTGGAAGCATCTGCTATCAACACGTGGGAAGATAAGGAGGCTGTTGCCTGTATTAAGGAATACCTGATGCGCTGCTGGCACCCGGTATTCCAGACGTCCATTGGAAAAGAGCGTGATTATCCCGTCCGGGCATCCATGCTGATCAGCGGCAAGGAGCTGGCGTACCAGATGCCGTTGCCCCAAAAATCCGTTGCCGGCATTTCTGTTCAAACCTGCGCAGAGTTTGGCCGTGAAGTGGCACTTCTCTCGCAAAAGAATGTGGATGCTGTCCGTTTGGGCAAGGTCTATCATATGCACCATCAGGAGCGCGCCAATGTTGCTCTCGATGCCAATGAGTTGACGGCGCACACCTTTATCACAGGATCTACCGGTTCCGGAAAGAGCACTACAATTTATCAACTTCTCAGCCAGCTCTGCGGCAGGAAGAAGGAGAAACACTTTTTGGTTATCGAACCGGCAAAGGGCGAGTATAAGTCAATATTCGGTTCCCTGCGCGATGTGTCCGTCTATGGTACGAATCCTGCTTTGACAGCACTTTTGCGGCTGAATCCCTGCCGCTTTCCTGTCGAGAGCATTCATATTTATGAGCATCTGGACAAGCTTACGGAGATATTCAACGTGTGCTGGCCCATGTATGCTGCCATGCCCGCTGTCCTGAAAGCTGCAATGGAGAATGCTTACCGCAGTGCGGGCTGGGATCTGACACGTTCGGTAAACCCGCATGGTGCAATTTTTCCGAACTTCGTAGATGTGGCACTCGAAGTAGAGAAGTACATCAACCGAAGTGAATACTCTGATGAAAATAAGAGCAATTATAAGGGCTCGCTGTTGACCCGGCTCGAATCACTGACCAACGGGCTTAATGGCCTGATTTTCTCCGCAGATGACATCAGTGATCGTGATTTGTTTGACAAGAACGTGATTATCGATCTGAGCCGGGTCGGTTCCAGCGAAACGAAAGCTCTGATTATGGGTATTCTGATTTTGAAGCTGCAAGAGTATCGCGTATCTCAGCAAGTCGAGGGCAATAGCCAGTTGAAGCACATTACTGTGCTGGAGGAAGCGCACAATTTGCTGAAGCGGACCAGCACAGAGCAGAGCTCTGAGACAGCAAATCTTCTGGGGAAGTCTGTAGAGATGCTGGCCAATTCTATCGCGGAAATGCGTACCTATGGCGAGGCTTTTGTGATTGCGGATCAATCTCCGGGACTGCTCGACATGTCGGTGATCCGCAATACGAATACCAAAATTATCATGCGGCTTCCGGATTTCTCAGATAGAGAATTGGTGGGAAAATCTGCCGGTCTTAATGACGATCAAATCGGGGAGTTGGCACACTTGCCCCGCGGCGTTGCTGCCGTCTATCAGAGTAACTGGGTCAACGCTGTGCTCTGTGCCGTAGATAAGCCTGATTTGAAAGAGACCCCTTATAAATCACCCGGCACATACCCCGCAGTACCGGGAGATTCGCTGTTGTTCAATCTGCTCGATTCCGGATTCAGGGAAAAGGTAGATATGAACCGCGACGAGGAAGATTTGTTCCGCAGCGCGATTATCAGGTCTACCGCACCGACTGCGGTAAAGGTCAAGCTGCTGGACTATCTCGATCATCGAAAGACATCGGCAGGCATCCATATGCTGAGTTCTTTGGTGTTTGACCACTTCAAAAATACAAAAGAGGCGCTGGAAGGAACAATTGAAAGTCCTTCTGTGGATACGCTGAAGATGGAAATTCCGGCAAAGCTTGAACCATCCATCATGCAGTATAGCGACGACCAGATAAATGCACTGCTCACACTAATCATCAGCGAATACACAAATCGCTATCTCATTGATTATCCCGTGTGGCGAGAGTTTGCACAGCGCGTATCGGAAGGGGGGATTGTATGAGCACCTTCAAAGATATTATTGCCAAAGAGACTCCTGCTGCAGAAAAACGTCCAGAAGTCGAGCAAAAAAAGAGCGATGTAAGTGTACCCTGTTTGCAAAAGGAAACCGGTGCGATACATCCCCAAAAGCCGGATAAAAACCTTTACCTTTCCGCTCTGGAACGGTTAGGCCTGACCGGCGGTGACAATGCGGAAGATTCTTTGGCGGACAAAAAGCCGGAAACCGCTTTTTTGTCTGACCGCGATGAAAAAGTCGCTCAGTATTGCGAAGGAAAGGCTGCAGAAGCGTGGGATCGCTTCCAGAAAACCGGCGATACAGACGGAAAAGATTATCAGGAATATAAGTCTTACCGGGAAAAAATCGATCGTCTTGTCCAAGAAGAAGCGAGTGTTCCGGCTTCTTCTGCAGATCTCCGAGAATCCCGAGAAGTACCAAAGAGCGATAATAGCGAAGCAAATATTGAAGAAAGCGACCCTGTTGCTGAAAAGATAGCGAAAAAGATGAGCACGCCCGAAGGAATAAAGGAGTTGATGGAGAGCCATCCGGAAAAGGCAGAATTGTGGGGAAACCAATTAGAAGCGCTTGAAACCTTAAACGATCCCGATGCATCTCCTGTCGAAATCCGAAGTACCCAAGCAAAACTCAGTATTTTGAAAGGGCAAATTATGGAGGTCACTGCAAAAGACGCACTCATGGATGTGGGATTCGATGTTGAAGCGCAGCAGCGCGTTGTTGAGGGAGAAAGCGGTGGAACAAGACCCGACGTAATCGCTGTCAACAATACAGACCAGCCTATCGAGGTATTTGGTGTTTCGATACAACCTGAAGAAACCCTATCTATTGAGTGCAAATGCGGTGGAACTTCGTATATGACGAATCAATTGAACACCCATATCCCGAATCAGCTATCTGGTCAAGAAGGCACAAAAGTATTACTTACAACGTCTGACATAAAAGGGACGCCGGATGGATTGGCTGCAAGTGTATGTAATAGATATGACGCTTATCTTGTGGCTTTAGACGTGAGCGTTTTTGCTGTAGAAAAAGCAATTAAGGAGGTGGCAAGAGAATGAAAATCTATTTGATTAATAACGAAAATGAAGCAAAGCAAATCGGTCAATTGTTGAAGCTTAATGCTGAGTGTGCTAAATTACATTGGTCTAAAACCATGCCAGATATTCCGGCAAATGTTATTTCATCTTTGGAGATTATTGAATCTTTTGTTGAAGAAAAAGTTTATTCGATTTGTAACGAGAACACATGTGTCGGTTCTTTGACCGAAGATGAAGAATCCGAAATGATGGCACTTTTAAGAGAAAGTCCGGAGTTGAGAGCGACTCTTGGTATAGGTGTTGTTATGGCTGGCGCTGAATCCCAAAAGGCAGCGGCCCTTTTAGCTGGAAAAGATATTTCCAAGGAGCTGCTTATCGCCATCAATTCCGGAAAGAATGTGGTTCTTTTTTAAGTGTAACGTATTACCCATTCTAAAATAACCTATTTCTGTGCACAATTATTTTGTCGCGGCAGGGAGAAGCCTGTGATAACATAAGGGTATTTATAATTTGACAGGCTAAAAGAGGAAAGGGAGGGAGCTTCAAGCTCCCTCCCTTTGCCCCCTCTATTCACTTCTCCCCCTCGAACAGCATCCTCCCTACGCAATCCCCCTTTTTCGGCAGATAGCAGATGTGCTTCATGCTCTCGATGTAGTGCGCCGGGACGCGCAGTTGCTTGCGCAGGTAGTTTTCGATCAGCTTCGGCATCCCCTGCGCGGCGTACTTGCCTTTGCGCACGTCCTCTGAAATCGCCCACGGCAGGCCGTTCTCCCGCCGCTGCTTGGGCGGCGTGTGCTGCCGCAGTAGGGCGTACACGTCCTCCCGGAACGTGAGGACATCCTCAAACGCCATACGTCCCCGCTCCACGGTGTCCCGCTCCGCGCCCGTCCATGCGTCAGAGGCCAGCCGCAGCCCCATGCCCTTGATGCGCCGGTACGCCGTGTGCAGCGGCGGCGCATCGGGCGGCAGAGGGTCGAGCCGGTCGGTGGGGTACAGAACGCGCACCTCGAACATACCCTGTACGCCCTCCGGCAGCGTGAGCCGCAGCCCCATGACCTCCGCGTCGCTGTACGGCTCGGTATCGGTCTGGCAGTCCCGCTGCGCCCAGTAGTCCCGCAGCCACGCGCACACCGGCGCGAACCGCTCCTGCGGCACTTGCAGGGACACCACACTTTCGCCGATCAGCGACCGACTTCGCAGGTTATGACCGTCCGCCGCCATCGGCGCACCGCATTCGGGGCAGGCAAGGTCGGGCAAGTCCCATCCGTCATCCGCGTGGGCATCGAAGATCAGGTGGTGGCAGTTGGGGCAGTGGTAGTGGGGCGGCAGCGGGTTCACCGGCGTCGCGCCTAACAGGTGCGCCAGCAGCGAGTCGTTGGTGCAGCCCAGCACCAGCACGTTTTCCCCGCCGAATGCCCGCCGCAGCGCCGCCGTGCAGTACCACATGGGCAGCAGCGGCCCGCCCCGCGTCAGCTGCTGCTCCTCCAGCAGCCGTCCGTAGACGTGGAACGCCCCCGCACCGTAATGCTCCTCCGTCAGCCGTAACAGAAAATCCTTTGTCATTGTACGCCCTCCTTGTCCGTTGTGGTAAAAGCTATTATAGCACATTGCGTGGACAGGGGGTGTCACAGTACAAAGAAGACGGTGTATTTTGCGCTGCTGGAAACAATAAAAGACAGCGGTAAGAATGCCGCTAAAAGGCAGCGTAAGAATGCCGCTTCAACCTCTGCGGCAAGCAGCAATATAAGGAAAGTAGGGAGCCGGTCATTTGACCGGCTCCCTACGCTTTATGATTCCTTCAGCCACCGCTGGAAGTCCTCCAAGGCGATGGGCCCCTCGTCGTATTTCTTTTTCTCCGCTCTGGCCCGCTCGCTCCAATCGTAAAACTGCTGGTCGGTGATCCGCCCGGCCTTGATCCACGCAAAGCGCCGCTTGTACTCCTTGCGGTAAGCCTTGAAGATCGGGTCGTCCGACTGCTTCTTTGTCCACTGCTTGAAAGCCCCAATCTCCCGACAGACCTGCTCTCCTCTTGGAACGGGCCGCTCGCAATACTCCGCGCTGACCCGCCCGGTCTGCGGAAACCATCGTCCGCAGTTCTTGCAGCGCCGCACTGTGATGTTCCGCTCCACGCAGCTCCGCAGAGAGTAGTCGATCATGTCCCGGATGCTGGAGGAATACAGCACCGGCGAACACCGCCCCGGCTCCACCGGCTCAAAGCTGAGGGGGATAGGGCGGAAACAAAACAGGCCGGGATCTTTCGGCATATCGTAGGTATAATTCCTTGCTGCCTGCGCCTGCGGCTCGCGTCCCGCGCTGTCCACATCCAGCACCAACTCAAAAAAGCGTTGGATCTGCTGCTGATACCGCGGAAGCTGTTCAGGGAGCTGGCGCAGCTCGTCCAGTATCTGCGCATCCTCCGCACTGCCACGGTCATTTTGAATGAACATCGCTGTCTGACGGTAGTAACAGTGGACATAGAGAAGCTGAAAATAAATGTGTACGGAGGCTAATCCACCCAACTTTTTCATGGCGTTCACAAGAGCCTCTTTGTCATCCTCGCTAATGAATCGGCTCCAGTTATCCGTGATGCTTTGTAGCATCGGCGTCACTTCCGCACAGTCCAATTCCTGAAAGGCAAGCAGGCTTTCCAGAAAGGGAAACTCCTTCTGGACGTCCGGAACGCCTTGCATACCAAGGGAATCATACTGAAAAATCTCTCTGCCCTCAGAGAAATACATTTTGGCATACCACATGGCAGATCACC
>OLSD01002026.1_pt1 | contig 15132 bp, 13 predicted proteins | sample 1672211 | NCBI WGS metagenome assembly OLSD01 (sample SAMEA3136659, study PRJEB25190) | human gut metagenome | reverse complement strand
TCGCAAATCAAAACTTCTTCCTGCTCCATTGTGTTTCTTTCCTCGTTCATTTCAAATTCCTCCATAAAATGAAAATTGCCCTACCGATTTCTCGGTAGGGCTTTGTGTTTGGGTTAATATTCTTCTGATAAAAGCATGGTTGCGTGATCGCTGTCATCAATGACATAGATCTTTTGATTAACCAGATTTTTAAGGTCAATCACATAATTCTGACAATATTCCGGATGTTCTGAAAAGTGCCGGATGTGCTGTTTCCCATTGGAATTTCTGCTTGCATGTCTCTTGTCAAAAACTGTTGATTCTGAAACATCATTCTCACCTCCTGTTATGTTCCTATGTTCCGTCTACTGACAGTTTTGACCCATGCGGTCGACATCATCGCATGATCAGTACCTGGCATAGGTTCACTACTATAATATACAATTGAAAAATAGAAAAAAGGCAGATTGCAAATTGCATTCTGCCTTTCAGGAGAAAATGTATTACTTTTATTTTTAAAAGCACATAACATATCTGTAAAAGAAGATGTCCAAATTAGATTTTATTCGGCATTTTCCGTTCCAATCAAATTGATTTGGAATTGTGTAGACAGAGGTATTACCATTGCCTCTGTCTCGCAAAGTACGCTAAATATAGAAATAATTTTAAAATAATAGCGATATATAATTTATATAATAAATATATTGTATATCACTATTTATATATGGAGGCTATTGCTATGAAAAATAAAAATGAAAAGAAAACCATTCAAAAATCACTGAAACTTTCTCCCCAACAACTTCAACAAATTGAAGAGCAAGCGAACAAAAAGAATATGAAATTCAGTGAATATATGTTGGATTGTGCATTGCATCATAATCAGGAAATTACACCCTGTATAGCAGTAAAGATGCAGGAACTGGTGAATCTTGTTCGAGAAATTACAGATTGTATTGATTCAAATGATTTCATCCAAAAGAAAACATTACGACAGAAAACATCTGCTTTTGCAGATTTGCTTCCTATGGCATTCCCACAGAAAAAATACAGTCAATTGGAAAAGAAAATCGATTTGTTTGAAAAAGTAGGAGAAGAAGTATGGGAATTTTTAAAGTAATTCGAAATACAAATGACGGTTTACAATATATGTACAACGCTTTAAATTATGTTTGCTATGAGCACACAGATTATGATAAGCGTTACAGTCCGAATGTAGATATCGATAATGCTTATGAACAATTCTTGCTGGTAAAGCGATATTTCTATAAGACCAGTGGAAATCCGATATTTCATTTTATTGTAGTATATGATGTAAGATCGACATGGAGAAACAACTATGAACAAGCAGCATCAATGAGTCACAATATTGCAGCTTATTTCTCGGATAAATATCAAATTGTTTATGGAATACATAGAAAATCTTGTTTGAAAAAGTGTGGAGAACTTGCTTCTATATACCATGCCCATTTTGTTATGAACTCCGTTAGCTATGTAAATGGAAAAATGTTTGCTGGAAATCGTTCTGAATTATATGCGTTTCTGGATCATATTAAGCATATAACAAAAGATTTCTCTTGGCATGTTGAATTTGGTTCTGACAAATAAAATAATAAAAAAATATATTAAAATCTTGATTAATTAAATATCATTCTTTAATTAATAATCGGATAAAATCCAATAAAAATCAGATCTGTATGAAATAGCAAAGAAAATAACATATGTTTTCCTTTCTGACATATAAAAACATACAAAATGAGCTGAAAAAAATAGAACATATCTATAAAAATCAGAAAGGAGATGTAGTATATGACTGGTTTTTCATATACAGAAATCAAGTATTTGCTAACTGTTTCGGAAACAGCACGTGTTTTAAATGTAAGCAGCCACACAATTTATAAATTAATTCAGATTGGACAACTATCCGCAATCAAAGTCAGTCCAAGAAAAACGATGATAACCGCAGAAGAACTTGAAAAATATCTTCAAAATCATAAAGGAGGTTTTTAATATGACGGAAAATCATGGAGAAAAAGAACTTCTGACAAGAGAAGAAGTTATGGAGCTTTTGAAAATTGGAAGAAGTACATTTTATCGCCTGCTTCAGACTGGACAGTTAAAGGGATTTAAAGAGGGCAACCGATATAAGGTGCCTGTAAGTGCAGTGGAGGAATATGTGAAAATGAAAATGAGAGAATGATATTGCGAAAAGTGGAGCAGGTATTTCATGAAATACCTGCTCCATTCCTTATGTCGATTTTTTATTCAATTATGCCAACTTAATATCTTGTATTTCGCACTTTACTTTTGTCAAAATACCAGAAATATCATGCAATTTAGAAAGAACATTTTCTGCATTTTCTTTTTCAAACTCACACCTTCCAAACGAATTCTCTAAAGACTTATAAATTGGTTGAAATGAATCTTCAATCAATTTGTTTACACATTCTGTATAAGAATTCTCAAGTTTGTATAACTCTGTGCGAATCTGTCGATTAACTTCTACAATCTGATCAATCATTTCATTCACTCTTTTTTCAACCATACGATTATTTTCATCAATCAACTTTTGCTGTTCCTCTATCTGATGCTGTTGTTCTTCAATCTTCTTCTTTTTTCGAAATAATGAATAGATTAACACTGGAATTGATATGATTGGATCAACTAATCCTGTCACTAAACCAGCCCCTGCTGCAATTGTTAATCCATTTCCCGGTTTTTTTGTTCCATAATCTCCCGTTACAGCCAACAAATCGTTTGAAATTGGGGTATCTTTTATTGCACTTAATACATCATCAATTGTACACTTTTCACTTCCTGTCTGAACTGTTTCAGGTAATTTAATCATAAAATCGTCTTTATTAACTTGAAGTCGAAAATTATTCTTCGTTGCATATAAATCATATTGCTGCGATAGAATAATATTTGTATCTTCAAATCCATGTTTAAGAATGTTTCTTAATTTTAATTGAATGTCATACGGAGAAGTTTTCTCATTGTCTCGAATAGACTGAGACAAATAATCCCCATAAAGCATAATTTCCTGTTTTCCTTCCCCAATTAATGTTTGATATAAGCTGTTTTGTTGCTTTTTGATTTTTTCCACAGATTCCAAATAATTTTTAAGAGAATCCGAAGTTATGGTAGACTTCAATTTTACTTGAATATCTTGTATCTTATTCTCAATTATCGTAATAGCAGGCATCAATGTTTTTATGCCTGCTGATTGTTTTAACACATTTTGCATCAAAACAATTAGATTTTCTATTTTACTTGCTTGATATAGCTGTTCTGCATCTTTTCCCGATAATTGTTTTGCATAAAAAGCTGTTATAGCGTTTACTGGAATAATTCCATAAAAGTTCTCTCTCTGTTCTATGTCAGCTACTCCTTGATGATTTCCTTCCATTCGGATATTTGAAATCATGCGTTCCCTCAACTTTGCAATTTTAGCCAAATCTTTCGATTCGTCTTCTTCTTCATTTTTCTCATTAATTACAATCAATACTGGTTTTCCACTCTTAAGCACTTTAACAAAAGCAGAATAAAAACTCTTTTCCTCAACATTCATATCATCTATTACAAATAGAATAATATCATGCAAGCTAATTTCATAGTCTGCAACAAGTGTATGCTCATTTTTGGCATTAATTCCAGGCGTATCTACAATCATAAAATTCTTCCAAGGAATTCTTTGCGTTTGACACGTAGTAGGAACATCCCCAGTTTTTGCAATTTCTTTTCCAAAAATCGCATTGATAATAGAACTTTTACCAGCGTTATATAATCCATAAAACATAATAGATGGATTCTTTTTAGAAAAAATTTCATTTGTTTGATCCTGAAACACCTTCAAATCGGCTGCTTCTGCATTGTTTTTTAGAATAACAGCCAACTCATCACGAATTTCCATGACTTTCTTTTTATAATCAACAAGTTCATTCATTTTTTTGCCTCCACTCAATATTTCAAATTCTGCAATTGCTTTTCAATTGTTTGAAGCTGTTCGAGTATACTTTCCATAGAACTTCTAAGCGTTCCGAAATATTGCTGATTAACTTTCGCAATCTCTACATCAACAATTTCTTTAATTTGTGGCTGAACACTATTCCATACTTGCTTTGAATATTCGTTAAAGTTATCCCCCACTTCGATTTCACGTGTTTTTTTGATATTTCTTACAGAATATTCTGTAAATTCTTTTCCAAACCAACTTTGAATATGTTCTATAATGCCATGTGGATCCCGTCTTCGATTGCTTCCTTCTTGAATTTGATATTCAATTTTCTGCTTCTTTGTCTGGAAGTCCGCATGAACTACTATATGAGCATTTTCAAGCTGCACATATTGAAAATTAGAAATCTCAGTAGAAATTATCTCCATTATTTCTCGACTTGCTACCTCATTAATTAACGCACTAATTTTTTCCGCAATATAATCATTATCTGACAATTTAGCATTCAACTTTTCTGAATACAATAAAGAATAAATTCGATTGCTCACTTCAGATTGAACATTACTTAAAATAATGCCTTTTAATTTTTTCAAACGAATTACCTGTTCTTCAATCGTTTTTATTGTATTGCTAATATTTGCTTGCATTTGATGAATGCCAATAAATTTCTCTGAGTCATTTCCGCTAATGAGTTCATCAATTACAGCGTTCAATGCATCTTTCGGACGTTTCATTTTCAGTTCGATTGCCTTTTCGGAAATAACACTTCCAATTTGTGAAAAAAAGTCTGGAAAATTACTTGCCTGAAAGAGTTCTTCATCCTGCTCTGCAAGAGCTTTCTTTGCAATTTTTGTAGAAATTGAGATATACCGGTTTTGACTGACAATACTTCCTTTCCCCATCTCTTTAATTTGTTCTTCTACATATTTTTCTTGACTTGCTCTTGTATCTTTGTCTTTTGGATTCAAAGCCACGACAGGTTTTCCATTTTCAATACGCCGTTCTGTTTTGTCAGATTTTGTAATGGTAATCATCAATGGCTTATCACACTTGATTAGTTTTGTAATTTCTACAGATTCATCTTGTTTCATTGGATTATTAGAAGGAGTAAGAAATAAAATCAAATCTGCATATTTTACATAATCCTTCGCCAATGCCTCATATTCCGTCGTCAAAGAATGAATACCTGGCGTATCTACCCAAGTTAATCCATTGTACAGTGTAAAATACTGAATACTGGCTGTTGCTTGTATCTCATCTTCCTTAAAATAACCTTCTTTTAACACTGTTTCCTCTCCACAATTGAGAGACTTGTCCGTATAATCATATGCATAGCATGTCGGATTAGAAAAAAGATATTCATAAGGAGTTCCTTTAAATGCATATCCTGAAATAAAATTTCCAAGCGTACTTTTTCCAGCCTTTACATCTGCAAAAACGATTAAAAGTAAGCTTTTTTCAAACTTATTCACGAATTCTTTTCCGGAAATATACTTATCCACGGCTTGTTTCCAAGAAAAGATTCCCTTATTATACTGAATCAACAACTGATTACATATCCGTTCTAATTCATTTTCTGAATCCTTTGAATGAACAACTACTTCTGATATTTGTTCCACACACTTTTGGATAGAACTTTGCTTTTCATCCATACTCTTTTGATAATGCTCCAGAAGTTTTCCTGCTTTTTTTACAGATTCATAAAAGCCTTCAATCGTATTTTCAATTAACATAACAACCTCACTTTAAATTCCTCTGAACAGCTTTAATTGCTTCTTCCAGCATATCTGCTCTTCTATTCGTTTCATTGTTCTGATTGCTTTCTTCTGCGATTTTGTCGGCTGTCGCCAGCATTGTATCAATTCTATCATTAAGCTCTTTTGTTACTCTTTCTAAAAAATCACGAATAATATTTTGTACTTGTCTGAATTGTGATTTTACATTGTTATCATAAGACGCCTTGCACTCATTTATCATTATCTCCAAAGCAGCTACATTATTGGCATAATATATCTTTTTTTCTTTAAGATTACCAAATATACCCTTAACAAATGTAAATCCTTTCCTTATATCTATGTACATATCTATATATTCGTCAATAGAATATATATGTCCAACTACGCCATCACAAAGTTCATGAATTATTTCACTTTCAGATAAATCTGTTGCTTTTGGTTTTGTCGCAATTTCTTGTATTACATTTACGGGAAGTCTTACATTTATTTTTAGCATTTCATTATTGCATTCTGCTAAAATTTTGTTTACAACTGCAAGTGCATCATAATAATAATTTCCAACTTTACTTTCATATCTTACATAAGAAATAATTTTCTCTGCATCCAATTGAGCACATTCTCTTGCAGCAGACTCTCGACTATTATAGGGAGCAATCAACGAATCTCTTAGTGCACTTTTAACAGCATATTTTGATGATTTATCATTAATATACTCATGACCTCCTCTCATAAATATCTCAAATTTATAACTGCTTCCTGTATATTCCGGTAATTCTGGCGAAAATTCTTGAACAATCTTCTTGATTTTTGTTTTAGCAGCATTCAGTTGATTCATATCTATTGAGCCACTGGCAGCTCTTGCTTTTAACTTCAATAAATCCGCTCTGTATTGTTCCAGAAAAGCATTGACATCTGCTATTAATTTTTTCTTTTTCTCCGTTATACGCTGCTGATACAATTCTTCGGAAATAGAAGAAAGTGATTGACAATGTCTTTCAATCTCTGCTTTTAGAGCAGGAATTCCGCTTAAATCAATCAATACTTGTTCATTCTGTTTCACACCTTCCTGATAAGTCATCGCATCATAAACGCAGATTTTTTTAGGTTCAAAGCCCAGTGCAAGCTGAATCATTTTCTTGTGTTCTGTGATAATTTTCTGTACACTGTCATCTTCTACTTGATGTAAATTAGACATCACAAAGAAAACCTGTTTTTCCAGAATATCCATTCCACCAAGTGTATTCGCAAGTTGTTTTAGATATTCGCTTTCTGCTGCATTCAAACCACCATTTTGCATATTAGACACAAATAAAATCATATCCGCATCTTTGAATGCTTCCTTTGCTGTTTTGTCATCATATTTATTTGCATTCAATCCAGGAGTATCAACATATTGATACTTATTCGTTCTATAAGTATCAATTGTCGCCGTTGTTGGAATATCGCCAACCTTAAAATTGTATCCATCAGTCAAAGCGTTCAGCAAAGAACTTTTTCCAGCATTATAGATACCAGCACATGTGATTTTTACTTTTTCCTTTTTCCTTCGCTGCAAATCTTCCGCAAGTTCACTAATCTCATTTACAATACACTGATATTCTGGATTTGACTTTTTTTCAATGGCATATAAGTGATTTATGGCTGTATGCAATTCTTTCAAGTTATTCATATGACTTTCCTTTCTATTTTCGCTTTTTACACAATCTCAATAAAAAATCGCTTCTTGTTGACAAATTTATGTTTATAGTATAACACTAAAAATCTGTTTTGTCAACCCTTAAAGTTCATTTTAAAGAAAAAATATCTTGCTTTCGGATTTCTTCTTCTGACATATCCGAATCAATTTCCAAGATCTCATACAACTGCAATAAAATGTATGCATTCATTTTTGCAATCCGATGAACTTGTATTGCTTTCTTGGTTTCTCCAATCTGCTTCAGCCAGATTTCCAATTCTCCACTTTCATAACTATAGAGCAACTCGTCTATGCTAAAACAGTGTTTCAAATCCATTATGCTGGATAACTCTTCTCCATTCATCCGCATAAAAACACCTTCTTTCAACATCTCTATCCTATCATAAAAAGTCGCTTTTGCGAAGATAAACTGATTCCGAAAAAAATTATTTTTTTCGGAACTGTTTTCTATTGACAACCAGCCATTTAAATCATCGTTGCAGAGAATCAAGTGAATTTTGATAAGAAATGTTATCTATTAAAGAAAGTTGATTTTTATCATCTGGTGTGATATAATAAAAGAAGTTAAAATACAATAAAGGGGGAAACGATATGGGCATTTACTTCAATCCGAATCATATAGACTTTTATAATGCCGTCAATCACTCTCAAATCTATATAGATAAGACGGAGTTAATCCAATACACCAATTCTGTCTTGTTTGGTGAACAAAAATATATTTGCGTTAGCCGACCACGTCGATTTGGAAAGTCGATGGCAGCAAACATGCTGACGGCTTACTACAGCCGAGGCTGTGATTCCAGAGAATTATTTCAAGGGCTGAAAATTGCAACACATCCAGATTTTGAAAAGCATCTGAACCAGTACAATGTTATTCACCTGAATATGCAGAGTTTTCTGAGCAAAACACAAACCATTGAACAGATGATTGCACTGGTCACAAAGGCTGTTGGACGAGATTTGTTGCGAGCATATCCGGATATAGACTATCTGGACAAGTCCATTTTAACTTTTATGCTGGATGACGTTTATCAAAACTATCAAGTTCCATTTATTTTTATCATTGATGAATGGGATTGCATTTTCCGTTCTCGCAAAAATCAGTTGGAAGAGCAGACAAAATATTTGGACTTTTTGAGAGATTTATTGAAAGATAAAGGTTATATTGCCCTTGCCTATATGACCGGCATTCTTCCCATCAAGAAATATGGCGAACATTCTGCAATTAATGTTTTTTACGAATATTCTATGACAGATGCCTCCCCAATCGAAAAATTTACTGGATTTACAGAACAGGAAGTGCGGCAGCTTTGCGAGCAATACAACATGCCATTCTCTGAAACAAAAAAATGGTATGATGGATATTGTGTCGATGGGGTTTCAATTTATAATCCAAAGTCTGTGGTAGAAGCCATGCTGCGTGGAAAGTTCAATAACTATTGGACAAAGACGGAAACATACGAAGCACTGAAAGTTTACATTGACTTGAATCAAGATGGGCTGCGTGACAAGATTATACAGATGATTGCAGGAGAAAAAGTTCCTGTAAATCCAGATAAGTTTCAAAATGATATGACTACATTTTATAGTGCGGACGATGTTCTCACACTGTTGGTGCATCTGGGATACTTGACCTATGATGAACAGAATCGTGTCGTATGGATTCCAAACGGAGAAGTTCGGCAAGAGTTTATCAACTCCATTGAAGACGGCGGATGGGAACCAGTTGTGCAGGCAATTCATTCTTCCGAAGAGTTATTGCAGGCTACACTTTCTGGTGACGAAGAAACTGTTGCAGAGCTGATCGAACAAGTACATCAAGCAAATGTATCTATCTTGAAATACAACAATGAAAACGCATTGGCTTGTGTGATTTCCTTGGCATACTACTCTGCTCAGAAGAACTATACCCTGCATCGGGAAATGCCAGCTGGAAAAGGGTTTGCAGATATTGTATTTGAGCCAAATCGAAATTGTAATCTGCCTGCTCTGATTGTTGAATTGAAGTGGGGGCATTCCGCAGAAGAGGCAGTGGAACAGATCAAGCAGAAAGATTATTTAGACTGCTTGCATAATTATAGCGGTGAAGTTCTTTTGGTTGGTATAAACTACGATAAGGAGAAACATCATACTTGTAAGATCGAACGGATCAAAAAATGATTCGTTTTTTGACCCCAAAACTGACCCCAATATATAGTATACGCAGTATGTAAACCGATGAATAGCAAAATAAAAAAATATCACAATATTATCATTATTGTACTATTTCCAAATGCCTAAATAATGTCTAAAGTGTGAAACAAAATCAATGAGAAAGAAACGATTCTGAATTATCAGCAAATTACGCTGCTTATTCAGTAATGTTGAAAACATTTAATTCAGGTGTACAAGCTGATGCCATCATAAATATCTATTCATTGGATGAAAATAGTGAATTAGGTGATGAATATACTTGGTTGTCTGAAAAAGATAGAAAACTATATACAAATTTTGGTTATCAAGGAGTTTTCATTTATGAGTAAAGTGCTTATAACTGAACAGCGTGAACAAGCAGGTTCAGATTCTTACAATAGGTTTGAATATCAGGTTCATTGGATTGTATGCTATATTATAGGTAAAATGCAAGAGAATGCGAGGTGTATTGTTTTTTGTGAATTTCACGACGATATGGCCGAATTTTCTCCCAACAATCAACAATACCAATTTTTTCAGATAAAGACAAAAGAAGATCCTTCTAATTGGACTATTGCAGAAATGTCTAAAAAGGAGAAAAAGAAAACGGGTGAATATAAAAAATCTTTTTTAGGCTTTATTTTTTATAACTATTTAGTTTTTGATAATGAATGTTCAAATTGCTACTTTATATCAAATAATGATTTTGATAACGATGTTTTACTATGGCAATCATATATAGAAGATGAAAAAATACTTCAAAAAGAAAATATAGAACTATATAAAAAAATCAAGAATCGAATCGAAAACGAATTCTCAAATGATATGCCAAGCAATTTTGATTCAGTTTTTGAAAATTTTATCCAAAATACATTTATCTATAAATCAGAACTACAACTAACAACTTATGAAGCTCAAACCATGGGCAAGTTTTTTAATTACTTGGCAGACAAAAATATTCCGTCAAATACTGCAAATCTTATTTTTCAGCAATTGTTAAATGATGTAAGAAAAAAGAGTAAAGAAAAAATAAGAGTGCCTATTAGTATGAAAAAATTAATTGAGAAAAAAGGTGTAGATGTAGCTCAAGTAGGTGAGAAAATTGATAATAATATAAAAAACATCGGAAATTATAACGCATTTCGCAATTATTTGATTACCCAATCGCTGTCGGACAAAGATGTTAATCGCATAGAAGCAGCAAAAACACTTCACGATGCGAAATGGCTCGATGTTAATGATGTTAAATATCAAGAAATTGTTGTGACATTGAGAAAAGTGATTTCTACATATTTATACGAAACAAATGGAATAAATGATAAATTAAAGAACTTATGCATTCAAGAACTACAGAATCGCAATCTCTTATCAGATTCCATTGATAAATCATTAGTTGAGGTATTGTATTATGAACAAAAATTCAGTCGAAAAGGTTAAAAAAGAACAGCAGTACAAAATTTTAATTAGAAATTTACGAAAACAAAAGGAGGAAAAAGAAAATGAAAAGACTAACGATAAAAAAACTCATAGTAATCAGTCAAAGTGAGTCTCGATCGTTAGAGGTTCCTTTTGAAAATGGACTTAACATTATTCTTGGTGAAAATAAAACAGGAAAATCCTCGATTATTAAAAGTATATTTATCACATTAGGATGTGAATGCAAAAGGGTTGAATCTGATTGGAAAAAGTTAATTTCCACTTATTTGTTGTTCTTTGAATATGGTGAAAAATCCTATTGTATTGTTCGTCAAGGAAAGAAATTTCAGATTTTTGAGAAAAACAGAGACGACTATTCTTGCATTATTGAAACAAATGCATTTCATAAATATAGTGACTCTCTAATGCACATTTTAGATATAAAAATGCCTTGTATTTCAAGAAATGGAAATCAATTTAATGTGACACCACCATTATTATTTAGATTCCAGTATATCGACCAAGATGAAGGATGGGGAAAAATAGCCGATTCATTCAGTAATGTTGCATATATCAAGGATTGGAAAGCACATACAAATAAGTATGTATGCGGTTATCTTGACGATACATATTATAAACTTCAAGCACAAAAAGCCGAACAAATACTCAAAAGGGATGACAAGAAAAAAGAATTCAATTACAATCAAAATTTCGTCTCCCGTATCACATCTACATTAACACAAATTGAGAATATTGAATCCATTGATGAGGTCACAACTGATATTGAATCCCTACTTTCTAAGGCAGAAGAAATGAGAAAACTGCAATTCTCTTATAACACAGAGATATCCGTTTTAGAAAATGAAATATATGTCAATCAACATAAATTACATATAGTAGAGCACAATCTCGCAGAAACAAAAAAGGATATTGAGTTTGCAATGACTCAAGAAGATGAGTTGGTCTGCCCAATTTGCGGTGCTATTTATTCAAATGGATTAGATGAGCAATTAAATATAACTTCAGACTATGCTCATTCTGAGAAGCTTATGGATGAATTGAAAAATAGCATATCTATTGCTACAAAAAAGTTGGAAATCCTTAGAAAAAATTATAGCGAAGTTTCGTTAGAAATTCAATCCGTCGAACAAAAAATTCATAATTCTCAAGAACTTCTATCCTATTCGTCTTTTTATAAAAATAAGGGACAGTATGAAATATATGAATCCTGCAAGGCTCAATTGAAAATTCTGCAACGAGACATAGACTCATATATTTCAAAGATAGCAATAATCGATAATAAAATAAACGAAAAGAAATCCAAAAAGCGTTCAAAAGATATAAGAGAAGAAATAGAAAAATATTGTTGCATTTTTGCAGATGCTATAAATCTTCCTAAAGCATTCATTAAACTTAGTGATTTTGTGCAAATAATAAATCGTACCGGTAGCGAAACACCCCGATTGGTTTATATGTATCAGTCAGCATTGTACCTATATAACCTATATAGAGCAAGAAGTCCTTTTAATTTCTATGTGGTTGACACCCCAAATCAACAAGGTCAGGATGCCGAAAATTTAGGGAGCATATTTAAGTCCTTAGAATTGTTTTTGTCAAACGATGGACAGGTCATAGTCGGAACTGAGCGAGAGACTGGAATGGAGCAAAAAGCAAATAAGGTAATTATTTTAACAGAAAAACGTAGGTGTTTAAATAATCTTAATTATATGGCACATCTTGATTTACTGGAAAAATTACAAAAAAATGCAACTCATTGGGCTGCAAATAATCAAAATAAATCTAATTAAAGATAGTAAATAATATTATTTCTTAATATATTTTAGCTGTATGAATTTAGTTGCTATAAAAATATGAATAAAAGTATTGACAAACTTATTTTTGATATGTTATAATAGTGATGGGTGTATAGCAAGATTTTTTACTTATGTTTCGTAAGTATTGGATTAAATGTTGGGCGTACTTTGCTTTCTCGACATTCTTTGCAGTTTTATAGCTATTCTCTGCAACTTTATATCTGTACAATTCTTTTCGCGTAATGAGTTGCTATACACCCTATTTGTATTATGGAGTCAGATATGAATTTTAATGAAGTTAAAACAAGAAATGAATTAGCTGATTTTCTCGGAATTAAAAGAAGCACGTTAAGCTATGTTTTATATAAAAAGAAAACAGAAAATTACTATATTTCATTTGAAATACCGAAAAAATCTGGTGGGGAAAGAAAAATTGATGCTCCTGTTGGCACATTAAAATCTATACAAAAAAAGCTAGCAGACAAGCTTTATCGTTATCAAGAGAAGATTCGGGCTGAAAATAAAATTATTCCTAAAATTTCGAATGCTTTTGAAAAAGGAAAAAACATTATTACAAATGCAGAAATTCATAGGAATAAAAGGTTTGTTTTAAATATTGATTTAAAAGATTTTTTTCATAGTTTTCACTTTGGACGTGTACGTGGATTCTTTTTAAAAAATAAGCATTTTCAACTTACGAACGAAGTTTCTACAGTGTTGGCTCAATTAAGTTGTTTTGAAGGAAGATTACCACAAGGAGCAGCTACATCTCCAATACTTGCAAATATGATTTTTCAAATAGTGGATATGAGAATATTGAAAATTGCCAAAAGATATCACTGTGATTATACCAGATATGCAGATGATTTGACTTTTTCAACAAACGAAAAAAAATTTGCTGAGAACTATATTGACCTTTTTAATACATTAAAAAAAGAAATAGAACGCTCAGGTTTTTCCATTAATGAAGATAAGACTAATTTGATGTATAAAGACTCTAGACAAGTCGTGACCGGTCTAGTGGTAAATGAAAAAGTAAGTATTATACATACATATTATAGAAAAGCACGCTCTATGGCAAATCATTTATACAAAACTGGTGAATTTTATATAGACGGGAATAAGGGCAGTTTAAAGCAACTAGATGGAATCTTTTCTTTTATCAATCAAATAGATAACCACAATAAGTATGCAGAGTTAAAATTAAAAAATCAATATAATCGCTCAAAACAACTTTTTAGAAATTTAAATGGAAGAGAAAAGCAATATCAGCTTTTTTTATTTTACAAATATTTTTATGCCAATGAAACTCCTTTAATTATTACTGAAGGAAAGACTGATATACGATATATTAAGGCGGCATTAAAATCGTTATATAGCAATTTTCCAGGTTTGATTTTAAAAAATCAAACAGATGATTTTGAGTTTAAAATTTCTTTTTTTCATAGAACCAAAAGATTGCAGTATTTTTTTGGAATAGATATTGATGGAGCGGATACAAATACTGATTTTATTGAAAATTTTCTCCACAAGAAAAAGCAGGGAGGTTTACCTGACCATTATAGCGACTTAGAAAAATGGTCTGGAAATCCACCTAAAAATCCTGTGATTTTTATTTATGATAATGAACTTAACTCAAGTGAAAAAACGCCAATAAAAAATTTAATAACTAGGACTGGAGTAGATAAGGAAGCACTTAAAGAAAATGGATACGTCAAAATATGTAGGAATGTTTTTGTTGTTATAATTCCGCTGGTTTCAGGCAAAAAAGTATGCGAAATAGAAGATTTATTTTTTGAAGAGACATTACAAACACCAATAGATGGACGAACTTTTCAGAAAAAAGTAAAAAAAGGGGATAAGTATCATTATAGTAAAGATGTATTTTCAAAATATGTATATAGAAACTATAGAGACATTAATTTTAATAATTTCAATAAACTTTTAAACATCTTACAAACTGTAATCAATGAATATAGGAAATGCAGTGGATCTCACTAATTGAAAATGTTTTTGACCCCAAAACTGACCCCAATATTATGTACGCAGTGCGTAAGCTGATAAATGTCGAAATAAAAAATAACGCAATATCGCCGTTATTGTACGATTTGTGTATGTCTGAAATGTATTAAAAATGTGAAATAAATTTCTCATAACCCGAAGGTCGTCAGTTCAAATCTGGCTCCCGCAACCATAACTGCACTGCACAAATGATACAATTGTGCAGTGCTTTCTTTTTGAAAAAATTCCGAAAATGCGTGACTTTTTCGGTTTTATCAAGCAAAAACAGCCTGCTGGGGAGCGTTTTCCCAGCAGGCTGTTTGCATTTCTGAAACAACAAAAAAACGATAGGGTAAAATAAAACGG
>OLSD01002024.1_pt1 | contig 15144 bp, 20 predicted proteins | sample 1672211 | NCBI WGS metagenome assembly OLSD01 (sample SAMEA3136659, study PRJEB25190) | human gut metagenome | reverse complement strand
AAAACCCGAGTCGCTATCCTGGCAATTAAGCGCGTCCTTACAAAATATCCTGACTTCAAAACTCTTGTGGTTGTCCCTTCTACAAATCTAAAAGACCAATGGGAAGAAAACCTGAGACAATGGAATCTCGAAAAGTCATGTGTCGTTCGTGTGATTAATACGGTCATCATGCATAGGTGGAAATGTGATATTCTTATCATAGATGAGTTACATCTCATACCTAGCGAGAACCGCATCAGTGTATTCAACAAGGTCGAGTATAAACTCGTGCTCGGCCTTACCGCAACCTATGAAAGGCTAGATGGTAGGGAGTCATTACTGGATCGATACTGTCCAGTATGTGATGAAATAACAATGTCAGATGTCATAGCTAACCACTGGGTGGCAGACTATGTTGAATATGAGGTTCTTATAGATGTGGATAATCTCAGCGAATACGAGGAGATACAGAGAAAGTGGACTCAACACTTCGAGTTCTTCTCGTTTGATTTCCAGCTTATGATGAAAATGAATGGGCCAGAAGGTTTTAAGTGCAGGCAAGAGTTCGCAAAAGCTCTATGTACTAAACCCGCACAGTATAAAGAGATGCTGAAAACTGTAACACTCCACGCTATAGGAGCAATGCAAGCAATGCAACAGAAGAAAGCATTTCTGAATAACCATTCAAAAAAGATCGAGCTCACACGAAAAATAATCGAAGCACGACCTAATGCGAAGATCATAACCTTCTCAAACAATATAAAGATGGCGGAAGCTATCGGAATTGGCGGGGTGGTTAGTGGTAAAGAATCGAAGAAGAAGAACAGGACAACACTTGAAGAATTCGCCAAAGCAGATAGTGGAGTTGTGAATAGCAGCAAACTGTTAGTAGCTGGCGCAGATATTCCAGGTGTTAATTGTCTTATCATCCTCGGGCACGATTCAAGCACTACAAGAGCAACGCAAGCAAGAGGTCGAGGCATACGTGTTGAAGGTGATAAGTTCACAGAAATTTTTAATCTTGTTATCAATGATACGCAAGAAACGAAATGGTGTGAATCAGCCCACAAGAATTCTGAAATGGTCAGGATTGATGAGGCTAATCTTGAAAAGGTTTTGAAGCATGAGCCTTTCGAAACCTATAAGAGACCACTCGAAAAGTTTAACTATAGATTTTGACAAGATGACAATAGAAAGAATGCTTGAGCTTTTGATATTACGGGACATACTTCAAAAAGGAGTAGGCCATGGATATAGAGAGAGCAGAATGTGGGATAGGTACCACGAATTAAAAGCAGAATTCCTAAAACCATACCGCATTTAAACCATAGACTCCAAAATGCGGGGACTAGATCAGCACATCAAACTTTAAACAAATCAACCAGTGCTGACTTATACTTTAACATTTGAAAACGAGCTCGCAGCGATGCGACGCTATGGAATAACACCCGACGAGTTATATATTGCGCGTTTAATCTTGATGTGTAAAGATTCAAGCATAGGTGTCAACTATATGAATCAATACCTCGAGACATCAGAAGACGCAAGAAAGATAGTTCGTCCAGTGTTGAAGAACTTGCAAGAAAAGGGAATCATTCTCAAATCTTTCGATCCAGAACAGGAGAAGATTGTTCCAGCAGATATACCGTTTAATAAAAACGCGACTAAGTTTTTCTATCGTGCAGCATTTGATATGGGAAAAGAACTTTTCGATGTCTATCCCAAGTATGCAATGATAGATGGAAACTGCGTTTCTATTTCCGGTGTCAGCAAACGGTTCAACTCTCAAGAAGACGCGTTCAATTTCTACGGTCGAGAGATTAGATGGAATCCGGAAACTCATAACCATATTGTAGAGATTACAAAATGGGCAGCTGAGAATACAAGAATGATAAACTGCGTGTTCAGTAGTTATATTATCGACCATAGGTGGGAATTTATCGAGTCGATGAGAAACGGCGAACAGGGCAACGTTAATTTTGACACAATCCGTATGCTCTGATGGTCGTTGATTCACTACTTGCACAAATAGAAAATGGACGAGCTGGTCATAGCCAAGGGATAAGTATGGGCCTGCCCAAATTGGAGGGCATCATTGACGGAGTAACCAGACAAACATATAGCATTGTTTTCGGCCAAAGTTCGACAGGTAAAATTTTGCCGTCTGTATGAGTAATTATGCAGATCATCAGCCAACAATATCGGTAGAAGCACAAGCTGATCCCGAGATAATTGATTGAGTAATATCAATCAAAATTGTACAGCGTAGGAAGTGAACCTTTGCAAAAAGAATATAACCTTCCCAAGAGTGTTGGCCTCCCATTTTGGGAGAATATGTACGCGGGACTTATTTATAAGATGTGCGAATAAAAAGTCGCACGATAACAAAACGAAAACTTCACTGGCCATTTATGCTTATGTTTATCGTCCATGCATGGAACATTTAGAAGACGAAGATTTTCACGTGATCTATTACTCGCTAGAGATCAGCGCCGAATTACTAATGGCGAAATTATTATCCATTTATATCTTCGAGAAGTATCACGTGGAACTCTCAACGAAAGATATCCTATCACGTACAAAAGGCGGACTTTTGTCTGATGAATATTTTCATATCGTCGAAGAATGTATCCCATGGCTGCGAAGAATAGAAAGTATGATTACGATTTTCGATGGCTCTTTGAATGCTCAGACTTTATATTCGACGCTCGTAAATGAGCTAGCAAAAGCCGGGCAGTTCGTGGAGGAAGAGGGAAGAAAAAAATACATCCCTAATAATCCAAAACAAATTGTCGTCGTGGTTATTGATCATATGAATCTATTAACACATACAATGGGGCGAACAATCAAACAAGAGATTGACCTAGCAAGTCAACAACTCGTTGGCCTCAGGAATATGTGCGGAATCTCACCTGTTGCTATCATGCAGGCAAACAGGGACTCTATGTCTATGTCTCGCCGTGACATGTTAGGCTCTGGCGACTGTAGGATTTCAGATATCCGAGACAGTGCCGGCCCCTCACAAGACGCGGAAATCGTGATCGGTATATATAACCCGTTTAGGGATAAGATCGCTAACTATAGAGGCTATGACATCAAACAATTGCAGGATGTATTCAGAAGTATCACCGTATTGAAAAATCGATATGGTGAATCAGAAGTTGCTGATTGCATTTGTTTCTACGGAAAGATCGGGATGTTTGTTGAACCACCAACACCCGACAAGATTTATGATTACAGTAAGTTTCAAAGTCCACTGTGGACATTGGAACCAAAACAAGATGAAGAAGATGAAGATGATAAACCTAAAACTTTAAACTTTACGTTATGAGCGTAGTATTGCCAACAAAGAAAGTAGCAGCTGAAACACAGGATCCAAAGAACCTTATCATTTACGGGGCGCCCAAGGTCGGGAAAACGACTTTGTTAGCAGAACTACCCGAGTCTCTATTAATAGATACAGAGGGCGGTTCTTCTTATGTATCAGCAGTAAAAGTAAAAGCAACAACGATTCCGGAATTAACGGAAGTATGCAAGGCTATCTTGGATGCTGGCAAACCATATAAATTTCTTATTCTCGATACCATCACAGCACTCGAAGAGATGTGTAAGCCATTGGCCGCTAAGTTGTATATGTCAACACCAATGGGTAAGAATTACACAGGAGGAGCTGAGGGAATTCTTAATCTGCCGCAAGGCGCGGGTTCTTACCGAGCTCGTTCTTGGTTAATTGCGGGAAACTCCTTAGAGCTTCAAATACTGCGCATTGTAGCGATACGAATGGCAGCAGCAAACGTAACGGTTTGTGGGTAGTAAAAACTTTGAAGATTGGACAATCCGCAGCTGAGCTTCTTAAATAGAAGAGAGTTCATCGACTATCCCGGGAGGGAGTACATTAATTAGATTAATGGAAATACCAAGATGATTTGTTATTATTTAACTTATTCATTGTGAAATGAAACTAAGTGAAAAATCATATCCCGCTGTAATGTGTATATATATAAAATAGTAAATATACAAAACAATAAAGTTTATATCGGAAGCACAAATTTATTCAACCGTAGAATGCAAAAGCATAAATACGAATTAAGGCATGGCAAACATACAAATCTTTATTTGCAAAATTCGTATAACTTATACGGCGCTGATTCTTTTGAAGTATATATTGAGCAACAATTTGACGTTCCTATTCCAATGACAGAATTGCATAAAATAGAGCAAACGTATATTGACAAATATAATTCAAGAGATGAAAATTTTGGATATAATTTAATGGATGTAGATATTCCTCGGTCATTCAATGAATGGTCAGAAGAATCGAGGAATAAATTGTTGGCGTATATTGATACACGGAAAATTCCTGTTCTTGCATTTTCTAAAGATACAGGAGATTTTATTGGAGAGTATAAATCTGTAACAGAAGCAGCTGAGTCTATACATACAAGTAGCACAAATGTATCTGCCGTTTGTAAGCATAGGCTAAATTATTTTAAAGGCGCCGTATTTATATATAAAAACGAATATGATGCAAACAAATCATATAAATATATTAGGCCAAAGCGAGAATTTACAGAGGAGCATATACAACATTTAAGACTGAGTTGTCGGAAAAGTATAGCGGTTGATAAGTTTGATGCAAACGGAAATGTTATTCAACATTTTACTAGCATTTCTGATGCAATAAGAACAGATAAACTAAAAAGCCACTTCTTAAAATATTGTGATGAAGAAATGGCTAATGGTTATATTTATAAGAAAATAACAAATCAAAGATATAGTCAGCCCGTTACTGAAAAGTAATGGATAAAGCGTGGGGATACCTCAGGCAGGCTATCGAGAAAGTTATTGATATGGTTTCAAAGTGTTCCGAGAACTTGGTGATCGTAGGACATGTAAAGGATAAGGCTATCGTAGATGCCGAAGGAAAGGAAGCTGGCAGCATTAAAGATTTCGACCTAAGTGGTAAAACTGGTCGAATACTTGCAGCCAAGTCAGACGGGATCGGATTTTGCCACAGAGACAAAGATTCTAACCTTTGCATTAACTTTGAAAACGGCGGTCTGGTTACTGCTGGTGCTCGTCCTAAGCACTTAGCCAATAAGGATATTATAGTTGCAGAAAACAATGGTGACGGAACGTTCACCTCTCATTGGGAAAGAATATTCCCTTCTTTGAAAGCATGATTTTGAATTATATTTTCTCTATCGACACTGACACGATGGAGTTTACAATTAGAGATGCTGAAGCTCCGAAGAATGCAGTAAGTGTAAAACTTCCTGTTTCTGAAGAGCCAAAGCTTGTATTGAGCGATAACAAGTTCACGTTGAACGACGAGGCTATACGTCTCTTACGTGTCAGTGTGGGCGATAAGATCGCTATAGTGTTTGATTCAATCGGTAGGCCCATGATCGGGTCTGCCGATTCTTTACACATAGACGGAGGGAACAAGTTGACTAAGTCAAAGACTGTATCTTTCCGTGGAAAGATGAATGGGCAGCTTGCCAAGTTTGGTAATGAGTTCATTATTAAGGAAGACGGCGAAGGTATAGGAGTCCTTACTTCCAACGGTGAGCCTATCGAAGTTGTCGAAGAAGTGGTGCCTGATGAAGAGCCACTAGAGAAAACCGACAACTCTATAGCTACCGATCTTTTTGATCTTGTAGGAAGTGATGACGATTTCACTATGAGCTCGTTTGATTTTTCTTTTAAATGACTAAACCTTTTATGTTTAGGTTAGTCTTATCATTGAGTATAAACAAAAAAACAGTTTAAATTATGTTGGATTTTTCAATTAACAGTAGTGTTTCAGCAGTATCAAACAGTATTAAGCAGCTCGCACCTTTTGCAATCTATGACGTAAAATATGAGAAAAGTGAGATAGTAGAGTTTGACGGAAAGAAAGACCCAAGCCAGCACTATAAGACGCTCCGTGTTCGGTTTAGTAATGCTGACGGATATTACGAGGAAACAATTTTCTTCCCTACGCCGGCTGATGCTGAGAGAAGGAAGTTTGAAAACTCCGATGGAACAACTCGCGAAATGCCAAGCAATTGGGAGAGGATAAAGTTCTTCATGGCTCAGGTCATGGAGGTTTTGAATCCCGATGGATATAAGAAGTTCTGCGAGGCAAGTTCCAAATTTAAGGATTTCGAGATGATGTCCAACGCATTCATCAAGGTCCTCGAGCCCGCAGTTGGTAAGGAGACAAAACTGAAGCTCATGGGTCGTACTGATGCCAACGGCAATGTACACGCTGTGCTTCCAAATTTCTTGAACATCAGCAAGGAGGGCCAGCTTTATGTATCTACAAACTTCATTGGTGACCGTGTGTTCTTCTCTACTTATGAGGAGGGCCAGGTTCAGAAGTTCAAGAACGCCAAGCCTACAGCTATGCCTGACATTGCAGCTGATCCGCTCGCAATCACACCGAAGGCTGAGGAAACTAAGAAGGACGATGTGATCGATCTTGACAGTTTGCTTTCATAATATTATGGTTTTATTTTAGGGAGGGGTTCGCCCCTCCCTTTTTAATATTATCATTGTCAAAACTATGATATTATGCCACTTGACTTTGAAATAGAACCAATCCTGAACAAGGACTTCTTGCTTGGACATTATACCGAGGAAACGTATATGTCCTATTATACAGGCCTACCTATTAAGAAGGGCCTGTTTCTCTCTCCGCTTCGCGAAGATAGGAAACCATCAGTCGCTTTTTACAGAACGAGTAATGGACAACTTATCTATAAAGATTTTGGAGACAATACACACGTTAGCTTTATCGGGCTTGTGATGAAGATGTATTCGCTGAGTTATTACCAAGCGATACGAAAGATTGCCGAAGACTTCGGACTTGTAAAAAGAAAAAGTCAGGAAGTGGAAGCAATAAAACCGATTAAAGTAATCAATACAAGATTTGAAGAATCGAAGCCTTCAATCATAAATGTTGAAGTGCAGGATTTCACAGATCGGGATATTGCGTGGTGGGGACAATACAACATAAGCGTTGAACTACTGCAAAAGTTCCACGTCTATTCTTGCAAGTATGTCTTCCTGAACTCTAGAGTCTTTGCTGAATGTACGGATAAAAACCCGATCTATGGGTATTACTTCGGAAAGAAAAACGGAGAAGAGAAATGGAAGATATACATGCCAAATAGGACAGAATGGAAATGGATTTGCAACACAGGAAACGAAACGATACAAGGATATCGTGAGCTTCCACCTCGAGGTAATGTTTGCGTCATTACGAAATCTTTAAAAGACGTATTGTGCCTTAGATCGTTTGGCATTTATGCAGTCGCTCCTAACAGTGAACACTTATTCGTATCTGATGAGATACTAGAGAATCTAAAGCGTAGATTCAAGACTATCGTAGTCTTATACGATAATGACCACACAGGCATGAGGAGAACCGTAGAGATACGGCAACAACATCCAGAGTTGTTTTACGCGCTGATTCCTAAATGTTCAGGCTGTAAAGATCTATCTGATTATGTGAAAACAAACGGAGTAGAAAAAGCTAAAAGTTTAATCAATGAGTACGTTAAACACATCAGAAATTCCGAATAGTTTCTTTGGTCATACGATCAGAGCAACGCAAAAACAGCTTGAGCTATTGTTTGGGTTTGATCATAATGCAAGCAAAGACGGAAAAAGTCGGTGCATCTGGCATAAAACAATCGACGATATGCCTTTTTGTGTATATGATTGGAAGACAGAAGCAGAACCAGATGAAACTATAGACTGGCACATTGGAGCGAGAAATGAAGAAGAAAGTAAAAAGATACAACGAATTTTGAATAATGTAAAAACTAATGAATTATGAGACCACCTTTTTTTAAACCATCATGTAAAGACACATCGTGCAAGGTAACATTCCCCGATGGTCACACATAGGAATTTGAGACAATCGAACAGGCAGCAGAAGCAACCGGTGTATCACTCGCAGCCTTGAAGAAGCGCTGCAAGTACCCAGGGAAGGAAACAAAAGATGGGATACTCTGCGAGTATCTCAACCCTGCTATGCTCCGTAAGGTTCGTAATAAAGCGAACAGAAGCAAAGGCTGCTCTTTCGAGCGCGATATTATCAACAGGCTCAAAGAGGAAGGATTTGAGGAATGCGTATCCTCTCGTCAGTACTCCCGAGCTATGGATAAGGCAAAGATTGATGTATGCGATCCAAGTGGTAAGCTCCCGGTATATATTCAAGCGAAGTATACAACAAGCACACCGCAGTATACAAAGATCAAGAACGCTTGTCCGTTTAATGATAAGCCTTTCGTGACTATCTGGAAGCAGGCAACTAGAGACGGGAGCAACAGCCCCGGAACGATTGCGATGTTAGATTACGAGTTTTTTATTCAACTTTTAAAAAGTTTTGTCAAGGATGATTGCAACAATAGCGGTATATGATAATACTAACGGTGACATATACGTACAAAAGCTAGGACAGTTTGACCACGTAGACAATGAGAAAGCACAAGAAGCCGTGAGGGATTTCCTTGTTGATAACTACTGGGCACGAGAGTTTGCACAAAAGGCAAAAATGCATAGCTACGACTACGATGAACTAATCGAAGACGCAGCATGCGATGGAGTTATAATTGGTGAAATACAATATCTTTAATATGAGAATAACGGCTATGATACTTGTCATTTTTACTGTTGTTGGTGTGTTGATTTTTGCTTTGTTAAGTTTCAGAACTTTCGAGTTTGAAACATTCGTTCCGTACGAATACAGACTTTGTGCTGATGAGGCATATAACATAGACAAGATCGATGTCGCTAATGATTACATGCAATCAACGGTCAAGATTTTCAAAGATAAGATAACTATCACGGATTACTACAGCAACAAATCCGAGTATGGTGCCATTATCAGAAACGGAAAAATCAAAGAAGACCGAGCAGTATTTGAAGATTGCGATTTCCCCGATCTTCTTATGATTAAAAATGACAACGGGGACATTGAGTGTTTAGTAAATGACAAACCATTCATGTACTTTTATTATAAATGATAAAGATAGGGCTAGATTTAGATGATACCATAAACTATTGGTATGACGTGTACGTCAAGAGGTTTGGCATACCAAAATCTGATAGTGAGATTACGCATAATGTCTGGAATGTGCTAAGGCACGACCAGGAATTTTGGGAGACCCTGCCAGTCAAGAATAGGCTGGTAGGGTTTGTTCCTGAATTGTATTGTACATCTCGAGTAAACAACAAGAGATGGACGAGAAACTGGTTGAAGAAAAACGATTTTCCAAATAAGCCGATATATCAGCGTTTTGGTTTTGGGTTATCCAAGGCGCCATTGATAAAGGGAAGGGTTGACGTCTTTATTGACGACAGCCCTTTTAATGTTTTTGACCTGAACAAAAAAGGTATCCCTTGTTTAATGTTGACAACCCCAGCGAATGCTCACATACGTTTTGATTATAGGATAGAAAGTTTAAACTATGAAGAAATCAAAATCCAATATGAAAAAATTATTCAATAAATTGAAAAAGGGTTTCTCTTTCAATTTGTTTTTTCTTATTACCTGGACCATACTGATTTGTGTAGTTGTGCCGCTTTGTGGTAGATGTGAGAACACACAAGAAGACTATGGCGAAGATTTAAGGATTGACTTTTAAACTTTTCATTCTTTCTTTAGTCTAATTTTAAGATAACAAATTAAAAAGATGATCATTATGAAACAAAAAATATATATGAAATGCCTAGGCAGGAAGGAAAAACAGACATTTTTGTCAACGACTTATTGCGTAAGTCAGGGATCAGTCTCTCATCACAAGATGCAGATATAAATATTGACCTAAGGGATGCGTTGCAAAGTGCATCCAAGAATGGAACAGGCAATGTGGGCTATCCTGATTATTGTGGAATTGTCAATGGATATGTCTTTGTCATAGAAGATAAGGCGAGCGTTTATGATCACGCCAAATATCTTGACGATAAGGAGACAGAGCTTGATATGTCCCAGCAAGCCATTAAGAAGTACGCACTCAATGGTGCTGTTCATTATGCCATTAAGATAATGGCAAGCGCACCATATGAGCAACTGTTCGGATTTGGAGTTTCCGGAAATGAAGATGGATATCGTATCACTCCGTTCTTTCTGAGATCGAGAGAAACGAAACCTATGATTCTTGAACCGATTAATGATTTCAACTCATTCTCTCATGATAACATTGGGACATATTATTGTATGAATGTGTTAAAGGAAAAACTCGATATAAATAAGAGTGTTGCAGAAGTAAGACGTGACGCTGCAGCTTTACATGAGCATTTCCGAAATTATGGATCATTGACTACTGCACAAAAGCCAGGTATTGTCTCAGGTATTTTGATTGCTTTAACTGAAACAGAAACTGGGAATCTGAATATTCAATCATTAGTTGGAGATCCAGACAATACTGATGGCGATAAGATTATGCTTGCAATTAAAATCGCACTCAAAAAACGAGGAATAGAAAATTCGACTATTCTCGGTCAATATTCGTTCATTAGTACAAACGTACAAATTAATTCCATAAATGCAAACCTTGGGAAAACTCCACTGAGATATTTTGTGGAATTGATTTACAACTATGTTTTCAAAAACATAAAGTATAAATCGACAACAGAGGATCTAGTTGGTAAGTTCTATAATGAATTTGTTTCCTACTCTGGTGGTGATGGTCAGACTTTAGGGATTATTTTAACACCTACACATATAACAGAATTGTTCTGTGATCTTGTAAATCTTAAACCTAACGATCGTGTGTTTGATCCGTGTTGTGGAACTGGTGGTTTCTTGATTGCAGCTTTGCACAGAATGATTGCAGGATGTGATAAGTCAGATGTAGAGATTCGACGAATAAAGAACCACTCACTTTTTGGAATTGAAATGCAGGACTATATGTATAGTATTGCGTTCTCAAATTTATATTTGAGAAATTGCAACACAAACAATTTGTTGTGCGATAACTTTTTCAAAGTAAAAGCAAACGATCTCGGAAGCAAAGGGTTTACTGTTGGAATGATTAATCCACCATACTCCCAAGGATCAGCAAAGAATCCAGAACTTTATGAAATTAATTTCATATTGAGAATGGTTGATTGTTTAATACCAGGAGGAAGAGGAATCGCAATTGTTCCACAATCTACAATGTCCGGAAAATCTAAGATAGAAATAGAAGCAAAACGTTTGTTACTTGAACGTCATACATTGGAAGGTGTGATCACATTAAATCCTCAAACATTCTTTGGTGTGGGAGTTAACCCTTGTATCTGTGTGTTTACAGCAGGAGTTCCACATGACAAGAATAAGCTTGTGAAATTTATTGATTTCTCCGATGATGGGTATGTTGTAGAAATGAAACAAGGTTTAATAGCCTCTCCTTCAGTAGCAGAAAAGAAGAAATATCTTTTACAAATCTGGAATGAAGAAATAGAAGATGATTTAATCTGTACTAAATGTACTGTTGGATTTGATGATGATTGGATATATCATGCACAAAAGAAAACTAAATTGAATTTGACAGATGATTTATTTGATTCATATGTAAAAGATTTTGCTGATATAATTCAGAAGTAAAAAAAAATATGTTGTCAATTAAAAATTTAAATATTAAACCATTTATACTTGGTGACATCTTTGAAATAAAAAAGTCAAAGTCAATTGATAAAAATAAAATTCAACAAGGTAATGGTGAGATTCCATATGTCACACGAACTAAATTTAATGGCGGAATTACAAAATTTGTTTGTGATCAAGGTGTTGAAAAATTAAATTCTGGAAATGTTATTACAGTTGGTTTTAATACACAGGAAGTATTCTATCAACCACGCGATTATTATAGTTCGCAGAATGTGCTGAGGCTAGAAAATAGTCAATTAAATTGTTATAGAGCTACATTTATTGTTCCTATACTGAGACAAATTTTAAAACAAAAATTTAGCTATGGTTTTAATTCAACTATGCAGCGAATCTCAGCTCTTAAAATTCCCCTTCCATTTACCTTAGACGGAAAACCTGATTGGGATATGATGGAGACATACATCAAAGACAGAATGGATTGTGTTAAACAGCAAGAGAAGGAAGAACTAAAAAGAAAAATCGAAGAATTAAAAACTCGTGTTTTGCCAAAACCAAATATTCCGAGGCCAACAATAGCTGGAAAAGCTACCGCTGATTTTCCACTTGGTCAAGTATTCCCAACTATTACACGAGGGATTCAAATCTCAAAACGAAACCGTAAGCCAGGAACTCTTCCGTACATTTCGGCATCACTATTAAATCACGGTGAGGTTGACTTTATATCTGTGGATGAAAAATACATCTATAAAGATTGCTTGACTGTCCCGTTTATTGGAGGAAAGAATTGCACGTTTTATCATGATGGAGAATTTGTGCCAAGCGCAAATGTCATAATATTGAAAAACGAAAAACTTGACAAGTTTATGTATATATTCTTGATTGGAATCATTGACATCATAATGACACGATTCAATTATGGATATGTTGCTTCCCTTGAACGATTGCAGAAACAAACAATCCCTCTCCCCATCACTTCCGACGGAAATCCCGACTGGGAATTTATGTCTGACTATATAAAGACACAATCTCAAATTGTATTTGAGAAAGAACTGAAACGACTAAAATCTAAACTCGATGAGTGATATTGATTTTTCTAAGATTAGAGTGAGTCCTATAATGGACTCACTCGTGATTGATAAGATAACAGACGAGGTATATTTCAGCGAGAAATACGCGGATTATATCAGCAATAGCAGGCTCAAGCTTATCAATCCAGACCAAGGCGGAAGTCCTGAACAATATTTCGAAGGATTCTCTGGAATCTATTCAGACGCTTTGATTCAAGGTTCGGCTGTCCACGAGTTAGTACTCCAGCCCGAATATTTTGAACTGGTCGAAACCATAAATCGGCCAACAGGAAAACCAGGATTCATTTCAGATATTGTTTACAAGAAAACTGTTCTGCCAACAGACGAGGAGCTCATAGCGGCTGCCAAAGAGGTTGATTACTACAGCGGAAATCTCAACACTATACAGATGAAAGAATTGAAAGCTAAGGTCTTGCCATACTGTGAACAGAGAATGAATTATGAGGCAAGGTACACGGGAGATAAAGAGCTTATCTTTCTCGGTGAAGCTATGAGAGAAAAGGTCAAAGCCTGTGTTTCTAACCTCTTAGAGAATGCCGAGATCTATTCACTCCTTCATCCTACCGGGTTATTGACAAATCCCATATCAGAGAATGAGCAAGCTATTCTTGTTGATCTAGCCGTTGATGTAGAAGGCCATGAGCCGATAGTGTTAAAGCTGAAGGCAAAGCTTGATAACTTCACGATAGATAAAGAGAATAACAAACTCATCATCAACGATATCAAAACACACGGTCGAAAGATCGGAGAGTTTGGTGATGCTGTTAACAACTGGCGATATATGAGAGAAATGGCAGTGTATGCCACATTGCTGAATCTTGTGGCTCAAAAGTTCTATGGTATGGATAGAACAGACATCGAGGCCAACTTCTTAGTTGTCTCTACTATCCCGCCATATTACACAAAAGTCCACAGACTACGCAGGGAAGATTTTCTGGTTGGTGTTGAAGAGTTTCAAAGATTATTAAAAATGGTTGCATATTATACATGCTATGGAATATGAAGATAAAAAACTTGAGTATATCGAACGTTTCGGTTTAGGATATATTGGTCCTGATATAGAGAAACGTTTTGTACTAATAGGTCTTGTGTGTTATCTTACACATAAGGCAAGGGAGAAGAACCCATCGACTACGTGTTTGGAAATCGTCCAGGCTTTAAACAAAAAGTTCTGGATCGAGGAGAGTTTACAGGAGAGGATCGCAATTATCTCAGAAGACTTTATGTACGGATGCACGAAATTTTCTACATTCGGAATTAAGCCTTCCGAGATAATTAACACTCTAAAAGATATAATCGATGAGATGTTGCCATTTTAAGATCAGAAAGTAAAATGAAAATACGCGATGAATGTTGTACACAGTCGGAGAGTTCACTAGAAAAACGGTGAGCGGATACAATGAAGGCGAGGCATTCTCGAAGCTGCCGTTTATGGTAGTCGGGAGTGCCACGCAAGCATTCAATAAATGGAAAGAGAACTATAAGCACCCTATGAATGAGATGGCCGAAAATCAGTTCATGCTTGACTATCTTGCTAAGATGTCAAAGAATGCGCCAGGTATCGGCTACTCAATTCTTATAGACAAGCCACATCAAGACACACGAGTCAGACCCTGGAAGTTTACAAGTATCCCAGGATATAAGAGACTAACACGTAGGAAGTTAGAAGATGTGATCCAAGTCATAGGATACGATAAGGAAGGGCACACCTTCCTTTTGGGAGAGCTTAAAGGACACTATAAAGACGCCATGAAGGTAGCACGTCAAGCATTCGCTGACGGCTTCAAAGGACACATCGAAGGGCGCCATATCTATCGAGTACCTCAGGATTGCGTCGAGCTTTGCTTTGCTGCTGATTACGCACCTAGCAAGTTTGCCAATGAGGGAATTTGGATTTGTTTTGGCATTGTTAATAAACCAATAGTGGAGAAAGAAGAAGGATGAACAGACCGGAGGTTTACGTTGTGCTTGTTGGAGACGGAGAAGACAAGCATGTGCATTGTGTGACAAAAGGCCCACAGATAGCCAAGAGAATCCAAGCAGAGCTACAAGAATCCCAGAACTTCGAGGGATTGCCATATAGTAAATGGTACGCTCTACAGTATAGATTAAACTCTTTCTATTCGGAGAATAATTTGACAGATGAAGATTTGGACAGTACAGAGGGTGAGCTTATCCATAAGTATATCGACAAAACAATTGACATAGACCTTTGGAATAAAGCCACCGAGTATTACCAAGACACAGACCCAGATGTTGTTGAAATTGTAAAAACTGAAATGTATAATCGCTGATGGAAATCGAAATGAAAGATCTGCTCGAAGGGCAGTCAACAATTATTAGGGGAAAAGAGTTTAACGAGACAAAGGCATATGTTCAGCCTTTTATTGATAGATTCAAAAGTGAGACGGATGATTTCCGAATACGTGTCATTTCACCTTCGCAACTTTCAGTATCTGCTGATGGGACAGTAAATCAGGTATATAACCG
>OLSD01002019.1_pt1 | contig 15167 bp, 15 predicted proteins | sample 1672211 | NCBI WGS metagenome assembly OLSD01 (sample SAMEA3136659, study PRJEB25190) | human gut metagenome | reverse complement strand
AGGTGATTTTTTATGCATTTTGGCTCGTAACTGTGAAGGTACTGAACAGTTACGATATACTTAACAAAGATATCCGGCTGAAACCTCCGGCAGGATACCGGAGCGTGGAAGAGGTATATAGGAAAATCATTTTCAGACACGCTCAAGGGGAGCATGGAAAGAAATGAGGGTATTACATGGAACAAAAAGAGAAAAAAAGAAGAAAAAAGAAAAGCAGCCGGGGGGCATATTATGATTATAATCTTCTTGCGATTGTAATTCTGCTGATCTGCTTCGGGCTGATTATGTTATACAGTACCAGTGCGTATGAAGCACAGATGAAATTTCATGGAGATGATATGTATTATTTCCGCAGGCAGGCACTGATCAGTGTGGGAGCGATCGCTGTTGCCATCTTTATTTCAAAATGGGATTATCATCTGATGATTCCATTCGCAGGAACTTTGTACCTGATATCAGTTGTACTGATGGCGATGGTGCGGTTTACTCCATTTGGAGTGGAAGCCTATGGTTCCAGACGATGGTTAAAGCTGGGTATTCAGTTTCAGCCGGCAGAGATAGCCAAGATAGCGATTATTATTTATATGCCTATACTTGTTATCAAGATGGGGAAACAGGTAAAGCAATTGAGGGCAGTAATCTGGCTGCTGATCTTTGGTATGATACAGGCGGGGGGGGGTTTTGTTTTTAATCTGAGTACCGGTATGATTATCGGAGGAATCGCCGTCGTTATGATTTTTATTGCACATCCGAAAACAAAGCCTTTTGTTGTACTGGCTCTCGGTACCAGCGTGGTGGCAGGAAGTGTCATTGCTTACATGGGTATGACGATGACTACCAGTGATAACTTTCGTATCCGAAGAATCTTATCCTGGCTGCATCCGGAGGCCAATATGTCATCCGGCGGCTACCAGGTGCTGCAGGGACTGTACGCAATCGGAAGCGGCGGCTTTTTTGGAAAAGGACTTGGCAACAGTGCGCAGAAGCTGGGAACGATTCCTGAGGCGCAGAATGATATGATCTTTTCGATTGTATGTGAGGAACTGGGAGTTTTCGGTGCGGCATTATTACTGCTGATGTTTGGGTATCTGTTATACCGGCTGTTTTTTATCGCGCAGAATGCGCCGGACCTTTATGGAACGCTGGTTGTGACAGGAATCTTTGTACATATTGCATTGCAGGTAATCCTGAACCTTTGCGTAGTATTGAATCTGATGCCTACAACCGGTATCACGCTTCCATTTGTCAGTTACGGAGGAACGTCGATCCTGTTTTTGATGGCAGAGATGGGAATTGCCCTGAGTGTGTCAGGAAGGATCCAGACGACGGGAGAAGATATCACGGAGGCAGAAACAGCATAAATTCTGTGCACTGCGAAGCGTGTTACTGAGAATAGAGGGAACAGTAACAGAGAAACAAAGTTTTTTGCATATTTTCCTGAATGGGTTGACAAATGATTTTATAATAGATATACTTTCGTTAAACAAAGGCGTAAAGTCGAAAATGCTTTATGAAGGAGATAAAAGATATGCTTGAAAAAATGAGAGAGATTATTGCAGAGCAGTTGAACTGTGATGGTGAGACAATTGGTCTTGACACCTCATTTAAAGATGATCTGGGAGCAGATTCACTGGATTTATTTGAACTGGTTATGGCTCTGGAAGAAGAATACGGACTGGAGATTCCGGCAGAGGAATTGTCAGATGTGGAAACCGTCGGAGACATAATTGAATACTTAAAAAACAAAGGTGTGGAGGATTAATTCCACACCTTTTACCTTGAATAGGATAAGGATCGTGCGTGTGCAAAACACACAGCAATCCGGGACATTTACATTATAAAACAGGAGCGAAATATTATGAGCACAGTAAAAACAAGATTTGCACCAAGCCCTACCGGAAGAATGCACGTAGGAAACTTAAGAACGGCATTATATGCATATCTGATCGCAAAACATGAAGGCGGAAAGTTCATGCTGCGTATCGAGGATACCGACCAGGAACGTTTCATGGAAGGCGCACTGGAAATCATCTACCGTACCCTGGCAAAGACCGGTCTGGTACATGATGAAGGTCCGGACAAAGACGGTGGTGTAGGTCCCTATGTACAGAGTGAGAGACAGGCACAGGGTTTGTATCTGAAATATGCAAAAAAACTGATCGAGCAGGGAGACGCTTATTATTGCTTCTGCGATAAAGAACGTCTGGAAAGCCTGAAGACAGAAGTAGCAGGAAAAGAGATCACAGTGTATGACAAACACTGTCTGCACCTGTCCAAAGAAGAAATCGAGGCAAATCTGGCAGCAGGAAAACCATACGTTATCCGTATCAACATGCCAACCGAAGGAACCACAACTTTCCATGATGAGCTGTACGGAGATATTACAGTAGAAAATAACGAACTGGATGATATGATCCTGATCAAATCCGATGGATATCCGACCTACAACTTTGCAAATGTTATCGATGATCATCTGATGGGAATTACACATGTAGTAAGAGGAAACGAATATCTGTCCTCTGCACCGAAGTACAACCGCCTGTATGAAGCATTCGGATGGGAGATCCCAAAATACATCCACTGCCCGCTGATCACAAACGAAGATCATCAGAAACTGTCCAAACGCTGCGGCCATTCTTCTTATGAAGATCTGCTGGATCAGGGATTCCTGACTGAAGCAATCGTAAACTTTGTGGCACTTCTGGGATGGAGTCCGTCTTCCGACAATGAGATCTTTTCTCTGGAAGAACTGGTAAAAGAATTCGATTACCACAGAATCAGCAAATCTCCTGCAGTCTTTGACATGGTAAAACTTCGTTGGATGAACGGCGAATACATGAAGAAGATGGACGATGACAAATTCTATGAGCTGGCTCTGCCGTATCTGAAAGAGGTGATCACAAAAGATCTGGACTTCCACAAGATCGCTGCTATGGTAAAAACAAGAATCGAAGTATTTCCGGATATCAAAGATCAAGTGGATTTCTTTGAAAAGGTACCGGAATATGAGACATCCATGTATGTGCATAAAAAGATGAAAACCAACGAAGAAACTTCTCTGCAGGTACTCAGGGAAGTACAGCCGTTACTGGAGGCACAGGAAGATTTCAGCAACGATGCACTGTTTGAGATGCTTTCCGCTTACGCAAAAGAGCATGGTTACAAAGTTGGTTATGTGATGTGGCCGATCCGTACCGCTCTTTCCGGAAAACAGATGACACCGGCAGGCGCCACAGAGATTCTGGAAGTACTCGGAAAAGAAGAGAGTCTTGTAAGAATCCAGGCGGCCATTGACAAACTGAACTAACTATGCAGCAGGTAGTATTCCGCGGTGTGTTTTGGCATGGTTCTGCCAAAATCCCTCGCGGTTACAAGCTGACAAAAGCAGCAGAATAATTCCCATATGGAGGGAAAGAATGGAGTTTAACAGGGAATAGCAGCAGGCAATGGAACATAAAGATGGTCCGATGCTTGTACTTGCCGGACCGGGATCCGGCAAAACGGAAGTTATTATCCGCCGTACCCGTAAACTGATTCAGAATTATCAGGTCGCTCCTTCATCTATCCTGGTGGTCACCTTTACCAAGGCGGCTGCAGGACAGATGAGGGAGCGATTTTTACACCTGTGCGGAGTGAAAAAAAGTCAGGTGACTTTTGGTACATTCCATGGAATCTTTTACGGTATTCTCCGGCAGGCGTACGGCATCACATCGGCAAATATCGCCGGTGAAGAAATAAAATATCAGATTTTACGACAGATTTTACAGAATTCTTCCCTGCAGATGGAAGACGAAAATGACCTGTTGGAATCGCTGGCAAGAGAGATCAGCACGGTAAAAAACGGTCGGATCCCGTTGAGCCACTATTATTCGGCAAGCTGTCCGGATGAGCAGTTTCGGAAAATCTATGAGACATACGAAAAACGGCTGCACGGGAAACGATTGCTGGATTTTGATGATCTGCTGGTGTACTGCTACCAATTATTTCAGAAACATCCGGATATTTTGCAGGCATGGCAGAAAAAGTTCCGGTATATCCTGATTGATGAGTTTCAGGATGTCAACCAGCTGCAATATGATATTGTCCGGCTTCTGGCACTTCCGGAGAATAATCTGTTTCTGGTAGGTGACGATGACCAGTCGATCTATCGGTTCCGTGGAGCCAGACCGGAGATCATGCTGCAGATTCCGAAGGATTTTCCACAATTGAAGCAGGTGATCCTGAAACAGAATTATCGCTGTACCGGAGAAATAGTAGAAAAATCCCAGAATGTGATCCGTTGGAATGATGCGAGATATGAAAAACAGTTGTTTACGGAAAATGATAAGGGAAAACCGCTCGAGATACGGACATTTGAAAATGAGAGCGAGGAGACGACCTGGTTGTTAAAGCAGATTCAGAAGGATCTGGCGGAAGGGTGTCCGCACAAAGAGATTGCGATTCTATTCCGTACCAATCATAATTGCAGAATGACAGTGGAACGGCTGATGGAGTACAACATTCCGTTTACCATGAGGGATGTCCTGCCGAATCTGTATGAACACTGGCTGGCAAAAAATATGGTTGCTTATATGCGTCTGGCAATGGGCGGTCGGGAGAGAAAGGATTTTCTTGCCGTCATGAACCGTCCGAACCGATATCTGTCCAGGGAAGCATTTTATGAGAAAGAAGTGCCATTTGAGATTCTGTATCAGTTTTACGAGGGAAAAGAATGGATGTGTGACCGGATCGAGAAGTTCGAGCATGATCTGAAAATGATGAAAAATATGGCACCGTTTGCAGCTATCAATTATATCCGGTATGGGATCGGCTATGACGAGTTCCTGAAAGAATATGCACAGTACAGGAAGATCAAAGTGGAAGAACTGTATGATCTTCTGCGGGAGATCCAGGAGAGCGCAAAAGGGTATAAAACATTTCAGGAATGGTTTGATTCCATGGATGCGTACAAAGAAAAACTCAAAGAACAGTCGGAGAAAGTGCGCCGGCAGGAGGGAATCGTTGTATCGACCCTGCACAGTGCCAAGGGACTGGAATTTGAGAGGGTGTATATTCTGGATGTCAACGAGGGCTGTATGCCATATCAGAAAGCGGTTCTGGATCCGGAGATCGAAGAAGAACGAAGAATGTTCTATGTCGGTATGACCAGAGCAAAGAAAGAATTGCATTTGTATGCAGTGGAGGAGAGGTTCGGAAAGAAGATGGAACCTTCCCGTTTTCTGGTGGAACTGGAAGAAGCACCGAAGCGTGGCAACGGAGGGCAGAAAAATGGAAAATAATGCAAATGAAGCACATATTTTTTGGAAGTCCCCGGATCAGCAGACAGAAGTCTGGATGAAACAGGTCAGTGGAAAAACACCGGAAGAAAGGAAAGAACAGTCCCGGTCGGGATATCGTCTGTTAGCAGAAATGATAAAAACAAGATATGCGTATGATCTGGAGAAAGAGACCGATTCGGTAATGCGAACAGAGACGGGAAAACCATATCTGCGCCTGCATCCGGAACTTTTTTTCAATATCAGCCATTCGGGAGAATGGATCGCCTGTGCGCTGGGAAATGTCCCTGTGGGGATTGATATCCAGTATCACAGAGAAATAAAACTGGAACAGACAGCCAGAAAAATCTGTACACCGGATGAGTGGAAAACTTTTATGCAGGCGGGTACGGAGAAAGGGAAAAAGGATTTTCTGTTTCAGATCTGGACAAAAAAAGAAAGCTATCTGAAGTTTACCGGGGATGGGATTCGCAGGGAGCTATGTGAGATTTCTTATGAGGGATGCAGGTTTTACCGATTGGTGATGCCGGAAGGGTATTCGGGGATGGTATGTGTGGAGAACTGAATACCCGAGGAAGAAAGTATGCAAGATAACAAAATATTTTATCCTGGCAACGGGTTCTATTTACAGTCTGTCCACATATAGTAAATGTAAGAGGTGATGTACATGAAACGGGAGGAAGTTATCCGTCTGTTTCCGGAGCGTATCCGAAAAATCTTACAGCAGGCGTACTGGAATCCACAGGGGTTACAGGAGATTCGTCTTCGGGCAGGGAAACCGTTGATCTTATGGCAGGACGGACAGGAATATTTTGTGGCAGAACAGGGATTTCTGACGAGACATAGGGAACAGGCATGTATCGTATCACAGGAAGACATCCGAGGAACCATGGAGACGGTAGGGACATATTCCCTCTATGCTTATGAAGAGGAATTAAAACAGGGATTTTTGACGATACAGGGCGGGCATCGGGTTGGTGTGGCGGGAAAAGCGATCATGGAAGAGCAGAAGGTAAAAGGACTTTCCCAGATTTCCTGCATCAATATCCGGTTTGCACACCAGATTACCGGTTGTGCGGATATGGTGATTCCGTATGTGACGGAAGATGGAAAATTGTGTCATACACTCATTATTTCCCCACCGGGCTGTGGGAAAACAACATTGCTGCGGGATCTGGTACGACAGATTTCTGATGGCTGGGAGACCTTTCCGGGCAATACGGTAGGCGTGGTGGATGAACGGTCAGAGATTGGTGGCAGTTATCAGGGAATTCCGCAAAACGATGTGGGAATCCGTACCGATGTGCTGGACTGTTGCAGCAAGGCGGAAGGGATGGTCATGCTGCTTCGCTCAATGGCTCCACAGGTGATCGCCGTGGATGAGATCGGCAATTATGAAGATATCCGTGCCATCGAGATGACACTAAACAGCGGATGCAAACTTCTGGCAACGGTTCACGGAAGTTCGATCGATGAGATCCGAAAAAAACCGCTGCTGGAACGACTGATAAAAGAACATGTTTTTGAACGCTATATCATCCTGCAAAAAGAAACGGCAGGAAAGATCGGAAAAGTCCGGGAAATCTATGATGAACGGGGAACCTGCCTGTACCAGAGGCAGAGATCTGTGTGTTGAAGGTCAGCGGTGCTCTGCTGGTATTTTTCGCCGGCTGGGGCATGGGAAACTGGAGAAGCAGACAGTATCAGCAGCGGATCAAAGACTTGCAGATATTACAGTTGATCATCAGCTGCCTGATCGGTGAAATTTCCTATGCGAGAAATACACTGCCGGAAGCATTTTCCAGGATCAGCGAGAAAGTGGCGTCCCCCTTTCGGGAATATCTGCAATCTGTTGCGAAACGGCTGAAAGAGCAGACCGGCGAAACCTTTGTACGGATCCTGAAAGAGCAGGATCAGACGGTGCGGGAAAAAACCAGTCTCCGGGAAGAAGACTGGGACCTGTTTTTACAGACCCTCGGGCATCTTGGATATCTGGATGCAAAGATGCAGATACAGCTTCTTGAGAGCGGAAAGACAGAACTTGCAATGCAGGAAGAAAAACTGCGGCATCAGCTGCCGGAACAGAAAAGAGTGTGGCAAAGCCTCGGGATCCTGGGGGGAGCCTTTCTGGTGGTGATCCTTATCTGAGACGGGAGGCGGTTGTGGAAGTCGGGATTATATTTAAAATCGGTGCAGTGGGGATTCTGGTATCCGTCCTGAGCCTTGTGTTAAAACACAGCGGGCGGGAAGATCAGGCATTTTTAACCAGTCTTGCCGGGCTTGTGCTGGTATTGTTTTGGGTACTCCCCTATATTTATGATCTTTTTGAAACCGTAAAAAAATTATTTGCTCTGTAGAATGTACTCTCGGAGTTTTTCTGCACTTACTTTTGCGGCTGATTTTCCGCCAGTTGCACCCGAATTTCATCAACGTACGCACCGCGTACGCCTCAGAAATTTGGGCACAACTGACAAAAAATCATCTCACAAAATCAAGCACAGAAAGATTCCGAGAGTACATTAGGCAGGCGGGGAGGATGGCGATATGGAAATTATCCGGATCGGTGCGGCGGGTATCGCCTGTGTACTGGCTGCGATCTTTATGAAAACAGCAAAGCCGGAATACTCGGTTTATCTGACAATGGCGGCCGGACTCTTTATTCTGGCATTTGCGGTGGGAAAGTTCAGTTATCTGTATGAATCCCTGAAAAAAATACAACAATATGTACCTGTAGATACTACATATATGAATATCCTTATGAAAATGATCGGTATCACCTATATCGGTCAGTTCTCGGCAGGAATCTGTAAGGATGCGGGCTATTCTGCAGTAGCGGGACAGATCGAGATCTACGAACGCCTGGCAGTACTGGCGATCAGTATGCCGATTCTTACCGCACTGCTGGAGACGATCCATGGGTTTCTGGGATAGGAAAAAGAGTGGGAAAATACTGAAAATGGCAGTCTTCAGTCTGTTCCTGCTCTTTTTTTGTACCCGGATCTGTGTGTATGCTGCAGAAAATCAGGACTTTTCACGAGAGGAAGAAGCACTGGGAGAACTGGATCTGAAAGAGGTGGAGATGGCGGTGGATCAGCTCCTGGAAGAAAAGCAGAGTATGCGAGGGATGATCCGGGATATCCTGAAAAGCGGACAGGCATTTTCCGCCGAGCAATGGAAAGCAGTGATCCAACAGGGCGTGTGGGATGCCATGGGAATCCAAAAAGAAACCTGCGTGCACATTCTGGTGCTGGTGCTTCTGTCAGCAGTGTTCTGTCATCTGTCAGGGGTTTTTCAGAACAATCAGATCGGAGATATTTCTTTTTATATGATATATCTGTTGTTATTTTTACTGCTTCTGCAGGCATTTGATGAGATGACCGGTCAGATGGAAAGACTGCTTGAGGGTGTGGCGGTATTTATGAAAGCACTGCTTCCGGCGTATTATATTGCGTTGACCGGGGCATGCGGTGTGGCAACTGCGACAGCATTTTACCAGATGATTCTGATTCTGATTTTTCTCACAGAGAAGATCCTGTTACTTTTTCTTCTTCCGGCGATCCGGATGTATCTGGTGCTGGAACTGATCAATTTCCTTACGAAAGAAGAATTCTTATCAAAAATGACCGAACTTTTAAAGAACGGAATCCTCTGGGCATTGAAATCCATGATCGGCGTGATCGTAGGAATCCAGCTGATCCAGCGTATGATTTCACCGGCGGTTGATACCTTGAAGCGATCAGTGATCGGCAGGACAGCCGGAGCGATTCCCGGAGTGGGGAACCTGTTTTCCGGGGTTACGGAAGTAGTACTCGGATCGGCAGTGCTGATTAAAAACGGTCTTGGTGCAGCGGCGATCGTGATCCTTCTGCTGGCGGGTGCAGCGCCTCTTTGCCGAATGGGAATCAGCGCACTTGCCTATCAGTTTCTGGCTGCTGTGGTGCAGCCGGTGACGGACAAGCGGATGGTAGGGTGCATCCACACGATGGGAGAGAGTCTTGGGCTGCTGGTGAGGCTTCTGCTGACCATGGAGATTCTGTTTTTGCTGACCATAGCGATTCTGGCAGGTTCCCTGCAATAAAAAGGGAATTACAAAAAGACGGAGGGAGGAAGAACATTGGAATGGCTTGCCCGGTGGGTGCGCAATCTGGCGTTTTATTTTATTTTCCTTTCAGTACTGATGAACGTGATCCCACAGGGAGAAGAACGAAAATATATCCGCTTTTTTATGGGACTTTTGCTGATATTGGTATTGATCCAACCGTTATTGACCGCCGGACAACTGGAACAGATACTCTCCTGGGAGACACTTTCGGAAGGAATCCGGCAGGAATATGAGGACTTTTCAATGGAGAAAAAATACCTGGAACAGGAAGGAAAGGATTATGTACAGAAAAACTGCCAGAAAGAGATGGAAAGACAGATAAAAACACTGCTGGAGCAGCTGTCTTACGAGAGTACAGAAGTAAGGGTGGACTTTTTTAACGGGGAGAAACTGGATGTGAAAGAGATCCGTTGTGTGATCCGGCGTGCGGACGGGAATCCCCCCGGAGAAGGTGAGCCTGACCAGGTAAAAAGAAAACTTGCACAAGTCTATAATCTTCCGGAAGGGAATATAAATATAAAGATACAGGAGTAGACTATGAAGGAGAGAGTGTTTGCAGCAGTCAGGGAGATGAAACGGGAGCAGTGGCTGATCTGTGGGCTGGCAGGTCTTTTACTTCTTGTGATTGCCGCTCCTGTAAAACAAAAGGAGCAAAAAAAGACACAGGAAAAGACAACAGTTTCGCAGACACAGGAGCAGACCGACGATCAGATCCGGCAGTCTTATGAAAAACAGCTGGAGAGCGTGCTGTCGCAGGTAGAAGGTGTGGGTGCAGTACAGGTGGCGGTGGCGATGGAATCTACCGGGAAGAAACAGGTGGAAAAAGACAGTCCGGAGGATACCAGTACTTCCAGTGAAAAAGGAGATTCCGGGACGCAGCGGAGCAGTCAGACGGTAACCACGGGGGAAACTACAGTGTACGAGGATACCGGAGACGGGGGACAGACACCCTATATATCCTCAAGTACCTATCCGGAGATCCGCGGCGTGATCGTCGTGGCACAGGGAGGCGGCAACCCGGTGATCGTACAACAGATCCAGGAGGCGGTGATAGCATTGTTTCACGTCGAAGCCCACGAAATCAAAGTGTTAAAAATGAAATGAGACCCGTCAAAATGAATAAAAAGGAGAGCAGCAGTGAAAAAAATATTTAAAAAGAATCAGATCATTATCACGGCTCTGGCAGTAATGATTGCTGCAGCAGGCTATATCAGCTATTCCGATGCACAATTAAAAGGGAAAAAAGATAAGACTGCAAAGACCGAGACCTCCAGTGAGGCGGAAACTTCGGTCAATATGGATCAGGTTCTGCAGGATATGGAAAATCTGGATCTTGATGTTACGGATGAGACCGGTGCGGCGACTGCCGGCGATGGTACAGATGCCACGGCTTCCGGTGAAGAATCATCCGGCACAGAATCACAGCCCCAGGAGACACCGGGGGAGGCTGTTCTGACAGGTGCTTCTACATATATGGCCCAGGCGCGTATCGAACGGGAACAGATTCGCTCCCAGAATAAAGAATCTCTGTTATCGATCATCAACAACGAAGCCCTTTCCGAGACAGAAAAAGAAAGTGCAATCGCCAGTATGGTAAATATGACTGATCTTGTGGAGAAAGAAGCTGCGGCAGAACTGCTTCTCGAAGCGAAAGGATTTCCTGATGTGGTTGTGAATCTGACCGGAGAGACAGCAGATATTGTAGTACCGGATACCAAGGTGGATGATGCCAGCAGAGCGCAGATCGAGGATATCGTAAAACGGAAAACCGGTATTGCGGCAGAAAATATTGTGATCACGCCGATGAGCAGCCAGCCGGAAGACGGAACACAGGAAAATCAGTAAAAGGATCTGTTTGTAAATTAAAATAAAGGGTGCTACGATGGATAGAGAATACAAAAAACGGTGATGTATACAAATGAATGAACAACAACATCTGGAAGAAGTAATCGGACGTTTTCTGCAAAACACCCGGGAAAACGAAGAAATATCAAAAGAGGAAGCAATCTATCTGAAACGCAGGATCCGCCCCGCCATGGAATATCTGATCGTACAGGAAAATATCGATGGAATGAAAAAAATGGCAGACAGGGGATGGTTTGGAGAGCAGGAACTGAACGGTTTTCTGAGCAGGGCGGGAGAACTGAAAAAATGGGATGCCTTCCGTGTATTGTTGGCGTGGAAGAACCATATTTCAACAAAAGAAAAATCTCCGAATACAGCGACGAAACAGGAGCTGATCACAGGCCTGATGAAACACTGCAAAAATGAGTTATGCTGGCGGTATCCGGAGCTTGGCAGGGCGCTGCTGGAACTCCGGGTGCAGCCGGATGAGCAGGTAACCGCTATGAGGACAGACGGGGAGAGCCTGTATGTGAATCCGGAGTATCTGATTCACCGTTTCGGAGAGAATCCGGAGAACGTATATGAAGAATATCTCCGGTTGATTCGTCAGTGCATCGAGATGCCGGAAAGTTTCGGAAAAGAGACAGAGAAACAGAAAGCAATCTGTAAAAAATGGAAAGAGATCGCAAAAGAACTTGCGATTACCTATGGTGCAGGAGGAAAACGAAGAGGCGAGAATCGTGGTGGTCAGAAAGAAGAACTTTCCGGAATTGAGAAAGGAAAATATGACTACCGACGGTTTTTACGCCGTTTTACTGTTACAAGAGAGGAGATGAAACTGGATCAGGATGCCTTTGACCCGGTTGCTTATTATTATGGGATGGAACGGTATGGAAATCTTCCCATGATAGAGCCTCTCGAGACCCGGGAGGGGAACCGGCTGGAGGAACTGGTAATTGCCATAGATACCTCCGGATCCTGTAAAAAAGAAATGGTAGCCCGTTTCCTTGGAGAGACCAGAAGGATTCTGGAAGAAAAGGAAAATTTTTTCGAGAACTGGAAAGTATGCCTGATCCAGTGTGACAGTTTTATTCAGGAAAAAGTGATGATCCATTCCGCAAAAGAATGGGAAGCGTACCGGGAACAGCTGGTGATCCACGGAAGAGGAGGAACCGATTTTCGCCCGGTGTTCGAGGAAGTAGGACGGATGCGGGAGAAAAGAGAATTCAGCGACCTGAAAGCACTGATTTATTTCACCGACGGTGACGGGATCTATCCGGAGAAGAAGCCGGATTATGAGACAGCATTTGTATTTGTAAAAAAGAGTGAGAAGATGGACCGGGTACCGGGATGGGCAAAAAAACTGCTGGTGACAGAAAAATAATACAGGGGAAAGAGAAAACGGATGAATATCAAAGAAGCAAAAGAAACGATACAATATACGCTGCAGGCGTATTTTCAGAAAGATGAAAGCGGGTATCCACTGGTTCCGTTGCGTCAGCAAAGGCCGATTCTGCTGATCGGACCTCCGGGAATCGGAAAGACAGCAATCATGGAACAGATCGCCGGAGAATGTGGGGCAGGGCTGGTAGCATATACGATGACCCATCATACAAGACAGAGCGCTATGGGACTTCCGAAGATCGTGGAGCGTACATTTGATGATGCACAGGTCAGCGTGACGGAATATACGATGAGTGAGATCATCGCTTCTATTTATGCCTGCATGGAGAAAACCGGGAAAAAGAGAGGAATTTTATTTCTGGATGAGATCAACTGTGTCTCAGAGACACTTGCTCCGGTGATGCTGCAGCTTCTTCAGGACAAAACGTTTGAAAACCAGAAGCTTCCAACGGACTGGCTCATCGTAGCAGCGGGCAACCCGCCGGAATACAACAAATCTGTGCGCGAATTTGACATCGCGACGCTGGACCGTGTCCGAAAGATCGTGCTGGAGCCGGATATCGATATCTGGATGGAATATGCATTGTTCCATCAGGTACATGGCAGTATCCGGTCGTATCTGGAAGCACACAGAGATCGTTTCTATCGGATCCGTCAGGAGGACGGAAAAAAACAGTTTGTGACGGCACGGGGATGGGAAGATCTGTCTGCAGTGCTGAAAAGTTATGAAAAAATGGGATTTCCGGTAGAAAAAATGCTGGTGGAGCAGTATCTTCAGGAAGAAAAGACAGCAGCCGAATTTTTTTCGTATTATCAGATTTATCGGAAGTACGGACAGGATTACCGGATCAGACAGGTTCTGGACGGAAGCCTTTCGGATGCGGAACGGGAGACGATCACCCGGATGGCACAGGAGGGAACACCACAGGAGCGCAGTATGGTACTGGCGTTTCTGCTGGCTGTGCTGGATCAGAACATCGAACAGTTTTTCAGGGAAAGTCAGATACAGAAAGTGCTGACAGAAAGTTGCAGACAGCTCGGTATTTTCCGGGAGAATGATGCAGAAAAGACATTCGGAGACTGGATCGAGAGCAGAGAAAAAAGTTTGCAGATCCGCACAGAACGGGAACTGATCCGAAGAGAAGAGAGGCAGACCGAAGAGGCGGTGTTGAAGATACTGTGGAAGATTGACCAGCAGGCAAAAGCAGACCATGAGAGCGGGCAGGAAGCACTGAACCGACGGCTGGAACAGGTCTGTGAGGAAGAAACAAAGCGGTGTGACGAACAGCAGGAGCGCATCTCGCAGAATCTGGAACGGGGATTTGCATTTCTGGAAGAAAGTTATGGTACAGGGGCAGAGCTGACGTTATTCGCAGCGAATCTCACAAGGAATGACCGGATCCGAAAGTTCCTCGGAAGCTATGGCTGTCCTGCCTATACCGAATATGAACAACAGCTGATTGGCGGAGAAGAAGTGCTGAAAAACAGATGCTGTGATATAGCAGACAATCAGTAAAATAGATAAGATCAGGAAAAACCGGCAGGAAGCGGGAAAAACCTGCCGGTTCTTTTAGATTCACGCGAGCAATGCGCCGAAGTCCGTGCTTGCATGAGACCTAATAAGCATAAAAAGTAGCGCATTATAATGTTTGAAAATTCAGAAAAGATATGTTACTATAAAAATACATATAGAATAATTTCAGCAACATAATATGCATAAGAACAGAAAATATCCGTCCATGCTTATTTTTTTTGATAAATACTTCTGAAAAAGCAACTAAATACTTCTGAAATATACTTCTAATAAAGTTTCTAAATTACAGGTAAAATAATATCAATATGTAATGACGGAAAAGAGGTGTATTTGCTTGCAGCTAGAGGAGTATATAGCTGACAATATGATAGAATTATGTGAAAAGCGTGGAATCAGCAAATACCGGCTGGCGCAGATGACAGGAATTGCCCAGTCTTCACTGGGAAGAATTATGGCAAAAGAAAGTCTGCCATCTTTGCCTACGCTTGAGAAAATCTGTGAAGCTCTGGACGTAACCTTGTCGCAGTTTTTTTGTGAAGGAGATCCGGATGACCTGACACAGCCGCAAAGCGAAGTCCTTGCGATATGGAATGATCTGAGTGTGCAGGAACAGGAAGTGGTACTTGCGATGCTCCGTGGTCTGCAAAAGTGATAGAAACAGTTCGATTGTATATAAGGTGGACTGTTTCTTTTTTATTACATTTTTTGTGGCGTCGGTGCTGGAATGCTGCAAGAGATAGCACAATTCTTCTCTGTATATTTAGAGTTCAACGCTCAGCAGCCAATGGGAGTATTTGAGGCATTTGGATGGATGTCTAAATTGTCGCATCAACTTAATGGACTCACCACGGTAGGAGCTTCTGGAGCCATATATTCTATATTGTTGGCTTTTGGTATGCTTTTCCCTGAAGAGCGTATATTCATTTTTCCATTGCCTATTCCTATCAAAGCAAAATGGTTTGTGATAGGATATGCTGGTATTGAATTGTTCTCTGCCCTTGCCACA
>OLSD01002014.1_pt1 | contig 15189 bp, 20 predicted proteins | sample 1672211 | NCBI WGS metagenome assembly OLSD01 (sample SAMEA3136659, study PRJEB25190) | human gut metagenome | reverse complement strand
GGGCTGCGTATACACTCCCGTCCCGTAAGCCAGCGGCTCCGCTCCATCTGTCCTTCCCCTTGCATGCAGGCTGTCACAACTCCCCCTTTGTACCGAAAACAATCCATACTTTTACAGTCATTCCGTACTCTTGATTTAATAAACCATTCAGACGAATTCGGTCTTTTTTACGTTCTGTGCCGTATTGTCATACGGAATGGATTGTGTTATAGTGATGCCAAAGGGAATTTACTATCTTGACTTAAATGAGGAAAAGGATATGCAGTTAGAAAAGATGCTGGCCATCCGCAACAACAAGATCGTGTATGTGGACGGCGACACCTGCTACAAGGTTTTTAATGAGGATTACCTCAAGGAGGATATATTTAAAGAAGCCTATAATCAGGTCCGTGTAGAAAGTCTGGGGCTCAGCGTGCCCAAAGTGCTGGGCGTGACCACCGTGGAGGGCAAGTGGACCCTCTCCTCCCAGTTCATCCCCGGCAGGACCCTTTCCCGCCTGATGACCCTGGAGCCGGAAAAAAAGGCGGCCTACATGGAGCTTTTTGTCCGGGTGCAAAGGCAGATGCACAGCCGGAACTGTCCCCAGCTCACCCGCCTGCAGGAGAAGATGGATAACCGCATCAGCCGCACGGATCTGCCCGCCACTGTGCGCTATTCCCTCCATGAAGATATCCTCTCCATGCCCCGGGAGAACCACATCTGCCACGGGGATCTGGTGCCCTCCAATGTGCTCATCCGCAAGGGCGACGGCGTTCCTTTCATTTTGGACTGGAGCCATGTGACCCGCGGGTATGCCCCTGCCGATGCGGCCCGTACCTATCTGCTTTTTACCCTGAATGAAGATAAAGAGGGTGCAGAGCTGTATCTGTCCCTGTACTGCCGGGAATCCGGTCTGGATGAAAAAGAGATCCGCCGCTGGCTCCCCGCTGTGGCTGCCTCCCAGCTGGTGCTGGGCAATGAGGCCGAACGGGAGATCCTTCATGCCTTTATCGGCGTATAAAGTTTTGAAAAGAGGTTTTAGTCTATGACGATTCTGGTCTGCATCGGTTCCTCCTGTCACATCAAGGGTTCCCGTCAGGTGGTGGAAGCCCTGCAAAAGCTCATCCGGGAGCATCATCTGGGCGACAAAGTCATGCTCCGCGGCACCTTCTGCCTGGGGCGGTGCCAGGATGGCGTGTGCGTTTCTATCGGAGATAAATTCTTCTCCGTTTCTCCCGAAAACGTGGAAGCATTCTTCCAGGAAAATGTTCTGAATAAGGTATAAACCCATGCTGATACAGATCTGTGTAGGCTCTTCCTGCCATCTCAAGGGCACGGAACAGATTATCAGCCTCTTTCAGCAGGCGCTGAAAGAGTATGCCCTGGAGGAAGAAGTGACTCTGGCCGGGAGCTTCTGCACCGGCCGCTGCAACCGCACGGGCGTTACCGTCACTGTGGACGACGCCGTTTACCCCGGCATAACACCTGAAAGCTTCCCCGCCTTTTTCGAAGAACGGATAGCCCGGCCCCTGGGCGCACGCAAGGGCTGCTGATCCCCCAAATCCCCTATAAGCGAGGTATTTCTGCCATGGACTGTCTGACGCTGAAGAAATCCAACTGCAAGAACTGCTACAAATGCATCCGTCATTGCCCGGTCAAATCCATCCGCTTTTCCGGCAATCAGGCCTATATCATCGGGGCTGAATGCATCCTCTGCGGCCACTGCTTTGTGGTGTGTCCCCAGAATGCCAAGCAGATCGTGGACGAAACGGAAAAAGCCAGAGTGCTCCTGCAAAGCGGGGAAAAGGTCATCGTGAGCCTGGCCCCCTCCTTCATGGCCAACTATGAGGGCGTGGGTATCGACGGTATGCGGGAAGCCCTGAAGCAGTTGGGCTTCTTTGACGCAGAAGAAACGGCGGTGGGTGCTACCATCGTAAAAAACGAGTATGAACGCATACTGGACGAGGAGCAGCGGGATATCCTTATTTCCTCCTGCTGCCACAGTGTGAACCTTCTCATCCAGAAATATTTTCCGGATGTGCTGCCCTATCTGGCGGACGTGCTTTCCCCCATGCAGGCCCACTGCAAGGATATCAAGCGCCGCTATCCCGGCGCCAAAACGGTGTTTGTCGGCCCTTGTGTGGCCAAAAAAGACGAAGCCCAGCGCTGCGAAGGGCTTGTGGATGCCGTGCTGACTTTTGATGAGCTCTCTGCCTGGCTCAAGGCCGAGGGGATCGAACTGAAGCAGGCCCAGCATCCGCTGGAACATTCCCGGGCCCGGTTCTTTCCCACCACGGGGGGGGTGCTGAAATCCCTGTCTCACGAAAATCCCAGGTATACCTATATGGCCATGGACGGGGTGGAAAACTGCATGGCTGCCCTGCGGGAGATCCAGGCCGGCACGCTGCATAACTGCTTTATAGAAATGTCTGCCTGTGTGGGCAGCTGCGTAGGCGGCCCCGTAATGGAAAAATTCCACCATACCCCCGTCCACAGCTATACCGCCGTAGCCAAGGCCGCCGGGAAACTGGATTTTGAGGTGCTGCAGCCGGAACATTTCTCCCTGCAAAAGCCCTTTTTGCCTCTGGACAGGCACAGCCGCATGCCTTCGGAGCGGGAGATCAGCGACATTCTCCTTCAAATGGGCAAGAAGCGGGCCGCCGATGAACTCAACTGCGGTACCTGCGGCTATGACACCTGCCGTGAAAAGGCCATTGCCGTATATCAGGGCAAGGCGGAGATCTCCATGTGCCTGCCCTACCTGAAGGACAAGGCAGAAAGCTTTTCCGATACCATTGTGCGCAACACCCCCAACGGTCTTATCGTTCTGAACGAAAAGCTGGAGGTGCAGCAGATCAACCGCATTGCACTGAAGATCCTGAACATCCGCTATGCCACGGATATTCTGGGGGATCAGGTGGTGCGGATCATGGATCCGGATGACTTTATGAACGTCCTTTCCAGCGGCCGCAGCATCCATGACAAGCGGGTATATCTGGCAGAATATGAAAAGTACGTGGAAGAGACCATCGTATACGATAAAGAATACCGGCTGCTTGTATGCATCCTCCGGGATGTCACCGAAGAAGAGGAGATCAAGGCACAGAAGGAGAACATGCGCAGCCAAACAGTAGAGATCGCCGACAAGGTGGTGGATAAGCAGATGCGCATCGTACAGGAGATCGCATCCCTCCTGGGAGAGACAGCCGCCGAAACCAAAATCGCCCTCTCCAAGCTCAAGGAGTCCATCAGTAATGAATAACCTGTGCGCCGATATAGGCTATAAGAGCATCAACCACGAAGGAGAGCAGCTCTGCGGCGATCATGTAGATATTGTGGAACAGGGTGAAAACTCTACCGTCATCGTCCTGGCAGACGGTCTGGGCAGCGGCGTAAAGGCCAGCATCCTTTCCACCCTGACCAGCAAGATCATCTCCACCATGATGGCCGAGGGTCTGCCCCTGGAGGAATGTGTTTCCACCATTGCGGCTACCCTCCCCATATGCTCTCAGCGGGGGGTCGCCTATTCCACCTTTACCATTCTGCACCTGATCCGCAATGAGACCGCCGAGCTCATTCAGTATGATAACCCTGCGGTCATTTTCCTTAGGAATTTTGAAAACGTGGATTACCCCATGCAGGAGCTGCACATAGGCGGCAAGCGGATCTATAAATCCTCCATCCGCCTGCAGGAGGATGACATCTTCATTGCCATGAGCGACGGATGTCCTCATGCAGGCATCGGTATTGCCTATAACTTTGGTTGGAAGCGGGAGGAGATCATGGATTTCATGGCCTCCATCGCCCCGGCAGGCTATACGGCCAAAACTCTTTCCACCATGCTGGTGGATGAGTGCGACAAGCAGTACGGACACCACCCGGGAGACGACGCCACGGCCTGCGTGGTGCGCATCCGCCGCCGGGAGCCTATGAATCTGCTCTTCGGCCCGCCCCGGCACCGGGACGACTGCGACAGAATGATGTCACTGTTCTTCAGCAAGGAGGGCAAACACATTGTCTGTGGCGGCACCACCTCCTCCATTGCCGCCAGATATTTGGGAAAGCCCCTGCGGGCCAGCCTGAACTTTGAGCGCAGCGATGTGCCCCCCATTGCCGAAATTGAAGGGGTGGATCTGGTCACGGAAGGCGTGATCACCATCAACAAGGTACTGGAGTATGCGCGGGACGCTCTCGGAGGCAATGAGCTTTACGAGCAGTGGAGCCTCAATAAGGACGGTGCCAGCCGCATCTGCCGGCTGCTGTTTGAAGAAGCTACGGATATTAACTTCTTTGTCGGCCGGGCGGTGAATCCCGCCCATCAGAACCCGGATCTGCCCATCACCTTCAACATAAAGATGAACCTGGTGGAGCAGCTCAGCCAGTGCCTGCGGGACATGGGCAAGCGGGTCAAGGTCATTTACTTTTAAAAGAATTCCCCCCAGAAAGGCGCTTTTACAAAAGGCGAAAGGTTCCCATATTATGAGAAAGTTCGATACCAATGTCCAATACACCAAGTATCTGGTGCTGCGGGAGGTGGCCCGGGAGGCCTGGGCCGACACCCTTTTGGATAACGCGGCGGATATTCCCCAGCGCATTGCCCCCAATGGCAGTCAGGCTACGGACTGCTGCGTCTATAAGGAACGGGCTGTTCTGGCCGAACGGGTGCGCATGGCCGCCGGCGGCCACCGGGATAATCCCAATATTATCGAGGTCATCAACGTGGCCTGCGATGAATGCCCCATGGGCGGCTTTGAAGTAACAAATTCCTGCCGGGGCTGCCTGGCACACCGCTGCATGGATGTATGCCCCCGGGGCGCCATCAGCTTTGACAGCCGCCATACTGCGCATATAGATAAATCCAAGTGCGTCAACTGCGGTCAGTGCGCCAAAGTATGCCCCTACAGCGCCATTGCCGACAGAAAGCGCCCCTGCATCAATGCCTGCAAGATCAAGGCCATCACCATCGGAGCGGATCAGGCGGCCTCCATTGATAACAACAAATGCATTTCCTGCGGCGCCTGCGTATACCAGTGCCCCTTTGGCGCCATTATGGACAAGAGCTTTTTGCTGGATGTGATCGACATTCTGAAAAAAAGTGAAAACAACACCAAATACAAGGTATTTGCCGTGGTGGCCCCTTCCATTTCCAGCCAGTTTACCTATGCAAAGCTGGGGCAGGTGGTCAGCGGTCTGAAGCGGCTGGGCTTCCATACCGTGGTGGAGGCTGCCCTCGGTGCAGATATGGTGGCCGATGCCGAAAGCCGGGAACTGGTGGAAAAGGGCTTTTTGACCAGCTCCTGCTGCCCGGCCTTTGTCAGTTATATAGAAAAGGCTTTCCCCTCCCTGCTGCAGAACGTTTCCCACAATCTTTCCCCCATGGCGGCATTATCCAAATATCTCAAGGAGCATGAATCCCCCTGCAGGATCGTGTTCATTGGGCCCTGCACCGCCAAAAAAGCAGAGATCTGCCGGGAAAATGTGCGGCCTTATGTAGATGTGGTCATGACCTTTGAAGAGCTTCAGGCACTGTTTGACAGCCGGGATATGGATATCACCACCCTGCCGCTGGACGTGCTGGACAACGCCTCCTACTTCGGGCGGATATTTGCCCGGTGCGGCGGCCTTTCCGATGCGGTAGCCCAGGGCATCAAGGAACACGGCGATACCTTCAACCTGAAGGCCCTTTCCTGCGATGGCATAGAGGAATGCCGCATGGCCCTGCTCAAAGCCTCCAAGGGCAAGCTGGACGCCAACTTTGTGGAAGGCATGGCCTGCATCGGCGGCTGTATCGGCGGTGCCGGGTGCCTGACCCACGGAGAAAAGAGCAAGCTCCAGGTAGACAAATACGGTATGGAAGCTCACGAAAAAACCATTTCCGATGCCATTTCCGTGCTGAACAAGTAACTTTTTCCCTGCCGCCCCGGGGCCTGCGCCTGCCGGGGCTTTTTTGTTGATAAAGCGGCTTGCCCGGGAAACCGGGGGGGAGCTGCACGCCGTGGCTCCAGCTCCAGCAGCAGCGGCAGGGGCTGTGCCCCTCCGCTGCGATTGGCGCCCGAAGGGCGCCAATGGTGCAGCTCCAGGCCCCGTATACCGGGAAGTCTTCAATATCCGGCACATATGAAAATTCAGACTGCCTTTTTTTGCACTTCTGCAGACAATGCCTGTTGCTCCTTTTTAAGACACAGGGTATACTATATGACAGATCTCAAAAGCAGGAGCAGTCTTTTTTAGACGTTTCCGCCCACTGCTTTTTTTAAAATCGCTAACCCATTACGATCCTACAGGAGGTGCCTCATGAAGATCCTTCTGCTGAGCTGCAGCACCGGCGAAGGCCACAACCACTGTGCCATGGCCGTGGGAGAAGCCCTGCAAAGTCTGGGCCATACCGCCGACTTTCTGGATATGCTCCATCTGTGCGGGGAGCCCGGCCCCCTGAGCTTTGATAAGGTGCTCAACCGCATTTCTGCCAAAGCACCGGATGTTTTTGGCATGATGTACCACGCCGGAGCCATGTACAGCGCCACGGGGGTCACCTCCCCCATCTATCTGGCCAACATCCGCCATGCCCGGGAGCTGAAGGACTATATGCAAAACCACGACTATGAAGCCGTAGTCTGCTCCCACCTGTTCCCCATGGAAACATTGACCTATCTGCGCCGGAATGAAAAGGAAAGCATCCCCTGTTACGGTATCCTCTCAGACTATACCTGCATCCCCTTCCTGCCGGAAACGGAGCTGGACGGCTACTTTCTTCCCCACGAAGAGGTGCGTGCTGCCTGTGCGGCGGCGGGTATGCCGAAAGAGAATCTTTATGTAACGGGTATGCCCGTCAGCAGCCGCTTCTGCACCGTCCTCTCCAAAGAGGATGCCCGAAAGGCGCTGAATCTGCCGCCGAACAAGCGCATCTATCTTGTTATGACCGGCGGCATCGGCTGCGGAGACGCACTGAACCTGTGCCGTTCCATCCGGCGGATTCCGGATAAAAACGCCCTGCTCTGCGTACTCCCCGGCCGGAATGAAGAGCTGCGCCAGGCCCTTATGCAGGCATTCCCGCCGGAGGAAGTGTGCAGCGTGCCCTTTACGGACCAGGTGCCCGCCTATATGCGGGCATCGGATGTGCTGCTTTCCAAGGCAGGCGGTATTTCCAGCTCGGAAGCGGCAGTGCTGGGGATCCCTCTGGTACATACCATGGCTATCCCGGGGGTAGAAACGCTCAACGCTTCCTTCTTCGAAAGCCACGGCATGTCCCTGTTCGCCGGGAATTTCTATGAAGCCGCCCGCTTTGCCGACAGGCTCCTGTTTGACAGGGAACTGGCCTGCTCCATGCTGCAGGCTCAAAACGCCTGCATTCCCAAAGACGGGGCTATGGCCATCGCCCGCCGCATCGTGCAAGCCCGCTAATCCTTTTTACCATCTGTTTGGAGGTTTTTTCTATGCCGTTTATGGGGTATTTTCTTCTTTTTGCGTTTCTTTTCATGCTGGGATGCAGCTTCGGCTGGGTGCTGGAAGTGTTTTACCGTCGATTCATCTCCTCCTCCAACCCGGAGCGCCGGTGGATCAACCCTGGTTTTCTCACCGGTCCGGCCCTGCCCTTGTATGGTACGGGCGTATGCGCCATGTGGCTCATCGTCAGTCTGGAGCCCTTTATTCCCATTGCGGATGTCTCCCTCCGCCGGGCGGTGCTGTTCCTGGGGATCACTCTGGGCATGACGCTGATAGAGTATATTGCCGGGCTTTTATCCACCCGTGTCTTCAAAGTGCAGCTGTGGGATTACTCCCGGCGCTGGGGAAACATTCAGGGCATCATCTGCCCCCTGTTCACCCTGTTCTGGGGAATATTGGGAATTACTTACTATTATCTGGTGCATCCGCTGCTGAACCGCTCCCTCCATTGGCTTATGGAGGATACCAATGTGGTGGCAGCCTATGCCTTCTGCATGGGCATGTACTATGGCATACTCCTGCTGGATCTGATCCATTCCTCCCGGATGCTGGGCCGAATCCGCAAGTTCGCCAGGGAGAATCAGATCATCGTCCGTTATGAGGATCTGCGGGAACGGATCCGCCGCCGGAAGATCTCCGAGCGGATCAAGCTCAGCTTCCTGTTTGATATGTGGAGCGAGCACCCGCTGGTCGTCCATCTGCAGGAATATCTGCAGGATGTTCGGGAAAAGCTCAAGCAGGATGCGCAGGAAAAGCTCCGGCAGCTCAAAGGCGAAGAAAAAGACAACTGACACGATGCAGGCAGACTTCCTCGAGGGGTCTGCCTGTTGTTCAAATGATACAGGCACGTGGTGCGGCGTATTCTGCCCCCGTCCGCCGTGCCGCAGACCATATAATCTTACGGAGGTTTTCATGGGCGTATCCCTGTCCCCGGAATTCAAAAAGTATGCCTGGATGCAGCTTCCCTTCACACCCGGGCTGCTGCGCCTGAGCCAAAGACTGCTGGGCATTTTGCCCGTTCACAGCCCTTATGCGGATATCTGCATGGCCAAACGACAGGCCGGTTCTCTGCCTCTGACCCTGTTCTATCCCAAAGACCGTGGGTTGCAGGGGCCCTGTCTGATCTTTTATCACGGCGGCGGCTTCGGTCATCCCGCTGCGCCTCAACATCGGCGGCTGGCGGCTTTTCTGGCCCGGGAAGCCCATTGCACCGTGCTGTGCCCGGAATACCGCCTGCTGCCCCGGCACCCCTACCCCGCCGCCCGGGAGGACGCATTGACCGCCTATGCCTGGGCCGCTTCCGCATTTCCGGGGGCTGCTTTGGCCCTGGGAGGAGACAGTGCCGGAGGGGCTCTGGCGGCCTTTGCCATGACGGACGGCCCGCAGCAGGGACTGCCGGCTCCGGCCCTGCTGCTGCTTATCTACCCGGTGCTGGACAGGACTCTTTCCACGCCTTCCATGGCTGCCTTTCCCTCCACGCCCCTTTGGAATGCCCGCTGCAACCGGGCCATGTGGAGCATGCTTTTACAGGGGGCGGATCCCCGCCCGGCCAGCCCGCTGTTTCTGCCGCTGCCCCATCCCCTGCCCGCCGTATACATGGAGACGGCAGAGGTGGACTGTCTTCGGGACGAGGGACTCCTCTATGCCCGCCGCCTGCAGGAGGCCGGTGCCGCGGTGACCTGTCATACCCTCTGCGGCGCACCCCATGGTTATGATATCGCATTCTCCGCTCCCCGAGTGCAGGCTCTGTGGCAGGCCCGAGCGGAAGCGCTGCGGAAAGCATTTGAATGAAATACTTATGTCCTATTTGCTTGAATTTACGTATTTATGGGCTATACGTTGAGGGTAGAGAAAATACTCCACCCTCAACATTTTTACATATGCTTTTTGTTCCAATACTCTTCCAGTGCAGAATTTATTTTGGAAGCACTCATAACGGAATCGCTCATCGGATGAGATAGATCTGCATTAGGGGCTTCAAGGCATAAAAAGCTATTGTTTTTGGTAAAGTAAATCAAACCATATATCTTATATATAGTGCCACCCGCTGGATTCGTTCCCTGAATGTCTAAAATAACACTCCAAATAGTATCTCCATCTTTATTATTATTAGTATCGTATATTTTGCGAATCCGAACCGCCGAAGCGTTATAAAAACTGGACAGCATTTCTTCTACCATATAGTTAAAAAGAATTTTTTCTTTTTCATTCAATTGCTCTATGGCAGAGGGTGCTTTTACCGTTACCTCGCAAGTATCCATGGCCGTCCCGGAGCTGGCACAGATAATGGTGGTCGTTCCAGGTGCTATACCCTCGATCAGTCCGTCTGCTGTTACTGTAGCGATCTCGCTGTTCGCCGATTTCCAGGAAAGACCGCTCATATCGGCCTCCTCCGGTATTACGGTGCAATTTTGCTGAAATCTCTCTCCTACTTCCAAGTTCAAAGCTCCTTGAGCCAGGAAAACGGCAGTGATCTCCGTTTTTTCTTCTTGTACGCTTTCTTCTTCCCGTGCATTACATGCACACACGCTCAGAATCAAACATATAAGCAAAATACAGCTTATTCTCTTTTTCATGCTGTTTCCTCCGTTTTATACAATTTCTATCCCCTTGAAAAAATGCTCGCTGCAAAGCTTCTTCTGTCCGCAAAACCTGATGCTTTTCTCATTCTTACAGTTTCCAAAGCGTTCTATAGTACCTGCTTTTGGATTTCCATTCCTGTCAAAAGCAGGAATTCTGTTTCCCGTGCAATACTGACAATTTCCATATTTCCTTGCATCAGTTCTGTTTATCATCCTCCTCCGCTCTATCCTCTGTCCGTGAGAGCGTATCTCCCAGATTATCGCCATTCCCATGCACAGCCGCCCCCGCGGCCTTTCTCTCTCCTTCAGTTTGTAATCTCCGCTTTTCCTCTTCCCTCTCTGAAGCCAGTTGTGCACCAAAAAACATATGCCTATACTACCGCCAACGAAAAAGACCGCCGAAATGGCTTCCACCAATGCACGATATATGTTTCTGATTCCATTTGCTGCATAAGCGGAGGCTTCGTAGCTATAAGTATAAAAATCCGCACCAAATTCTACCCTGTCCAGTTCTTCCGTCACCGGTGAGCCATATTTGCCGGTATAAAACGCAGCATCCTTATGCGTCCAGTAAAACAATACACCAATGAAAGCCAATGCCCAGCATAGCAGTACCCCCAGCACGTTAGCAGTCTTCCTTTTCATCTTTCTTCCTCCTTTTCTGTCTTTCGACAAAATCAATATACCACACATCATACACTAATACAAGATGTTTTTTATACAGTATTGCTTGATGTTTTGCGGCATAAGTACCGGGCATACTGTAGGTTGAGGTGATGGTATATGTATATGCGCATCCGAAAAGCCCGGGAAGACATGGGCTACACACGGGAAAAATTTGCAGAACTGCTGGATGTGAGCGTTTCTTATCTGGCGGAGGTGGAACGGGGCCGCACGGGCATTTCCGTAAAAATGCTGACGAAAATCTGCCGGGTGCTGGGTCTGTCTGCCGATTACGTGCTCTTTGGCGCAAACCGCCCCCAGGACGCCGCCCTGCTGGAAAAGATCGGGCGGCTGGATAAAAAATATCTGCCGCTGCTGAACAGTATGCTGACCGAACTCCTGGCCCTGAACGGTGAGGAGCAGGCATGATCCCGGCATTATGCCCAAAAAGAAGCAGCGCCCCGAAGAAGCATATCCTTCGAGGCCCTGTTTTTTCAGCGTTATTTTTGCAGCAGATCCCGGATCTGTGTGAGCAGCTGCACCTCTTCCGAGGGCTTGGGGGGCTCGGGCGCAGGAGCGGGTGCCTCCTCCTTCTTCCGGCGGAAGGCGTTGAGCGCCTTTACCAGCAGGAACAGGGCCAAAGCGACCAGCAGAAAATTCAGTATGCTCTGCAAAAACGATCCGTAGCACAGGGCCACCTCGGGCGTATCCCCCACCGCAGGGGTCAGTACCAGCTTGAGTCCGCTGAAATCAATACCCCCGGAAATAAGGCCGATAACCGGCATGAGCATATCATTGACCAGTGAATTGACAATGGCCGTGAATGCACTGCCGATGATCACGCCTACGGCCAGATCCATTACGTTACCCCGTGAAATAAACTCCTTGAATTCCGCCCAAAGGCCGGACTTCTTTTTCTTTTCCATATATGCGCTCCTTCCATGCGGGCAATGCCCACAACATAATGCAAGGGTATGATACCATATCCCTCCCCCGGTTCACAAGAGGGACCGAGCCTCTATAAAGACCGCAGATACACGGAAAGCAGTTCTAGGGCTGTTTCTTTATCCCGGGGATTGCAGGCGTTCAGCCGCTCCCACAATTCCTCCTGCCGGGCAGGCAGAGACGTCCGCTCCTCCGTCAGGATCTCGTCCGGCGTGATGTGCAGAGCGCTGCATATGCACAGCACAGTGGCCGTCCGCATGTTTACGGTGCCCCTCTCTATATCCGCATAAGTGCGTTCCGACAGCCCCGCCGCTTCCGCTACCTCCGCCTGTGTCAGGCCTGTGCGCTTGCGAACCGCCAGCAGCCTGTCACCAATGGTATGCAGATCAAAAATAAGCATTATTCTTCCTCATTTTTCCGTATTTTTAGGAATTATACTTCCTGTTTTTCTTGACATACAGGAAGTATTCCCGTATAATTTCAAGCAGAATAGTTCCGAATTCTCGGTCTATAAAAGAAAGAGGGGAAGAAAAATGTTTGAGGATATCCGCAACAGGCTGTTTGGCAGCATCGGCAGCAAGATCAAGACATTGGCAAAGCTTTGCTGCTATTTTTGTCTCATAGTAGGTTTTTTATGTGCCTTCTGGGGGGCACTTTCTCTTGCCTTTGGTAATGTCAGCGAGGCATATTTGAGTTCGAAAATACTAAAAGACGGCTTGATTCTGGCTATAGTTGGCACGGCAAGCAGTTGGCCCCTGTTTGGATTTGGGGAACTGATCGAAAAAGTTTCTTTTGTTGCCGACCGCATGGAAAAAATAGAATCAAAGCTTTCCCCGGCGCCTGAAAAGCGTCCTTCTGAAACAAAGGAGCAAATAAACAGCTAAGTAAAGAGCAGCCACGGCAGGCAGACAGGAGAATATCTAATGGAAGGCAAGACAAACGGATTACAGATTGCAGGTTTTGTAGTTTCTTTAACAACCTGCTTCATCTTTGGTTTTTATGGATTAAGCGGTATCACAGGTTTGGTTTTGTCTGCCGTTGGCCGTGCGCAGGCAAACCAGGTCGGCGGTAAAACCGGTTTGGGAACTGCAGGGATTGTTTATGGTTTTGCTTATTCGTCTGCTGAAATTACCCGAATTAAAGGCACTATCACGATTCTGAAATAATCACGGGGAGCGGGGCGCGTGTCCCGCTCCTTTTCCTAAGTATAAAGGCCGCAAGCCCATTGATTATAACGAGGCGCAGATGAAAGCCCTTTGCAGGAAGTGGCGGGCGGGCGAAATTACCGCCACCGCTGCCATGAAAGAGCTGAGCTTGAAGCCTGACACGTTCTATCGCAGAGTAAAAGAAATGGAGCTGTAATCAGCCCCCACAAAGCAACGGAGAAATGCGGAAAATCCGCTTCTCATAAATTCCACTTTTTCAATTTCCGCTTTATCGCTGTTGGAACGGGTTCGGAAAGCAAATTTCCACCTTGTTTTCTACTTTTGGACAAAGAGAGGAAGCAGTTTTGTTCCTGCTTCCTCTCCAAAAGGCTTATTTTAGGCTGAATTACTTGCCGAAGTAGCGCTTCAGCAGACCCTCAAAGGCCTTGCCGTGTCTCGCCTCGTCGCGGGCCATTTCGTGAACAGTATCGTGAATGGCATCCAGATTGTTTTTCTTGGCACAGACAGCCAGATCAAACTTGCCTTTGGTTGCGCCATACTCGCACTCCACCCGCCAGGCCAGGTTGGCTTTGGTATCGGCCTTCATGTTGGGTTCGCAGCGGCTCCCCAGAAGCTCTGCAAACTTGGCCGCATGCTCCGCTTCTTCATAAGCTGCCTTCTCCCAGTAAAGCCCCACTTCAGGATACCCCTCCCGGTGTGCGATCCGGGCCATGCACAGATACATGCCCACTTCGCTGCATTCCCCGGCAAAGTTTGCTTTCAGCTGCTCCAGAATATAGGCTTTGTCTGCATCGGAAATATCCGGGTTGTTGGCCACGGTCTTATCGTAAATGCCGAATTCATGCTCGGCGGCCAGCTTCATCTCACCCTTTACTTCAATAAACTTGGACCCGGGAACCTTGCACACGGGGCACTTGAAATCTGCGGGCATCTCTTCGCCTTCATACACATAACCGCAAACGGGGCAAACAAACTTCTTCATATTCTTTTCCTCCTGATGATACTTAAATTGGGTCTTTTTGGTCGTAAGATAAATTTTGCAATTTCTTTTCCGCCGCCCGGTTTGCGGCACGCTGGGCACAGGCGCCGTAAAAGGTCAGCCTTGTTACCTCCACGGGGGCGCCCAATATCTTTCCGGCCTGCTCCGTCAGGCAGGGGGGCACCTGGATACCCGGCAGATCCAGTATGCGGCCGCAGCGGGTGCATACAAAGTGGATATGGGGATCCGTCCGCCCGTCAAAGCGTTCCAGCCCCATGACCGTGCCCAAAGATATGGCCTCCCCCGTCTCCTTGAACAAAGCCAGATTCCTGTATACCGTTCCCAGGGACAGATCCGGGATCTGGGGCTTCAGGCGGCTGTACACCCACTCGGCGGAAGGGTGTGCATCCGTTTCCCGCAGGCAGTTCAAAATGGCGTCTCTTTTTTTGCTGTGCTTGCGGATGGTGTCCATATGTTCCTCTCTTTTTAATAATAATTATTGTTTTTGTTATTATCTTAGCATGGGGCACTCCGTTTGTAAAGAGTTTTTTTAAAAAAGATGTGTGCTTGCAGAAAACCTCCCTTTATGCTATAATTCAACACGTTTGAAAAAACGAGAATGGCAGGAGGATCTTCATGGCCAGAAAGCAGATGTTTGCAGAGGGTACCCGGAATCATATTCTGGAGGTAGCCACCCGGCTGTTTTTTGAAAAAGGATTTGACTGTGTAAGCGTTCGGGGACTGATGAAGCAGGTAGGCGCGGATCCCGGCGGCTTTTATTACTATTTTGAATCCAAGGAAGCTCTTTGGGAAGAAGTGCTGCAGGCATTTTTTTCACCGTATCTGAAGGAAGCCGACCGCCTGGCGGAGGAAGCCCAGGAGGGCGTCAGGGGTGGCGCAGAGGATGGTCACGTCTGCCCGGGCCAGGGCGGAGGAGGCGTCCAGGGTGGCCTCGTGGACGAAGCCGTGGTTCAGGGCATAGTCTGCCGTCTCCTGCCGGCGGACGACGCCAATCAGATAGCTGTCCTCAAACCCCTTCAGGGCGGCAGCCAGGGAGCCGCCGATGAGACCTAAGCCGACGATGACGATGGTACGCTGTTTCATACAAAATCCCGTTCCTTTCCTGATGGGTGTTTTTGTCCGTCTGTGGCGGACAAACGAAAAAGCCACAGCGCTTTTGACGCTGTGGCTTGGGAAGTTCCTGTGTACAAAATTGGAAACAAACCGTTCGACCAGATCGCTTCAAAAGCGCAACAGATTGTCGCTATCAGACAGGTAATAGCGATAGACCTTGCTGCGATTTTCTGCTGTATGTGTCACAGTTTGTCTCCTCCTCACAGTGGGATACACTCAGACTATTTCACTATAGCAACTTTATCCGGCGGAGTCAACGGGCTGACTCGAAATTTCCCTGTTTTGTGTATTTCGTCGG
>OLSD01002013.1_pt1 | contig 15190 bp, 18 predicted proteins | sample 1672211 | NCBI WGS metagenome assembly OLSD01 (sample SAMEA3136659, study PRJEB25190) | human gut metagenome | reverse complement strand
CTTGTACTGCTGTTCCATTCTTTCATTGCCGCCAATGATTACTACACTCATTTTTATCACCTGTCCTTTTAGCAATGCCACAGACCACGAATATTTCAGCATAATTTATGTCTTGCTTTCTTCCATTCCTGATCTGCTATATCCTGTTCCATATTAATCAGCAAGTTTTGCTCCTGCCGCCTTGCATGCATCCAAATCATCACTTCCCGGTGTCTCATTTGCGATTACGCCTTCTGGTTCTGCCATCTCGGCTCCGGCTGCCGTCATACGTTCTACCCAGCTTCTCATCCATTCTCCGTCTCCCCATCCATAAGATCCGAAGAGTGCGATCTTCTTGCCTGAAGCAAATCCCTCAACCTCAGCAACAAATGGCTCCATCTCAGCCTCCTCAAGCACCTCAGCTCCCATAGCCGGGCATCCAAGTGCAAATACTGGTTCATCCTTGAGTGCATCCGGTGTGATGCTGCTTACAAATACTACCTCCGCTTCCTTTCCGGCATCTCTCACGCCGTCTGCGATAGCCTCCGCCATCATCTGTGTATTTCCGCCCTGTGTCCAGAATACGATATTAATTTTGCTCATAATAATCCTCCTTATGAAATTATATGTAAAAGGGGGCTTTCCCTATACATCCTTGTAAACTGTGTTTATCTGCATCTTTCCATATACTTCTACGCCGCGTTTCTGCTCGCCGTGTACATCCCCATGATATCCCTCATATGCAGTCCATTTGAAAGAAATTGAATAAGTCTCTCTTCCGCACATTCAAATATATGAAATGTTCTCCGCTTTGATTCAGCATCCTCATATACCTTCCAATAACCGGAGCAAAGTGCATTTCTTCCGTTCTGCAGAATAAATCCCTCCACATCCTCTGGCGGGTATCCCAGCAACAAGCCCATCTCGTGTGGGAACCACTCCTTGCCAAGAGATCCATCGCCACAAGCCTGATCTTCATGTGCCGGTTGTTTTGAGATAAATCTTCCTCTGCTCTTTAAGTACTGCTGATATTTTTCACGAAACACCGCAAGTATCTCAGAAAGCTCCATGTCCGCATATCCCAGCTCAGACATAAGTCTTTGCACATCATCCCTCTGAACAAATGCCCTGAGCTTTGCCGCATTGTAGATAAATACATTTACCCTGCCACAGGTTGCTCCCAGTGTGTACATACATATATCACTGTCCTTCAGTATCTCCACCATCTGACGATATCCGCTGAGTTCTATGTTCAGCAGATTTGACACCTTGACACCCGTTATCACCGGTGCACATTGAAGTGCCATCTGAAGTTCCACGTCACCGAGCTCCATGCCCTTCATGATCTCCCATGTATTTTCACTCATACAAAACCTCCTTGTGGCAAATAGGTTTGGTTAGCCTTGTCTAACTCTAGTGAAAATACTACAGGATTCCTCCCCGAACGTCAATAACCCGGAGTGAGACATTTTCTCACTCCGGGTTATCTTGTTGATTAAAAATATACATTTATAAATTCTGCTTTATCATCGTCCTGCGTGGCTCTTTATTTCCGCCTGTTACCATATTGAGCAGCCGCCACACACCATATGCACAGATCCCACACACAGCCACAGGTACAAGGAGCACTACTATGACTCCTGTGCAGACTCCTGTAACCAGGTATCTAAACCATTTCATCACATCACCATTCCTCATATCTACTGCCATCTTAATGCATTCCTCTCATTACATTATAAACTGATCTTCTTAGACAGCAGTGTCGCACTTCCTATATAACTGCCGATCATGCATACAACATAGAGAATAAGCTGCGGTATGTTCTTATACATCGCGTCAAGCATAGTCTCCACCTGCACGTTCTTCCCAAGGTGCGGAAGCTTGTATGCTATGTAGCTCACCAGCACATAAAGAGCCACAAAAAGTATAAAGCTGACAACACCCTTTATCTTCTTGTTCTGAAGTACTGTTGAAGACAGTGACACTGCAAGGTACGCTATAGTGATCATTGTATAGAATTGAATAAGTGCTATTGCTATAAGCCCTGCAACATTTGCAATGACACTTCCTATTGATAATCCTCTTGTCCCCAGAATTTCATCCAGCACAATCTCAGCACCAGCTACACCGCCGTTATGTGACTTAAGCAGGTTATAATCAACAACTATAAGCAGTCCAAGAAAGGCCACGAGTGTCGCACCGGTGAGCAGGATTGAAAGCAGCTTTGCCCCGATAATCTTGTAATTTGAAATTGGCGTCATAAACACCATATACCCAGTCTTGTTCTTCAGATCCTGACTGTATATTATCACACCATATATCAAGACGAACATAAACGAAGCCCAGCCTCCCAGCACAAGGAAGGTGATACCAAGTCCAGTTAGCAGATCTTTTTCTGCAAATATTCCAATCAGGAACAGCAATTCTGCTGCCGCAAGAGCCGTTATAACCACCAGAAGTGAAAATACTCCACGTCTGTATTCATATTTCATCATCTTTAACATAATATCTATCTCTCCTTCATCAACAAATTTAACTATCCAATATGTATCGCCCCTCTCGCTCACACGAGCGGGGCAGGTCGTCGGAACCGATTCCTATTATGAACTTCGTTCATAGCGGTTCCTCCTAAGCATATATTTCCTTATACATATCAACTATCGACTTGCCCCTGCTCACTCGCAGCTCCTCCGCATCACCCTGAAGCACACAGGTGCCATTCTTGATAAAGAATGCGTGATCCACGATCCTCTCAAGCTCATCCACAAGGTGGCTTGACATGAGCACGGCTGTGTCATCCGATATATTCCGGACAATCGTGCTGATGATCTTCTCCCTAGCTATGATGTCTATTCCATTCAGTGGCTCATCAAGCATAACGATCCTGCTGTCTCTGGACAGAGTAACCGCTATCTTGAGCTTTGCCAGCATTCCTGAAGACATGCTCTTCGCCTTCTGATCTGGATTCAGCTCCATCTCAGCAAGCAATCCCATGTATTTGTCATAGTCAAAGTCATCAAAGAAATCTTTGTAATACTTTCCTATGTCTTTACAGTTCATATATCCGAAGAAGAAAGCCTCCGTCGGCATATACGCTATGTCTTTCTTTGACCTGTATGTCATAGGCACTCCATCTATTGTGATAGTTCCTGAATCCGGCTTGACCAGACCGGCTATGATCTTCATAAGTGTTGACTTTCCACTTCCATTCGGACCGAGCAGCGCATATATGTGTCCCGGCTCAATCTCCAGTGACAGGTCAGATATCGCTGTGGTGGTGATATACTTCTTAACAAGATGTTCGCATTTTAACATTGTATCATTTCCCTTCTTTTTTATTCCTTTTTACTTCCCGAAGTGTTCTTTTAGCAGTTCAAGGATCTCATCGTGTGAAAATCCCATACCGGTGAGCTGTTCATCAAAGCTCTGTATGATTTCCTCTATTCTTTCCTTTTTCAGGTCGTCTATGACCCTGTCATCCTCCGTCACAAATGTTCCTATTCCACGTCTGGTATAGGACAACCCCATAGACTCCATCTCGCTGTAAATCCTCGCTGCAGTATTCGGATTTATCTGGTATTCTATGGCAAGTTCTCTTGATGACGGAAGCTTAGATCCCAAAGGCAGTGTGCCCGCTATGATCTTCTGCTTTATATCCTCTATGACCTGAAGATATATGGGGATATTCGTCTTAAATTCCATCACACACCTCCTCCTTGTATGTTGTCTAGCTCTTCTGTACTGCTGTACTAGTTGAATAGTACACTAGTGTCATGGTGTTGTCAACTGTATTTTTAAATAAAGCATATTTTTTTAGTTTTTTGTCATCTAGATAGTAACTCATGCATCAGGTCATCTCGCCATCTTTGCTTATTACCTACATTTTATCTCATATACAATGTTTTCACTTAAAAGATAAAAAATTATCCATAAAACACATTATTCTGTGTCCTACGGATAATTTTTTAAAATTTTTTCTTTTTTAGAGCTTTTTCATCTATTTGGAGATAATTTTATATCTTTTCCCTGGTTATCCCAACAGCCACTAGAGAATTCATACAAATTAAATTTCTAACAAGCCCTCAGCACCAGTGCTTGCAGCTCGCACACATTCATATAAAGCTTCTCAACTCTGTCTGCAAATGTCGATGTGGAGAATTCATATGCCGACTGCACTGCATTTCGTCTGAGCTGATGCCTTAAAGCAGGACTCATATCAAGCCACTTCACCAGCGCAGTTTCAAATGTTTCCTCATCAGTAAATTTCCAGCCATTCTTTCCCGGATCAACCACATCTACAAGGCACGGATCCTCTCTGCACAGAAGCGGCACTCCCGCTGCCAGAGCTTCTACATATGTAAGCCCCTGAGTCTCGCTCGTGGATGCACTTACGAAGAAGTCACCAACCTGATAATACTCAGCCACCTTATCAGGCTCGATCATGCCTGTAAATATCACACTCTCTGAGATTCCAAGCGCTCTTACCTGTTCCTCTACCTCCGCCCTATATGGTCCGTCTCCAACTATCATGAGGATTGTACCATACCCGTGCACTCTCTTCTGGCATCTAAGTATCTCCTGGATATTCTTCTCCTTCGCCAATCTGCCAACATAGAGAAGAACTGTCTGGTCATCACTGAGTCCGTACTGCTCTCTGATTCTGTGTCTGCTGTCCGTTCCAATGTATTTTCCGAATTTATTCATGTCGATTCCAGAGGGGATCACCTCAACAGGACATAACACATCATACTTTTCAAGCACATCCTCTATCTTCCTGCTTGGTGCTATCATAGCATCGACCCTCGATGATAACATCCTGGTAAGTTTCTGCACAACTTTGCGTCCCCACGCTGCATTTGGCGAAAAGTAATGAGTGTAATCCTCGTATACCGTGTACTATCGGCGCATTTGTCTCATCTGCTATCTTCTTCGCCATGAAGAATGTTGAGAACTCACACTGGGAATGTATGACATCTGGTTTCCATTCTATGAGTTTGTCTATTACTGCCTTAATGACAGGCATCTTAAGTCTTGCCTCCGGATATATCTTTCCGGCACCTATCGATGCAGCATATATCACATCCCCTTCTGCATATGTATGATGACTTCTGGACAGTGTGAGTATTTTCACCTCATGCCCTCTTTTCTTGAGTTCATTTGACAGATTGACAACTGATGTCACAACTCCATTTATAACAGGTTCATACCAGTCCGTAGTAATAAGTATCTTCATGATCTATCGTCTCCTTCTATTTCAGGCGGCTTTCATTCTGTCCATCACCACCTGCACCTTATCCTCATATCAACTACTTTCTGGTTATTACTCTGCCATACACTTATAAATTTTCGTTGTAACAAATCTAAATATTATATAAATTGTATCTATGGGCACCCCAAAAATGTATCTACGGTCCCCCCATAAACGGATAGTTATCTGTCATTGATTGATTATCAGTTTCACAAAAGTTTCTCGGATATTCCTGGGTGAATTTCTTGACAATTTATTTAGAAAACTCCTTGCATTTTTTCCAGAATCTTCTTATACTATTATGGCAGTGTTGATAAACACACTCGGTGCGTGGCTCAGCTTGGTAGAGCGCTTCGTTCGGGACGAAGAGGTCGTGGGTTCGAATCCCGTCGCACCGATTTTTTTATGCACAAAAGCATCTGGATTCCCTGCTAAAATATCACATCTGATCTCTTATCCGCATCAGTCTTGAAATACTCCACCATATTGTGACCCGTTATGGCCGCAACCACCGAAGAAGGAAACTGGCTGCACAGATTGTTATAATTTGTCACACCTGCATTGTACAGTCTTCTTGCCGCCTGGATGTGCTCCTCCGCATTTGTGCAGCTGTTCTGAAGGACCTCTATATTCTTGCCCGCCGCCAATTCCGGATACGCCTCCACAACTGCATTTATCTGATCCGAGGCATTTTTCATAAGTTTCTCTACCCCGGTCTTCTCATCAGGTGTCATGCCTTTTCTGAGCTTTATCGCTGTTATCAGATTCTCGCTCTCATACGACATATAAGTCTTTACCATCGCATACTGTTTTGTGAGCAGATCATATCTCTTTGCAAGAGCAATATCCACATCCGAGTCCAGCTCTCTCACCTTATTTTCCGCTGCTTTCAGAGCATTTGCAGTCTTTATCGCATACGCTAAAAGTATCAAAACTATTACCACCAACACACAAAATACGAACACACCTTTGCTAAATAATATTGTAAACATACATTTCCCTCCGTGTACTTTTGCTCATTTTCACAATTTCTCTTCTATAGTAACAGAGCCGCATCCATCGTCTCCTGCAGCATGCGCAGGTATTTGTCCAGATAAGCCTCCACATCACTCATACTTTTTATATTTTTCTCCTCGTCAAATACCATGTATTTATCACTCTTGCTTATACACATGTACAATCTGTCCCCATCGAATGTCACATGGAGAGACGCCTTCTCCTTTGGATAAAGTGCTGCCAGCCTCTCCATGACATCCGGTGTAAGCATATAAAATATATTCTCCTCGTCATTGCAGTTTATAGTGAACAGCAGATTAAAGTTCTCGTTTTCTGTCTTTTCTATTCTTCCCACTGCGCCACGCTCCAGACCGCACTTCAATATATTCTTCATCTCCAGTTCGGAGTTTCCCATGACTCCCAGCAAAGCCGATGAACTTTTTCTATATGGTATCTCAACAACCAGCCCGCCAAATAATTTGTCTATTTTTTTCTCTTTATCACCATCACTGTCCTCGTGATAATACTCGTACTCCATGTATTCATAACTGCACCTGAAATGAACACCCTTGTATGTTCCCTCCACCATGTCGCGGCCGTTAACCAGCAAAGGCTTGCCATCCAGTGTAAATGGTCTGCCAGCAAAGCAGTTCAGTCTTCTCATCTGTTCATCAGGAAGTCCGCCCTGATGTCTGTATACGCTACCCTCTCCATAACGTCTCCTGATAATCTGTGGGATCAGCTCCGTGTAAATCACACTGGAATCTGAAATATTCTCTTTTTTCTTTTTGCTCTTACTCACCCATCTGAATATAAGGAAGATAACTACTCCGTATACGATCACCAGTCCGCCGGGATTTTCTGAATCTGTTCCGCCACCAGCTCCCGCACCGCCTGATGATATGTTGTCCATACCGCCAAATATCTGCTCTACCATGTCAAATATCCGCTCTGTTATACTCATGCCATTTATCAGCCCGGCCTCATTAAGTATCGTGAACGCCATGATCACCACTACTACGGTTATGAGCACTATTCGTATCCCGAGCCATTTTGTCCTTCTCTTCGCATCCGCCTGATCGCTCCTTCTCTGAAAATCACCGGGCAAGCCTCCATTCTCGTATCTTGATATAACATCCTCTGACCGATCATTCTGTCTGGCTTCCCCGTAGAGCCTCTCCTCTATCTCCTGGCGCCACATGGCATCAAGTGCTTCCCATCTCAGCTTTATCTGCTCATTTGTCATGCCCTGCTCCCGCATCTCTTTCTCTCTTTGGCTGCGGTATATTCTGGAATACATGTTGGGCGCTCCGGCATCCGGTCCAAGATACATTCGGTCTCTCTCATCTATCGGCAGATCGGCATATGCATCTCTGGACATAAGCGTCCCATCCGCATAGTTTCTGACATGATACTTGGCTGATTCATTTGCAAATTCAAGCGCGCGAGCCAGTCTATCCCCGTGTTCCTTTTTCATCCGTGATTTCTCCTTTATCCCCGTCCAGATCAACTGTGATTTACTATAAAACTTTTTCACATCTGCCCACTATCAGCGCCATGTAAAATTTCAGTCAAATGCGTGCAAGACGGCACTTATCTGCTCAATATAACCGGCGACTCCGCAGTATCAAATGAAGGTGGGGACGGAGGGGACAGGTACCTCCGTCCCCACCTCTGTCTCCATTTTTTCTCAGGGCGCCTCTATCTGAGCAACGAAAGCTTTTTATCCCCCTAAATGTTATTTCACAGATATACTTTAGCAAATTTGAGTATAAAACTCCTGTTCACTGTCCATACTCTATTTAGAAGAAAATCCACAGACTGCCAGGCAGTCACCAGTTTTTTCAGATAGATTCATAATTTCAGGAGGTATACAGTACATGTCAAATATGTTTTGTTTTCAGTGTCAGCAAACAGCGGGGGGATCCGCATGTATCAATACCGGAGTGTGCGGCAAGCAGCCATCCACATCTAATCTACAGGACGAGCTTGTGTGTGAGCTTATAAAACTTGCAGAACTCTCAAAAAATGAGAATAAACACAGCGCGGTCGCCGACAGACTTATCATAGACGGTCTTTTCACAACCCTGACAAATGTAAACTTTGACGACAATGCAATAAAAGAATTTATGGGAAGGGTTAAAAACGAGCAGAACAAGATCAGCAGATCTGAGGCTGAAAAGATACAGGTGATCGACCTATGGGATGGTGACACGGATATAGTGTCCTTGCGTTCCACCCTGCTGTTTGGACTCAAGGGTATGGCGGCATACGCCCATCACGCCATGAATCTCGGCTACACAGATAATGAGGTTCTGAAGTGGTTCTACAAGGGACTATGCGAGGTTAACAGGGAGCACAGCGTCACCGAATGGATAGAACTCATCATGGAATTTGGCCAGGTCAATTTCAAATGCATGGAGCTGCTGGACAAAGCCAACACTGAATCATTTGGCAATCCTGTGCCTACGAGAGTAAATGTTGACATCAAAAAAGGGCCATTTATCGTGGTCTCCGGTCACGACCTGAACGACCTGTCACAGCTCCTTGAGCAGACTGAAAAGACAGGAGTAAATGTATATACCCACTGCGAGATGCTGCCTGCGCACGGCTATCCGGAGCTTAACAAATACCATAATCTGGCGGGTAATTTCGGAACCGCATGGCAGAGCCAGCAGACGGAATTTGAGAACATACCCGCGCCGGTGCTCTTTACCACCAACTGTCTCATGCCGCCAAGGCCGAGCTACAAGGACAGGATCTACACCACATCAGTCGTGGGTTATGACGGCATGGTTCACATCTCATGTACAAGAGCAGGCAAAAAGGATTTCACTCCGATCATAAAACATGCCCAGAAGCTCGGCGGCTACGAACACGACAGAAGCATGAGCGGCATAAACGGCGGTCACATGTTGACAACCGGATTTGGACACAGCGCGGTTCTGTCACAGGCTGGCAAGATCATAGACGCCATCAATGCAGGACATGTCAAGCACATTTTCCTCGTTGGAGGCTGTGACGGCGCACATCCGGGACGCAACTATTACACCGAATTCGTAAAGCAGACTCCGATGGACACCCTTGTCCTCACCCTCGCCTGCGGCAAATACCGTTTCAACGATCTCGACCTCGGCGAAATCGACGGGATTCCAAGAATACTCGACATGGGTCAGTGCAATGACTCCTACAGTGCCATCAAGGTTGCTTTGGCTCTGGCTGATGCATTTCATTGCAGCATAAACGACCTCCCACTCACCCTTGTGCTGTCATGGTACGAGCAGAAGGCCGTCTGTATCCTTCTCACCCTGCTGTCGCTGGGCGTGCGCAACATGTATATCGGCCCGACACTGCCGGCATTCATGTCCGAGACCGTGGTGAAATATCTGGTGGAGAATTATAAGCTAAACCCGATCACTGCCCCTGAACAGGATATGGATGCGATACTGAAACGTTGAGTATATCACTTATACTCTCCGCCATATCCGCATTTATCCCTATAGCTCTGTTCCCAAGACTTTCCGGAATCACAGCCTGATCGAGATTTAACCTGACAAGGGTTATGTTATCGTGTTCTCGTGTCAGCTTCTCAAAAGGAAATCGGATTATGGTTGGCGTGTTAAATCCAACCCCCAGCTCAAAGAGCACAAGCTTCCTGTCCCGGGATCTGGAGACAAAATCATCGAAGCACCGCTCTGCCTCATACCAGGCACTGTCCTGAACAAAATAACCATCCTTGCGGAGGTTCATGTCCATCGAGCCTCCGCAGACAGGACAGCGTGGATACAGTTATCGATACAATTGTGGCATGGCACATAACATCCGATCATACCGCTGTTTGCAGCGTTTACTATGCCTTTCTCATCATTTACCTGTGTCAGGTATTCATCCTATATCAATAGAACGGCTCAAGCACATATCTGCTGTCATCCGGGTACACACTGTTCATAGATGGATTCTCCGCAAATATCCTGTCGATCCACAGCTTCTGATCATCCAGCCTGTGCGCCTTTCCGCTCAGCCTTATCATCTGATATTCTCTGTTCATGCCCGTCACCGCAACATTTCCATCACGCATAAGCTGCGCGTAAAAATCCTTGTCCCTTGCCGTGCAGAAATAAACTTTCACACCTTCAAACAGCACTGAGAAAAAGACATATACTTCCGGCAATATATCTGCCAGATGCAAAGTTACAGTAAAATAAAAAATAAAGTGGACGGGGGATTCTTTCCTCCGTCCACTTATGTGTTTTATATCTAGTTGTTGGATACCGTTCCATCGGATTGCTGTGCCTCCAACGACACAGTATCTCCGGACATATACTTCACATAATCCAGATAGTCATTATTCCAGTCCGCATACTTTTCTGAATGTCTCTTATCCTTAAAAGAATAATTCTCTGAAATATATTTTCCAAGATAGGCGCTTACCTTCTCTGCGCCCTTGCAGTTGAGATGTCTTCCGCCATCCCTCGTGTCGGTGCTCCAGTCAATCGCATAATCACCCTTGAGCGTATTCATATCGACAAAATCAATATTCTTGGCTTTAGCATACTTAACCATGGCATTGTGTCTTGCATAATTCCATGACTTCGCCGTCGGAGTCTCCATGAACATGATCTTGATTCCATTCTTCTCACACTTGTCTATAAGCTTATCGAGCAGTATCTTTGATACCTCCGGTATGTCCTCAACAGCCTTGGTTTTCACCATCTTGCTCTGGCCTGAAAACGGCTTGACCTCCATGCTGAGATACTGTCCTCTTGAGGCTGATCTGTATGTGTAGTCCCTGGCACCGAACATGTCCGAAACACTCATGCTCTTCCACCTGTTGTGGTACTGTGCAAGAGGCAGATACTTATATGCCAGATTCTTCAGGTTGTTCTCAACCTTTTTCAATGTCGTCTTGCCTGTCCAGAGCATATTCACATCAAACACCACCAGCTTTGGCTTCTGACATGTGAGCACTTCATCCAGAAGGTTGGATGCCCCGGTCACATTCTGGAATCCCTCAGCCGCCACATATGTTGGAATTCCATATTTGTTCCATATATACATCGGAGAACATGCACTGTAGGCATTGCTGTCTCCAAGCACCAGTACGTCTATCGAATTCTTCGGTTCTCCATAGAAGCCCCTTGCATTCGAGTTGGTTATTCCGCTTCCCGGATCGCTCCGCTTCGGAGTAAACGCAGCTCCCAGCACTCCCATGATCATCACGGCCACCAGGGCAAATGCTATGGATTTTATTATATTACGTCCACTTTTCTTCATAGATAAATCACCTCTAAAACTGTGCATATATAAATCCAGCCACCTCATAGCCCTTGCCATATGCTCCGAGTATGATCACTCCAAACAGCAGCACATAGTAAACTGCCCATCTGAGGGCTATATTCTTCGTTGCAAGCTCTGCTCTTATCTGGTGTCCCTTCTCCTTGTAAAGTCCAACCAGGAACAGAACGAGCGCGCCCACTGCCAGCACTGCAAAATCTGCCATGTCAAGCTTCATTCCAAGCAAAGTTCCGTTTGTCAGATCCGCAAATGTAAATTCCCTGAACATGGACACAAACATGTGTCCAAATGCTGTAAGATCATCAGCCCTGAACATGAGCATTCCCACATTCACAAAAATGAAGGTCCTGACAACCTGAAGCAGCCTGTATACCTTTCCCTGGCGGTCAACATTCATTTTCCCATACAGCTTCTTGAAAAGAGGCTCCATGAGAAGTCCGATTACCATGATAGCCCAGTAATAAAGACCATACATGACGTACTTCCAGCTTGCGCCGTGCCAAATACCCGTTCCAAACCACACTATGAACATCGCTATAGACATAGGAACAAATGTCGCGAAGAAAGTATTCATATGTTCCCTGGTCTTCTTACTCAGCTTCACAAATGGCTTGGACAGTGAAACTGAATAGAACACATAGTCCTTGAACCATGCACCGAGAGTCATATGCCACCTTCTCCAGAACTCACTGACCGTCTTTGACATAAACGGCTGATTGAAGTTCTCTGAGAGTCCTATTCCGAACATCTGGGCACTTCCCCTTACTATATCCATACAGCCTGAGAATTCCGCATAGAGCTGTAATGTGTAGAGCAGCATTCCCACTACTACCGGAAGTCCTGTGTAGCTTGCGTAATTGTCAAATATCTGGTTCACATACATATTTGCGCGATCTGCAATAACTATCTTCTTGAAGAAGCCCCACAGTATAAGCTGGAGTCCCATGGTCATGTTCTCATAACTGAACCTGTGCCCCTCATACATCTGCTCTCCAACAAGATCGAACCTGGCTATAGGTCCCTCAACAATGTGCGGGAAAAATGCAAGGAAAAGTGCAACCTTGCCAAACTTGTCCGATGCCCTGTATTTGCCTCTGTACACGTCCACTATGTAACTCACCGCAGACAGTGTGTAGAACGAGATTCCAAGCGGCATCATCCTCTGATACATCGGATTCTCTACATTTATGTGTATGAGTCCAAGCACATCTGTAAATACCTGTCCAAGGAATACCGAATATTTCAGGAATATCAGGATTCCTACATTCACAAGCACCACGCATACGCACACGCACTTTTTCTGCCATCCGATAAGTGCCTTGTACTCTTTTTTGTTTTCCTTTGGCAGAGCTTTCCTTGCCATGCTGCAGCCATCATCTATCTTGTTTATCAGCAGGCCGCCCACATATATGGTCAACGACCCGAACAGGATAAATATGATATATCTGCCTGAATTGATAAAATAAAACAGATAGCTGAATGCCAGCAGGACCTTCCATCTGTGCTTCAGCGGCACTATATTGTACACTATAAACGCTCCGAGCAATATAAATACCAGATACGATATCGACGTATATGACATATTTCTCACTCCTCCAGTATTTTTTGACGGCAGTCAGTCCCCGCCATCTTCCAATATCTATATCTGCTCTTACTCGTCTTCAAGTCTCTGGATCATATCGTATATGGTCTGGACTGTCTTGAAGTTCTCCGGTGTGATATCAACAGGAGAAATGTCTACGTCAAACTCATCGCTGAGCTGAAGCACCAGCGTAACCATCGTGATAGAATCCAGCACGCCATGTCCTATAAGATCTGTCTCGTTCTCATAATCAACTCCAGGTTTTACCTCATTCAAAATCTTTAATAATTCTTCCATAATCTCTTATCTCCTTATCAATAAAATTGTCACACATGCTGCGCGTATTCCGCCTTCAGTCTCTTCCTGTCTATCTTGCCATTTGCATTGTGGGGCATGCTTGTCACCCTGACAAAACGGTTCGGCTCCATGTAGTGTGGGACCCTCTCCTGAAACGCCTTAAGCAGCTCCGTCTCGTCCTTCTTCCTGCCCTCGTAGATGAACACGATCTTGTCCGCCGCATCATCATATATGCAGGCATAGCTTCTGATACCGTCTATGGCTCCCGCTGCCGCCTCGATCTCGCCGAGCTCTATGCGGTAACCCATGTGTTTTATCTGATAGTCCTTACGGCACACATAGACCAGCTCGCCGTATCTGTTGTATTTCACCAGATCACCGGTCTTGTAGACCAGCTCTGGATAGTACGGATTCAGCGGATTCTGGACAAATGCCTCTCTCGTCTTCTCCGCATTCCCGAAGTAGCCCAGCGCCACAAATGAACCTCTGGCATAGAGCTCACCCTCACGGCTGAAGCCCGTCTCAGGATTGATCTCCGGTGACACCTCCCTGCCGTTCTCATCAAGAACAAACACATCACAGTTGTTGCACGCATGTCCCATCGGCAGCGGCTCGTCATCGGCAAATACTCTGTCCACCACGTAATACGTACATATGTCGGTCGTCTCTGTTGGGCCGAACAGATTTGCATACATGGCATCCGGAAGATTCTGTATCCAGTAATTCAGCGGCTTTGTCGGCATCACCTCTCCGGCAAACAGCACCTTCTTCAGCTCGGGAAGCTGGGCGTACTGGAACAGCTTGTAATTTGCAACGATCTGCAGTGCCGATGGCACCCAGTATATCGTGTTGATCCTGTATGTATTCATGAATTCCATCAGCTTCATAGGGAAGGTGAAATACGCCTTCGGTATGATGTACAGCGTGGCACCATTTTTAAGAGTGCTGTAGAGATCTGACACCGACATGCTGAAGTAGAACGGTGTCTGGCTTCCGAATATCGTACTCTCGTCTATACCAAATGCCTCCGTGTACCAGTAGGTGTAGGATATTACATTCCTGTGTGATACCACAGCGCCCTTTGGAACTCCGGTCGAGCCCGATGTGAAAAGCGCATACACGGGATCCGTGTCTATCGCCCTGCTTCTGACCGCATCCAACACCGACTGATCTGCACTTGTGTCCAGCTCGTCAAGATTTAATATCCTGAATACCTCTTTGTTCTCGCCTTCCTGTCCCTGGCATCCATCTTCATCCACGCCATTTCTGTAAAGCTCCAGCGCCTTCTCCATATGCCCGATGTCAGTCACGACTGCAACCGGATTCAGCGTTCCGAGTATCGACTCGGCTCTAGACGCCGGCATCTCCGCATCCAGTACCACATAGAAATTGCCACTGTAGACAACTCCCATATAGGCAGCCACACTCCCAGGCTTTTTGTCCAGCAACACGGCAACAGGCTTATTCCTCACGCCATCTGTCTTCTCATATATCCATGCACCGATCTGTCTGGAAAGCCTCTCCATCTGACCATATGTGAGTCCGCCTTCCTCATCTGCAACTGCCAGCTTGTCTGGATATTTTAAAGCCGAATTCTCTATAAATTCCAATATATTTTTCAATATTTACCACCTCGTTTAACCACCTTTTTCTTTCTTCCAAAATCGAATAAATTATATGCCAAGCCTTTCTGCCAGTTCAACTTAATATACATTCAACAGACTTAATTATATGTAAGAGTTATTACAATATGGTTACACTTCCTCAATCCATCAGCGTAATCCGCACTGCAG
>OLSD01002012.1_pt1 | contig 15214 bp, 15 predicted proteins | sample 1672211 | NCBI WGS metagenome assembly OLSD01 (sample SAMEA3136659, study PRJEB25190) | human gut metagenome | reverse complement strand
ACATTTTACCATGAAATAATTAAAAGCTAAAGCATAGACTTTACGTTAAGCCTTTGTTTTACATCTGTGCTCCATTGCCCTACTTCTTAATCGTGCAAGGACGCAGGCCATCAAACTCATGAATGCTCAGCGTTCCACCCTTAGGTATCGCAATAACGCTGTCATCATAGTTGCCCGACACAAGTTTTTCCAGCACCTTGTGAAGCCCCGGCAGATGAGTAAGCGTTCCTCCCAAAAGCTTCACCAAAGGCATAATATAAGCTTCAACCTCCTGCAAATCATACGTCCCTGTATCAATGATATAAAAGTCCGTGAATCCCTTATGGTATTCTCTAGCTCCTTTTGCAGCGTAATGCAGGAATATATTGCTCTTTTACCCATAATATCAGCTCCTCATATTGGCGTTAGCTTAATTATAGCACGCTGGCACGAACAGTAAAATCTGGCTTTAGGAAGAAAGCCTCAACGCAAATTGTCCTCCTCCTCCTTGACTTAGACTTTACTTCATGTATTATATATTGCTCGAAATTATCAGCAGTAAGCTGCCGGAGCCTTACGAGCTCGGCCTTAAGGCTTAATCTATAACCATCATACTGAACAACAAAAAAGCTGATACATGGCAAGTCTTGCGACCTGTATGAATATCAGCTTTTTGTTGTTGGTGTAAGTTGGTAAGCCTAATATCTTATTCTTCCGAATCCTCTACTTCAGACACTAGGCAATCATTCTGCTCCAGTTCATCCTCAGCCCTTATCCTTCATACCCAAAAACCTGATTTACCTTGTCCTCAAATTCTTTATAAAACGGCGTAGCCTCCGCATCAAACTCCAAAGCACTCATTGCCTTCACTGCAGCATGATAATACCAGCTCTGTACATCCTTGCCACGTTTGAAGCGCTGCCATAAGTCCTCGCCATATTTAGCATAATCACGTGCAATCGCACGCATATTCGCCAGCTTATCTGCCAAAACGAGCATCTGCTCACGCTCATCCGCCTTCGCCAAGTGTGCCAATGCTTCCTCCTTACGTTTTTCCCAAGGATCTTCCTTGTGCTTTTCGGTATGACCTTCAACTAAAGTGCCAACATCATCGCCAAATTTTGCATAAACATCCTCCAGCGTCGCGCTGGTATCTTCCACCACGTCATGCAGCACACCGGCAGCCATCAAATGCTTGTCGCCTGTCATTACCTCCAAAATATGCATTACCTCCAGCGGATGCACGATATAAGGCATAGTCGTTCCCTTGCGTAAACCGCTGCGATGCATAGTAGCAGCATATGCGATTGCATCGTTCAGCAATTCGTTTTCAGCTAGTTCCTGTGCAGTAAGTTCAATGTTTTCAATCATAACAGCACTCTCCTTTTTATTACCATTTCAACCTACAATTAAATTATAAATCCAAGCAACGTCAGATCCTGTCTATCTGATGTTAGTAAATTACAACCAACAGCTCTTCTTTGTCTATCTAAAATACTTTACCTGTAAATATTTCGTCACTGAAAAATTTTATCCTGCATTTTCCCAAACACTTTTCCCAAGCATAACAAAAGAGCCGCCGAAGCGACTCTTTTTCATTGCAACGCCAAGCTAAAACACTAGTGTTCCAGCAAATCCTCCACAGCGCAGCCAAAAACCTTCGCCAATTTATAAACTGTTTCCACACTGGCCTTATTGATATCTTTATGGCGCTGCTCATACATCTGTATCGAGCGTAAGCTGACTCCAGAGCGACGGGCAAGCTCCGCCTGCGTCATATTGGTATAGCCACGAAAGCGTTTCAAGTTCGTTTCTGCAAAATGCTCTCGCATAAGCTTATCCAGGATATCCGCAAACTTAGTGACATCAGCCTCATGCAACGTGTAATACATTCTCTGCAAATCATTATAGCTGACTACTTTAAAAATATCCTTATACTGCCTGTCCGAGCGCCATTGGTAATACGCCAGCGCCCAGCCCATCCAGTATTCTGGCGACCGACCATAGTTAACCTTTGGCTCTACATGCAGTTCTTTGCCTGTCGCCTCACTGATAACCTCCAGCGCAATCTCTATGCCGCTTTTGCCCAAAACATATTTGGGATCACCTTTGCCCATACGCCTGCTTACAGAACTTCCGGCAAACATCCGCATAAAATCTTCGCCAGCTATATTACAGCTGTTGATGGCATAATCAAAAGCATCGCCAAGCCTATCCTGCGCTTTACTTAGATACGTTTCTGGGTATGCACGTATATCCATTCTCAACCCTTCCTTTACCAAAAGCTGGAACCTCTACGATATTCTCCGAACCGTGATACAACGTAATTATTTTGTCCATCTTCGTCGCCTCCATTCTGCCTTAGCTCAAGTATATCACCACAGTGATATACTTACAATATTAAAAAGCCGACGGAACTAAATTCCACCGACTTTTTTCATAACACAACACTTATTTAACTCACAATTTTTCCAAAATACCTTTTAGCGCATCCAGCTCTTCTTTGCTGAGCGTCACGCCCTTACCCATCTTGTCGTGTTCCGGAGACCATTCGCGAAGGTCGTACTTCGGCTCGCGTCCGTTCCAGGATATCAGGTTAAGCTCTTTAGTCCAGCCTTTCGTACTTGTAGAAAGAACGCCAAGAGTTTCAATGATTTCAAAAGAGATTTCAGATTTAGGCATATGCAAGACCTCCAATCGTCCTAATCTTTACGCCTTATAACTAACCTTTATTCATTGCCCTGCTTGCCATACGCAGCAGCGCCATCGGCAGCCTGCAGTTCATCCTGCTTACCAAGCTCCGGATACAGCACCTTAGTTTGCCTGTTTCCCTTCAGCTCATTATATACGTCTGCGGCGAAAATTCCCAGCACCTGACGCTTAATCTCATCATTATCCAAAAGCAAGCTGAAGAAGTCCTGATTCTGCTCCAGACCTTCTACCAAAGCATCATCAATATTGTCGAAATAAGCAAACTCAAAGTCTCTTTCAGTGTTGTTTTGAGCGCTGGCACGAAGCTTTTCGGATTTCAGCATGATGTCCTTAATCTGCAGCATTGCCTTGACTGCAACGTCATTATCATAGTTTTTGCCGGTTCTGCTGTTGATTTCCGCAATAATCTGCGACAGACGCTCAATCTTTGCAGGAGTAAGGTTCAGAGATTCAGCGGTTGGCAGATGAACAATCGGATCAGCTTTATGCTTAACATTCGCAAACTCTCCGCTCTTTTTCTGCACAAAGTTATCAGCCTTGATTTTGCCGGTCAGGTCGAAACCGCCACCGGAATGGCGTACTTTCAGATACGTCTGCAAGTAAGACAAGAACTTGTATTTCTTATGGATATCCACGTCCTCGAAGCAGGTTGCCTGCACCAAGAACTCATAACAGCGGATGAAATGGCGGATTGCCATATGGATTTCCTTCTGCGTCTGCTCGTCATTATTCTTTTCGATGACGTTTTTGGCCTTCTGCAGGAAGAAGGTCATTTTCTTTTTGTCCGCAGCAGTAACCTTTTCCTTGTACAGCAATGTGTTAAAGTCCTCTACATCACCGGGATCAAGGAAGAAATAGCCGTCGATTTTAGCGCTGATATCATAAATAGAACGCGGGTTAATGCTGTTGGACAGCAAAGTCACCGTGTAGTATTTGCTGAAAGCCTTCTCGATATCCGCATAATCGTTAGCGAAATCAAGGACAAAAGTTTTCTTATCAAACGGCGGGCAAATACGGTTCAGGCGCGATAAAGTCTGCACCGCATTTACGCCACGCAGCTTTTTGAGCACATACATAGCGCACAGCTTCTTCTGGTCAAAGCCTGTCTGATATTTATCTGCTACCAGCAGCACCTGATATTCGTCCTTATCAAACTCTTTCGGCAGGTTCTTTTCAGCAATACCGTTCATGCCGACTTCCGTGTATTCCTTGCCGTCGATGGTGACCTTGCCGGAAAAAGCAACCAGTGCTTTCAGACCGGTATAACCTTTGCGATTGATATAGTCCTCAAAGGCCTGACGATATTTTACCGCTCCTACACGAGATTCCGTAATAACCATAGCCTTTGCCTGACCGTTAAGCTCCTGCATGACGTTCTGGCGGAAATGCTCGATGATAACCTCAATGCGTTGCGAGATATTGGTTTCATGCAGTTGCACGAAGCGAGCAATCTGGCGCTTTGCATCATTCGTTTTCATTTCCGGATCATCTTCAATCTCTTTGTTGAGGCGATAGAACGTATCGTAAGTGATATAGTTCTGCAGCACATCAAGAATAAAGCCTTCTTCGATAGCCTGCTTCATGGAGTAAATATGAAAGGCTTCATACTGTCCCTGTGCGTTTACCCTGCCGAAAAGCTGCAGAGTAGTCGGTTTCGGCGTAGCGGTAAAGGCAAACATCGACACATTAGGCTGCTTGCCGTTGCGCTGGATTTCATCAGTAATAATATCTTCAACATCAACATCGGTTTCCACTTCGCCGGAGCCAAGCGACTTGGTAATCGCTGCCATATTCTTGCCGGAGGTAGAAGAATGCGCTTCGTCGATGATTACGGCAAAATGCTTATTTTTCAAGCCTTTGACGCTATCCACAATATACGGGAACTTCTGAATCGTCGTAGCAATAATCTTCGTGTTACCGCCAAGCGCATTGGCAAGGTCAGTAGAATTGCACTGGTCGTCCATAACACGGATAAGGCCTTCCTTGTGCTCAATACCAAGCACTGCCTGCTGCAGCTGTCTGTCGACTACTACGCGATCAGTACAGATGATGATGTTATCAAAGATAATCTTATTATCTGCACTATGCAGCGACGCCAGACGATGCGCAAGCCAGGCAATCTCGTTCGTTTTGCCGGAGCCTGCGCTGTGCTGCAGAAGATAGTTCAGGCTGCTGCCATGCTCCTTAACATCAGCAAGCACCTTACGCAGCACATCAAGCTGATGATAGCGGGGGAAGATAACCGTTTCATTTTTCTTCACCTTGCCGTTGGCATCTTCTTTTTCGCTGACTTCGATAAACATGAACTTGCCAAGGATTTCCAGAAGGCTGTCCTTTTGCAGGATATCGTCCCACATATAATGCACGCTGTATTCATCTTCCAGCACAGGATTACCGGCACCGACCTGAATACCTTCACCACAACCCATATTGAAGGGCAGAAAGAAGGTGCTGCTGCCGCTGAGCTTGGTACACATATAAACCTGTTCCAAATCCATAGCGAAATTTACCAAGGAACCGGCCTTCCACAAAAAGAGGCGATCTTTAGGATTACGCTGCATGCGATACTGATAGATGGCATCCTGATAGGACTGTCCTGCAGCATTGCATTTCAGTTCAAAGGTGATGATTGCAAGGCCGTTGAGGAAGATTACCAGGTCAATGCGTTCATCATCGCTCGCCCAAACCTCTTCGGAAACGGTAAAGATGTTCTTATGGTACAAAGCGTTGAGTTCCTTGTTGAAGGTCGTTGCAGGCTTCGTATACATCAAATCCAGATGGATGTTGGCCAGCTCCACGCCATGCTTAAGCACATCAAGACGACTGCCGTTCGCCCTCGTTTCCTGCTGATTGATGAAGGCAACAAGGGTGTCTTCAGTTTTTTCCTTATAGATTTTGCGCAAAGCCTGCAGCTTTTCCGGCTGAGTTGCTTCAAGAAAAGCAAATAGAGCCTTGCGGTTCATAGCAAAAAGGCGGTCGAACTCCGCTGCCGGTGCTTCTGCGTAACCGTATTCCGGCTTTACAAGCTGCTCGATGATATACCGCTGATATTCTTTTTCCGAAAGGATGTTATTCATTTACAGGAACTCCCTCATACCAATGATGTTTATTCTGCTAAAAACTCTTGTATCTCTGTACTAGCTTCTGCGATTGCTTTAAGATACTTTTTCTTTTCATCTAAAGATAACCCTTTTACCTGTTCATTAACAGGATCAGATAAGTTTTCTTTATGAATTTTTTTAATGATATCTTTATCTATATCTTGCATAATTTGTACCCTTTTTCAGTCTTGACCAACTTACCAGAACTAATCCATTCATTCCAAGCATTTACTCCTGCCAACACCAAAGCCTTTTTCTCCTCAGGAGTCCTAATTCTGCCACGAGTTCGCTTATATGTTCTTGCTTCTGGTGTCAGCTTTCTTAAAATATCCCTGCGCTCTTGCATCCAGCGTGATAAATCTTTCACTTTTCCGATACTCATAAACTACAAACTCCTTTCATATTATAAATACTCTTCTTACTCAAAGTTTAGCACAGGCAAGAATTAGTGTCAAAAATCTTTTACAGGAACCTCCTTCTTGCCGGTAACGTACTCGTAGATGAGGGACTTTTTGTAGTCGGCAAGGATATCGAGCTGGCGCTTTTTGTCAGCGATGAGGGTGTCGATTTCGGAGCATTTGGAGTCGAGAAAGTCAGCAATTTGCTGTTGTTCTTCTTTTATAGGATTTGGAACATATATATCAGCTACTTTATCCCAACTACGAAAATCACTTGTATTTCCTCTAACGCCATTAGAAATCAATTTATATACGCCAACAAAAGCAAGATGTTGCAACCAATATACTACGAATCTATTATCTCCATCTGCTTTACAAACATGTACTACTCTTGTAATTTTCCCATCATAATCCGAACAAGCAATAGCTCCATGCCAAGTATCCATACCATGAATAGCAATATCCCCCTTACAAATGCCTTGCATTGCATTATCATCGCTACTCATCAAACCGATCAGAGTATCGCCTCTAGGAACTACCTTACCTTTGTTTGAACAAACAAGAGCTTCATCAGACGGCTCGAACGGACGATACAACTTTTTGCAGCAATAACCTACTTTGGTCAGATTCCAAGTCTTATTAATCTGACCTAGATAAAAGATTTTACTATCCTTCATCTCCGCATCAGGATTCAGACCTTTGGTAACTGCTTCGGTAATAACAGATTTCTTATAGTCCTCCAAAAGAGAAATTTCCTTTTGGATATCTTCAGCGGTCGCGTCGATTTCGGAGCATTTGGTGTCGAGAAAGTTGGCAATTTGCTGTTGTTCAACTATATTGGGAATAGCGAATTTGATTCTTGCCATTTCATTACTCATGATTTTAAAACCATTAATATCATAGCGCTTGTTTTGTTGAGCAACAACAGCTATTGCGTATGTTGCAAAATACAAATTTACATCATTATAACTTTCCTTTAATTGCAATATGCCACATACATTTGTGCAATTATACCTACCATCTCTATAAAATACACTCCCAGCTTTTGCTCCATCTGTTGTCCAAGTTATTGCAGGGCCTTCAAAATCATAAGTATTTAAATATCCAAAACAACCATCATTTTCTGTTTGTGATGAATATACTGGGTATTTCCCATTATCAACCAAATGCAAAACAGAAATAACTCTACCCCTATTTATATTAAAAACATATTTGATTGGTAAAACCGTCCAATCCTTCGGAATCTCTCCAATCCACTCAATCCCGCTATCCTTCATTTCACGCATACTTGCACCTCATTCTTCCTTATGCCTGTTCAATGCGACAAGTATGTTCCTTGGTTTTCTTGTCATAATTTATGCCAACCAAAAGAATATTTTCAGCAAAACTTTGCAAGCTTTCAGGATATTTTTTCTCTTTTATTTGTGCCAAAGCTGTAGCAGCTTTTTTATTCCACTTCAATTCTACGAGCAGGACAGGATAATCCTGTGCATATTGCGGCTTGGGAATGTAGACAAAATCAGCGAAGCCTCTGCCTGTCGGCAGTTCTCTTATAGGCTTAAAGTAATATTCCATCGCTCCTAAAAAAGCAATAGCCAGCACGCTGCTCAACGAATTTTCATCGTTGTATTCTATGATAGAGGTATACTGATTATGAATTTTCTCCAGCATTTCAGCAACAGCTTCCTCGTCTTTGTCTAAAACAGCTTTAAGCAAAGTTTTTGATTCCTTTGTAAAATTAGTCAGCTCGTTCCATTTGTTTAATTTCGTTGCCATGGCAAACTCAAAACGAATTTCTTCATTAGGAATAAAAGCACGTCTCTGCAGCTGGTCGTAGCCTAAATAGCCAAGGTGAATTAAAAGCGTCAGCACATCGTCTTTATTTCTGAAGCTTACCATATCATTCTGGAAAAAGTACGGAATGACTTCTACGGCATCACCAGCTAGCATATCAATAATAGCTGAACGCAAGCCATCGAAATCCATATTAATAAATGGCTCTATGGATTCATACGTACCAGTTTGAGACCAATAGCTCTGAAAAGAACCTTGGAATATAAGATTTACAACAGCACACGGATTATAAACATGGTAGTCACCTAACAAATAACCATCATACCACCGCTTTACTTCCGCAAAATTTTTATGATATTTTTCAGATAATAGCTGTACTTCAATGTCAGTAAAACCTACAAATGGTGCTAATACTCCGGGGTTGAGCATAGTATATTCCAAGAAATTATTCAACGCCGATTGCGTTTTATATTTTTTGATAGGCAAAATGCCTGTCAGATAAGCAAGAGCTATATACTTAGACGGCTCCGTCCCTTTAAATAAATCGCGTAGAAAATCAATATATTCATCCTGCACAGCTTTGTTTCTTGCCTCATCTCTAATCAAAACATCCCACTCATCTATAATAATGATGAATCTGTTACCCGTAGCTGCATTAATATAGCTCAAGGCACTAGCAACTTTTTCAGTATCTTCTGGCACCAACGAACCATAAATTTCTCTTAACTCTTGCAAAATAGTTTTAGAAATAAAGCTCACTGCTTTTTCAGGAGCACCTGATTGACCACTGCACCACTGTACGTCAAAATGAATTACGTCAAATTTATTCCGATACTTATTGAATTCAACGTCTTTTTCAATTTTTAAACCCTTAAAAAGTGTAGCAGAATCACAGCCCTTGCTATAATAAGCAGTCAGCATATTTGCTGTAATTGACTTGCCAAAGCGACGCGGACGACTGTTGCAGATAAATGCCTGCTGCGTACTTAACACGCTATTGGTAAATTTTATCATTTCTGTTTTATCTACATATATTTGCGAATTTACAGCCATTTGGAAAGCACCATTATCAGGATTTACGAATCTGCCCATATGTTTTTGCCTCCTTCGCCCTTCTCAAGCTTTTTCATATTATAACTTCATTATACATTGCCTAACATGAACGGTCAATTAAAGCTCCCGCCACCTCATTTCAGCAGGCGAGCAATGCGCTCATTCACGGCCTTGTCAATTTCCAAAAACTCCGCCAGCAGCTCTGCACTCGGCCTGGGTGCCTGATATTTATAGAAGTAGCGGGTAAAAGGAAATTCCGCACCGGTTTTGATTACAGGCTTCTTCTTCGTCAAATCCTCTTCCCAGAACCACTTGGCATCAGGAATATGCGGCAGCACCTCACGCGCCATATAGGTTTCAATATTCTCGGTGTACTTCACAAGCTCTGTATCCTTGGTTTCCTTATCGTAGATAATGTTGCCCTTTTTATCGCGCTGGATTTCCGCAGTCTTATCCATAACGGAAAGTCCGTCCATGATTTTCTCAAAGAGTTTTTTATCAGCCAAATCGCCAATAACAGCTTGCAGCACCGGTGTAAATGCTTTAGGCGACAGCCATTTTTCATCAGCAATATGCGCCTGCAGCTTTGTCAAAATTGCGTCGTAAGCAGGCTTCGTAGCATAAAAGGCCTGCAGCTTGTTCTGGTCCTTACCGCTCAAAGCATTGCCCTGTTCCTCGTATTCTGCAACCTTAGCTTCATCCCACAAGCCCTTCAGCGCCCCCTTCTGCAGCATACGCTCAATGCTTGCCTCGGTGATAGAATAGCTGCGCTGCAAAGGCTGCATAACAGCATACTCACGGTACATAAAATCCTCGTTCTTGAAAATCTTGCTGTACTCGCTGTCGGCCTTGTCAAAATCGGTATACAGCTTAGCAATCTGCGCTCTGTCCTCGGGGGAGAACTCGTTTTTCTTGTTGCCCACAGGCTTACGCAGCTTGTGATAAATATTCGTCGCATCTATGAGCTGCACATAACCCTTACGCTCAGGGCGCTTGTTTTTGGATATAATCCACCAGTAGCTGGCAATGCCGGTGTTGTAAAACAAATCCGTCGGCATAGCAATAATCGCTTCCAGCAAATCGTTCTCCAACAGCCAGCGGCGAATCTGGCTTTCGCCGGACGCTGTACCACCGGTAAAAAGCGGCGAACCGTTTTCAATAATCGCAGCACGGCCAACCTTTTCATCAAGCTTCGCAATGGCGGACTGTAAAAACAGCATCTGCGAATCACCACCGCCGGGCAAACCTGCACCCCAACGGCTATTTTCCTTGGCGTATTCCTTGTTTACTGCTTCTTCCTGTCCTGCCTTTGCGTCCTTACCGCTCCAGGGAGTACCAAACGGAGGGTTCATCAGCACAAAGCGCATCTTGGTATCAGCGGAAGGATCCTCTTTAAAGGAATCCGCATGCACAAAGTTAGTTGCATCCTGACCTTTAATAAGCATTTCTGCCATGCCCACAGCCCAGGAAACACCCATAAACTCCACGCCGAACAGCTTAACATCGGCAGTAGGATTATAATGCTTAAAATAGCTGTACGCCGTGCTCAGCATACCGCCGGTACCTGCAGCCTGGTCACAGATGGTAATCAGCTTGTGGTCATCAAAAATATCGTCGCAGCCTTCGGAAACAAGCAAAGATACGCCCAGCTTAACAATATCACGACCGGTGTAAAACTGACCGGCATCAACGTTCTGGAAGAATCTGCCGATAAGATTCTCGAAGATATAACCCATCTTAATACTGTCAAAGCTCTCAACGGACAAATCCAGTTCAGAGAAGGCTTTAACCGTATTGAACAGGCAGCCGCCTTCATCCATCTTCTTGATATGGGTTTCCATATCGAGGTTATTCAAAATATCCTTAATGTTATCGGAAAAGCCCTGAATATAAGCCTTAAAGTTTTCCGCAATGTGGTTGGCATCGTTGCACAGCTCCTGCAAGGTAAACTCGCTGACATTATAGAACTGATAGCCGGAAAGCCTGTACATAGCCTTAGCAGGGTAATTAGGGTTCTCATTGTATTTTGCTAAGACAGCAGCCTTAGTCTTTGCCAAAGCGCACTCAAAACGACGGATAATCGTCATAGGGATAATAACATCACCATACTTATCCGGCATATACGTACCACGCAGCTTATTAGCAATACTCCAGATAAAATTCGCCTCTGCGCTTATATCAACGGGATTATCATCCCAAAGCACATCTATTTTCTTGATATCAGTCACGACAAAACCTCCACATAAAATTTTAGTTATAACTACAAATCACAAAGCAAATCACACAAACTGTCATACTGCTGGGGCGTAATTTCGCCATCACAATAAGACTTATAAATATTGTCTGACAGCTCATCAACATCCAAATGAACATCACCGTCCCATACCTGCTTGATTAAGCTACGATAATGATGATATTTAACAGAATCGGAAGAAAAACCATACATAAAAAAACACCTGCGCTTTCTTAACAATAGATATAAGTTGACGCTTAAGACAATAATTTTCTTCAAAATAAAACTATCTATCATGGTCAAGGAAAAACTCAAACCGGTCACCGGCAAAGCCCATGCTTTTCGCAACTCCGGTAAGATGGCACATATTAGTACGGGAATATTCCAATACTAATATTTTACCATAGATTTTAGGATTATAAAAAATATCTGCGCTGTCTGCAATAATGGAATTTTATTTTCACTGATATTTATAAACCACAAAGCAGGAGCTGCCGTACCTATGTACAACAGCTCCTGCTTTTCATCCGAATCAATTTGTAACAATCTCGACATGCTTGCCCTGAAGCGCCACGCCATAAAAAAAGCTCTCACATCTATTGAAAATGTACAAACAGACTAAAATAACAGCTTCTAAAAAAAACGCTAACTGTGCTATTTTTAATTTTATAACTTTATTAAGGCAAAAACAAGTTTTGTTGTTTCATTGAATCTGTATAAACTTTATTTATTATATCAAAAAGTTTCGCATCTCCCAGATTATAAGGTATACCTCCATTTTCTATCAACTTCATATTTCCCTCATACTTATCATTAGCCCAAACAAAAGTATTAGTATACCTGTTTTTCAAGGATTCCATAGCTCCATTCCAGGTACCGCCTTTATTATAATCAGATTGTACAACAAACGCGCCATAGCTAGCAGCATAAATAAACTTATTCCTATTCATTGCTCTTCCTACTGAAAAACCTACATCAGGCTTTACGTCCGATAAAAGTAACAATCTTTGCTCTAACAAAGCTCTATTAACATCTTTTTTCTTTATTTTAGAAATCAATGAATCAGAAATAAAAGACACTGCACCGCCACCGCAAGCCAACGCTGTTCCTTCAGAAATCTGGTCAACACCTCTTGCGCCACCAGAAAAAACAATCAATTCCTCCGATACAGCTTTTTCAACAAGCTTTTTAGCAAATATTGATCCGTCCGTATCAATATTTCTAGACCCGACTACAGAAATACCAATTTTATTAACCAAAGACAAATTGCCCGAGTAAAACAGTAACGGAGGAGCCTTGTACTGTAATTTTTTACGTAATAATATAGGATATTCGCGACTAAACCTGGTAACTAAATTAATCCCCTGTTCTCCCATATCATCCAATGCAAAAGCTAAAGATATTCCTCTTGATAAGAGTCTTTTTATTCTATCTCTATATAATTCAGAATATGACATGTCATGTAACCAAGTATCATCCGGTGAAAAGACTACATCTGGCTTTAACCCTAGCACTTTAAGCTTTTGTAAAAAACTACCCCATTCCCCCAAAGAAAATGGTTTAACATGATCATCTTCTCCCAAAGCTAAATGAGAACACAAAAGAATTGCACACATATCATTATCTGTGTACTTCATATTACAAGTCACCCCCTACCAGCAGTATTAGATAATGCAAAAGGATAAACCAACCCTGCACCCTTTTCTCTTAACTTTTTGCCGCAAACAGTAAATGTCCATCTTGAGTCAACCATATCATCAATCAGCAATACATTTTCAGAAAAAAATGTTGGGATATCATCCGCTACTACAAAAGATTTATCGACATTCGCTTGCTGCTGATACGAGTCTTCTAACTCTTTTTGTTGTTTCTCGACTTCACTTTTAATTTTTACTAACACAGGCTTATACTTTAAGCCGAGCTTTTCTGCCACTCGTTTTGCAAAACTAGGTACAAGAAGCGGGTGCTTGTTAGAGGAAATGTTTGTTACCCACGTAATATCTTTATCCTTGACAAACTTCTTTAAAATGGCTACTGACGCATCTACTAACTCATCATTAAAATAGTTATCATGATACTTGCCACTCTCAACAAGCTTACCCCAGCTTGCATCACCATACAAACTGAACGCTATTCCTTCTTCAATTAAATAATCTTTATTAATCTGAGTTCCATCAGCCCATTTTTTCCTAGGGTTAATAGTATAGCTTTTTTCATTTAAGTACTTTTGCGCCATCTTAAGTAAATCATTATCAATATCAGTATCAATCAATGCTCTTCTCGCACAGTTAGCGCAATGCCCGCAATCAATAGCTGTTTTATCGTCTAATGCCTTTGCTATAAAGCTCATATAACATTTCTTCGTAGAAACAAAGTCATTCATGTCTGCTAATTCTTTTTCTCTAATCTTACGGATCTGAGCATTTCCCGCAATAAGCTCTTCTAACCTTTGAGCAAGCTCTTCAAAACTATATTTCTCTATATTAGGATAATAACATACTTTATCTAATTTTCTAGCTATAATTAATTCAGCATCTTTTAAATCCGCAACAACCTTGCGTACCTTAGCGTCACTCATACTTTCCTTATTGCAAATATCATTAACTGTGATATGTTCAACGCCGTTTATATATTCTGTTTTAATACACTCAAAAACCGCTTTCAGATCAGCATCTTTAGGAAAAGCATTATTTATAAAATATCTATTAATTTCATCATTGTTAGGCTCATAAAGCATTATAGCATATGCCCGTTCAATATCTCTACCGGCCCTACCGATTTGCTGATAATATGCTACTATATTACCTGGCTTTTGAAAATGAATAACAAACGAAATATCTTTTTTATCGAATCCCATTCCAAAAGCTGTAGTAGCAACTAAAACTTTAATTTCATTTTTTACGAAAGCTTCTGTAATTCTATTTTTAGTTTCTTTTACAATACGCTGTTTAGTATCATTACTTTTTTCGCCTGGCAAACCACCAGCTTCAACAGATATATCCATAACATCAGAGTAATATTTCTCAGACTTAATATCGTTTTGATTTAACCAATCATTAACAATATCACAATCACGTCTTGTCAGACAATATATAATACCAGTTCCTGGCAGAATATCTTCTTTTAAGTGCTGTACTAACCAAGCCATGCGTTCTTCCATAGTTGATAATTGTATAACCTGTATATCCAACGAATCACGCATAAGGCTTCCTCGACTTAATTCTAAATCTGTTCCGAGCTGTTCCTTTATGTCCTCTATAACCCTGTCATTAGCAGTAGCTGTAGTTGCCAAAATAGCAGTATTTCTAGGCATTATTTCTATTAAGTTTCTTATTTTTCTGTAATCCTTTCTAAAGTCATGCCCCCAATCGGAAATACAATGAGCCTCATCAACTACAAATAATGCAATATTCCTAGTTTTGACTAATTCTCTTCTAAACGACTTAAAGCTTTCATTTTCTAATCGTTCTGGAGAAATAATCAATGCATCAACAGATAAATCATTTTTCAACAATTCATAAGTTTCTTTAATTTCGCTTTCCTGCATTTCCGAATTGACAGTAACAACTTTCATATCAAGTATCTTAGCTGACTCAATTTGATTATTCATTAATGCTAATAAGGGAGAAATGATAATGGTTAAATTCTTATTATTTTTTCTTCTAAGCAATTTAGTTGATAGAAAATAGACCATGCTTTTTCCCCAGCCAGTTCTCTGAATCACTAATGTTCTTCTACCATTTAATACCGCTCTAATAGCTTCTGCTTGTCCATCTCTAAATTTGGCGTTTGATCCGTAATATTCATGTAATGCACTTAAAAGCTCATCCATTCCGCTCATCTCCTTATAATATTCTTTATCTTTGCCAATTTTCTCAGTTTAGGTAGTCTTTAGTAATTAACGCGACAGTTTAATGACTTATAAATTGGTCAAAATTGAAAAA
>OLSD01002006.1_pt1 | contig 15251 bp, 12 predicted proteins | sample 1672211 | NCBI WGS metagenome assembly OLSD01 (sample SAMEA3136659, study PRJEB25190) | human gut metagenome | reverse complement strand
GCCGCATCTTCTCTTTTGACAGTAAGAAATGGCGCGACTTTATGGTGAAGATCCGAAAAGTCAAAGACCAATTGAAGGATTCCGGCATGGAAGCATCCTACCTGGACGGAAATACGGCTCGTGAATATGTTGACCGCTATTTCTCCATGAACTTCAACGACAAGACTGTGTCAATGACAAACTTCAAAGTTGATGAAGAGTCTATCAGCATGGGCAACAAACGATGCAAGGTCTATAGTCTTGTTGATGTTGACTGTGTCAGCACACCATCTATAGTCCGTCCATTCACCAATATTGAGGTGAACAATGTTTCGATGCCAGTGGATATGGTATCATTGGTTGACTGTATTCCTTCTGCAGATGTAGTAGTGTATAACCAGATGTTCTTTATTCCTAACCAGAAAAGAGAGCTCTCCCTTCTCGACAAGAAGAAAAACCGTCATGCCAGTATGCCAAATCCAAGCAACCAGATAGCCGTGGAGGACATCAAGAAGGTGCAGGATGTGATAGCAAGAGAAAACAAACAGTTGGTATATGCCCACTTCAACCTTGTCGTTGGAGTACCTATAGATGCTGATATTCAGAAATGTACCAACCATCTGGAGAACTCCTTTGGTCGATTGGGCATTCATATCAGCAAAAGGGCCTACAACCAGCTGGAGCTGTTTGTCAACTCATTCCCTGGTAATTGCTACTCCACCAACCCAGAGTATGACCGCTTCCTGACTCTCAGTGATGCAGCCGCCTGTCTCATGTACAAAGAGCGCATTCAGCATAGTGAGGAAACCCCGTTGAAGATTTACTATACAGACCGCCAAGGTGTGCCTGTTGCCATCGACATCAGTGGTAAGGAAGGAAAGAACAAGATAACGGATAACTCCAATTTCTTCTGCCTCGGTCCGTCTGGAAGCGGCAAGTCCTTCCACATGAATAGTGTAGTCCGTCAGATGTGGGAACAGAACACCGACATTGTAATGGTTGATACCGGTAATTCATACGAAGGACTCTGCGAATATGTCGGTGGCAAGTATATCAGCTACACAGACGAGCATCCTATCACGATGAATCCTTTTGCCATCAAGCGTGAGGAGTTGAACATCGAGAAGATAGGCTTCCTGAAAAATCTGGTCATGCTCATCTGGAAAGGAACCCAAGGTGAAGTCACCAAGACGGAAGACCGTCTCATAGAGCAGGTTATCACGGAATACTTCGATGAATACTTCATGAAGAAACAGATAGAGAACCTGTCGTTCAACACATTCTACGAGTACAGTAAAGTCCGTATTCCTCAGATTATAAAGGAGAACAATCTGGCAGGAATAGACTTGGCATCCTACAACTATCTGCTGAAGGACTTCTATAAGGGCGGTAGTCATGAGCTTACACTCAATGAGAACCTTGACACAAAGCTGTTTGATGAGACCTTCATCGTCTTTGAGATTGACTCCATCAAGGATGACCCTCTCCTCTTCCCTCTTGTTACACTTATCATCATGGACGTTTTCATTCAGAAGATGCGTATCAAGAAGAACCGTAAGGTGCTTGTCATAGAAGAGGCATGGAAAGCCATAGCTTCGCCAATGATGGCAGAATATATCAAGTACCTCTACAAGACAGCCCGTAAGTTTTGGGCATCGGTGGGTGTGGTTACTCAGGAGATCCAGGACATCGTGGGAAGTCCTATCGTGAAGGAAGCCATCATCAACAACTCTGATGTGGTGATGCTGCTTGACCAAAGCAAGTTCCGTGAACGTTTCGACGAGATCAAGGCTATCCTGGGCTTGACAGATGTGGACTGCAAGAAGATCTTCACCATCAACCGACTTGAAAATAAGGAAGGCAGAAGCTTCTTCCGAGAAGTCTTTATCCGAAGAGGAAGTGTCGGAGGCGTGTTTGGAGTTGAGGAACCTCACGAGTGCTATATGACCTATACCACCGAGCGAGCAGAAAAGGAAGCGCTGAAACTCTACAAGAAAGAGTTGCAATGCGACCATCAGCATGCCATCGAAGCCTATTGCCGAGACTGGGAACTGTCAGGAATCACCAAATCCCTACCATTTGCCCAGAAGGTGAACCAGACTGGCCATGTGCTGAACCTCAAACCCAAGAGGAAATTTGATGAGTATATGTAACAAGTCATAAACGATAATATTCAAACAATGAAACGCTATCTGATAATACTTACTCTCTATCTCTGTGCCGTAGTACCGACGATGGCACAGTACTACAGTGTAAACTATGACAAACGCACTGTAGAAGCAATGACAGCCGCTTTTGCAACAGAGGCAGCTACTGAGGCGTATTATGCCGAACAGGTAGCTAAGATACGTGAACACTATCAGGCGGCAGAGGTGGCTGCGGCAGGAATCTTTACTTCAAAGTTCCTTGACCGTAAAGCCATCACCCATCTGGGACTATGGACAAGTTCGACGGAGAACTACTATTACCGCCGTATCTACAACATGGTGTCGGCCAAGATCATGCCGAAGATATGGACTGTAGCTGGAATGATGCTCAAAAGTCCACAGAATGCTCTCTACTGGGGAAGCTATTTATATAAGGTATGTGAAGAGACCAAGACTCTCTGCTATCAGTTTGAGTCAATCGTCACCAACAGCACCCTCTCGTTCAAGGATATTACATTTCTGGAGATCAACCAGGAATTGGCGGCTATTCTGAAACTCTCGGAGTTGGGTAACGTAGATTGGGAAGCGATGTTTGACAACTTTTCCGGGTTCGGTTCCAACTTTACGAAGGAGAATCTGAAGGAAGACATAGACAACCTGTATGCCATGGGAGTCAACCTTGCCTCTGCTGGAGCTGGTAATGCTGTAGGCTCAATCCTTGGCAACAGTAGTTTCAGTGGTACGATGATGGATAAGACAAGCAGCGTCATTGAGATTGCAGAAAATGTGTATGGACTCTACAACAGTCTGTCTGCAAATGCAGGCAATACGCTCTTGCAGTTTGTTGGAGGAAGGGACAGCATTGCAAATCTCTTCTCTTTATCGAACTACAATCTGACCTCTTGGGTAACAGACTATGCCCGTGAAGGAATGGGACAATACTACACCCAGCGATGGTATATCTATAGAGTTGATGCCGGTAATGTGAAGCTGTGCGACTACTATCCACCTACAGACAATGATGCCATCATCAAAGGTGATCACTGGTATCGTATCAGCACAAAGGACAAAAACTATACTCCAACATCGGCAGAAAGAGAAGCTGCATTGAGAAACTCTGAAAGCCATGCAGGATGGAGTCGAAGTGATGTTCAGCAGCATAACAACTCGAATGACGGCTACAATTATAGCATAACCTACTATATGTCAGGCTATATTCTCAGCAAGAAGAAAAGTGGTCAATATGCTAAAGCCTATGCTTACGAGATTCATGTTTCAAAGAGCTGGTATAAAAAGGAAGTTGCCTATGAGGATGTCTTTGATTCCTACACAATGGACATGAACACGTTCAAAGCCGGATTGAATGCACGACTGAAAGAACTCAATGATAACGAGGAAGGTTACACCTACTATCTTTCAAGTGATGCAAAGAGATACTATCAGACAACCGATGCCAAGAAGATTGCAGGATGTGAAACAGCAACCATCAGTGTTACCTGCCATGGCGGTACCAAACTTGGTGAAGCGTCAACCCAATACAAGTGTTCGAGTTGTGGAAGTAGCGTAAATGGTCACACCAAGCAGTGTGCTATGGTCACAAGTGTCACTCATGAAAGTGTCAACACCTCAGAGATTGATTCCAAGATTGCGGAGACAGAGAGGAAAATAGCTTCTCTCCAGTCAGAAATCACAAACTTGGAGGCAGAAAATTCGGAACTTCTGAGAAAAATCAAGAATTCAAATGTAAATGATGCTGCGAGGTATCGTCAACAGTACAATGCCAACAAAGACCGCATCACAGCATTGAAGTCTGATAAAAGCACTGCCGAATCAGAACTTGCCCAGTACCAACAGGCAAAGCAAGAGGCCATTGATGGAGAAAATGCCGTGACAGATGATTATTACCGCATACCGGCCATCATGCAGGATTGCAAGACTGCCTATAATCTCAGTTGGAATGGTTCGGGGGCTTGGGAAGGTAATACTTTCGTCCGTACTGCATCCATGCCGAATATCAATGGTGTCATCACCTTCAAGGCAACAGTCTCTATAGCAAGAAAGCCTAAGTACTTCATGGGCATCAAGATACACCGTGCCATTGTGCAGATTTCATGGACTCTGACCACGGAATATAGCGATACGCAAGTGGTAGCTGTAGTAAACCTCGACCCGGCTAAGACCGATGAGGAAAAAGCTGCCGAAGTTAATGCTAAACTTGCAGAGATTGCCCGTGACTATCCAGACTGCGATCCAACGGTAGAATATGCCAAGAGTAGCCCTGTGGAATCAGACAATACGGATGATACCTATCATTTGCTCTGGTCAAGTGACCGTCTGGAGATTGCACGCCAGATAGACAGCCGTCTCACCAAGATATTTGCCGATTTGGTGTCATTGGAGAAGATGATGCACTACAAGCATTCCATCATAGACATTTTAAGAAGTGTCGCTCCCCCACTGAATGACGAGCAAGGCAGAAGACAGACTCTCATTGAACAATGCAGGAAACGATGGTTGCGACATGCAGCCGATAGTGGACATTCAGATAGTTATAACGGAAAATATGATGACGATGAAGAAGACAACAGTGAATAGCAAGATTCTGACAATACTCATTTGTCTGTTGACTCTTTTGCCTTCAGCAGCAAAGGCTCAGGTAGGCTTTGATGCAGTTTCTATCGAGGCCTATATCAAAGACCACAAGCAACAGCGCAGTCTGCTGCTTGTGCGTTCCACCTTGGAGGCAAGCAATAAACTGCTGCATGACTACAGCGGCGATGCCAACATTGGATTCAGGGACATCAACAAGGAACTGGATAAGTACACCAGGGCATTTGATGTGATTGACATTCTGTATCAGTCACTCCGCACCAGTCTCAATGTGTACAGCACCTATGAGAATGTGAGTGACAAAGTCGGTGACTATAGAAAGATGCTCAATGATTTCAGGAAGAAATGCCTGGAAAGAGGAAACATCATGAGTACCGATACGCTGATTATCACCATCAACACCAAGGCTTTGGCTAAGATTGCAGATGAAGGCGACAATCTCTATAGGTCAGTCAGTGATTTGCTGCTATATGCTACTGGAGCTGCGGCATGTTCAACGTCAGATTTGCTTCTCATCATTACGAGCATCAACAACTCGCTCGACAACATCAACAAGCATCTCAACAAGGCATACTTCGAAACATGGAGATATATCCAAGTGAGAATCGGCTATTGGAAAAAGCACGTGTACCATGCCAAGAGCAAAGAGGAAATCATAAGTGATGCCTTTGAAAGATGGAGAGGCGCTGGATATTTAGGCTATTAGGATAATAAATAAAAAATCAATGAATATGAAACATTTAATATCTTCACGGACAGCACTTTGCTTATGTGGCTTGACGTTATGCTTTAACGCATCAGCCCAAGGATATGTGAGTTACAACCATGATGCAGCCAAGATGAATCAGATTACGGTTCAGGAGATTGGTTCTGGTGGTCTCACTCCTGCATTCTATTATGATGCCTTACACAACAGCTATCAGAAGACTGCAGCAAAAAAGAACAAGCAGTTTTTCAGAACCATGGCAGGAGTCTCTGCATATCAGCAGGTGGATGTTGCTGACAGTATCAAAGCATCTCTTACCCAACGAGCAGAAATAGAAGCACTCAACATTGCAGACCGGCAGATTGATATTGCCTGGCTTGCGGAAGGAAACAAGATCAACTCCAAGCTCTCGGACTTTCAGGCGAATATTGACCGAATAGTAAGCGCTGGTGGCTCTGTTTCAGACAAGACACGATGGACAGAATACTACAAGATGTACAAGACAGCCATCAAGGAGATGCAGGATGCCTATATGCCCAATGCCCAGCGCAAACAGCAGTATCTTGCCATCTATGATGACATTACCAAGCAGAATGAGACACTTATCTTCTTTTTAGTCCAACTAAGCAACAAGAGAAAGACCTCCTCCTTGCTTGCTGCACGACTTGAAAGAAGAAACAATGTAGCCAGCCACGCATCATCAGCAATCAGCAGATGGCGTGAAGCAGGCAAAAAGAATATAGGAAATAACTCTGGAGGCTCAGGAACTGATGACTCCGAAGACAATAACATAGTAAGACAATAAAACATGGCAGATTCAAACATCCTTTCCGATTTCGGTATCAAGATCCTCGAACAGGAGATTGATGATGTGATATTCCAGACCAACGAGTTCCTTTGTGATGCCACGTTCACGGGCTCCCAAGGTCCCTTTTGGTGGATATTGCAGATGTGTATGGCTCTGGCTGCGCTATTCTCGATAGTCGTAGCTGGCAGTATGGCCTACAAGATGATGGTAAAGCATGAGCCGATAGACATTATGAAGCTGTTCAAGCCTCTTGTGGTCAGTGTCATTCTCTGTTGGTGGTACCCACCTGCAGATACCGGCATAACAAACAGCGGCAGCAGCTGGTGTGTACTTGACTTTCTCTCCTATATCCCTAACTGCATAGGTTCATACACCCATGACTTGTATGAAGCAGAGTCTGCACAGATTGAGGATAAGTTTGAAGAAGTCCAGGAACTCATCTATACACGAGACACTCTTTATAACTCATTACAGGCTCAGGCTGACGTAGCCCATTCCGGCACATCGGATCCAAACCTGATAGAGTCCACCATGGAACAGGCAGGTGTGGATGAAGTGACGAACATGGAAACTGATGCTTCCAAGCTCTGGTTCACGTCACTCACAGCTGGTGCAGTGGTAGGCATAGACAAGGTGATTATGCTCATAGCCCTAATAGTTTTCCGCATAGGTTGGTGGGCTACCATCTATTGCCAACAGATACTCCTGGGTATGCTGACGATATTCGGTCCGATACAATGGGCATTCTCTCTCTTGCCGAAATGGGAAGGAGTCTGGTCAAAGTGGCTGATACGTTATCTCACGGTACATTTCTATGGAGCAATGCTATACTTCGTGGGCTTTTATGTCCTTTTACTCTTTGATATAGTGCTCTGCATTCAGGTGGAGAACCTTACAGCCATTACCGAATGTGAGCAGACGATGGCAGCATATCTGCAGAACTCGTTCTTCTCAGCCGGTTATCTGATGGCAGCAAGCATTGTGGCATTGAAATGTCTGAACCTCGTTCCAGACCTTGCTGCATGGATGATTCCTGAAGGAGATACAGCATTCTCTACCCGAAACTTCGGTGAAGGTGTGGCACAGCAAGCCAAGATTTCAACCCAGGGCATGATTAGCAAAGTGATGTAAACAGCAAATAATACATATATAATAAGGTATGGTAATAAAGAATCTCGAAAACAAAATCAAGTTGGTGATGATTATCTGCTCACTCTTCCTTGTGGGCTGCATCATCATCTGTATATCCAGCATTTGGACAGCTAAGCAAATGGTTTCAGATGCTCATCAGAAAGTGTATGTACTGGATGGCAATGTTCCTATTCTCGTTCAGCGCAGCACCATGGAAGAAACACTCGATGTGGAGGCAAAGAGCCATGTGGAAATGTTCCATCATTACTTCTTCACTCTTGCGCCAGATGACAAGTACATCAAATATACAATGGATAAAGCCATGTATCTGGTTGATGAAACGGGTCTTGCGCAGTACAATACATTAAAGGAGAAAGGCTTCTACTCAAACATCATGGGTACGAGTGCCGTATTCAGTATCTTCTGTGACAGTATCAAGTTCGACAAGGAGAAGATGGAGTTCACCTACTATGGCAGACAGCGTATTGAGCGACGCACAAGCATTCTTACCAGAGAACTTGTGACGGCAGGTCATTTGAAGCGTGTTCCCCGTACTGACAACAACCCACATGGTTTGCTCATCACCAACTGGAGAACCCTTCTCAATAAGGATATAGAACAAAAGACCAAACTGACATATTGATATGGGATGGAAGAAAATGTTTATCGGTGAAAAGATGCCGGACAAAGACGATCCTCAATATCGTCAGAGATATGAGACTGAGGTGAAGGCAGGTCGCAAGTTTGCCAAGACTATGAAGCTTGATGTGCTTGCAGTCAAGGTACAACTGTTTGCTAATGACCATAAACGGTTGTTCCTCTACCTTGTATTTGGTTTCATAATCTTCTGTTTTGGTCTGAACATCTACAGGTTGGTAGTGGTGTATAGTCATCAACAGTCAAGACAAAGTGCTACGGAAAGGCAAGAGCAGATGTTGCGTCTGCGACACAACAAAGTCTGGAAAGCTGTTGAAAATGCCTACACCACGCATCCTGCCATGAATAGAGATAATCAAAAGAATAATAACGAAAAGATAGAAAACGATGGACGCATTGAAAAAGATTAACTGGAAACAGCCCAAGTATATGATACCGCTTATCATTTACTTCCCTCTGTTGTTTGTCGGCTACTTCGTCATTGACCTCTTTCATACGGAGAAGGCTGAGATTCCTGATGGTCTCACTACGACCGAGTATCTTAATCCAGACCTGCCTGATGCCAAAATGAAGGGAGACGGTATTGGTAACAAGTATGAGAGTATGCTCAAATCATATGGTAAGATAGACGATTATTCTGCAGTAGGAAACATTGAACGCAATGAAGAAGATACCAAGGAAGAGTATGATACAAAGTACTCAGATGAAGAACGTAAACAGGTGGAAGCCCAGGAAGCCGAGAAACTCTCTGAGATGCAAAGGCAGCTACAGGAGAGCGCACAGAAAGGCCAGGAAATCGCCAAAGGCAACAATTCTGCAGAAAATGATCGCTTAGCTCGTGGCAAACAGCGTGAGCAGGAGGCGATGGAAGAACTCAATCGAGCCATTGCCCAGGCAAGGATGCAGGCTCAGCAGGTCTCTACCCCATCCATGCAGGCCGAAGTAACAGCCAAAAGTGGCGATACCAAGGAAGGAAAGGTTGAAATTCCGGAAAAGAAGAAGACCGATGATGAACCGCAAGAGGTTGTCAAGAAGGTCAAGGTTACTTCCGACTACTTCAACACCCTGTGTGACAATGACAAGGAAGCTGGACTTATCAAGGCTATCATAGACGAGAACATCAAGGCGGTGGATGGATCAAGAGTACGACTTCGCCTGCTCGACGATATTGTCATCAATGAAACGGTCATTCATAAAGGCTCCTACATCTATGCCACCATGAGCGGCTTCGGTTCACAGCGTGTCAAGGGCACAGTCAAGAGTATCATGGTAGATGATGACATCGTCAAGGTAAACCTTTCGCTCTATGATACCGACGGACTCGAAGGATTATATGTACCAAGCAGCCAGTTCAGAGAAACCACGAAAGATGTTGGAAGCGGTGCTTTGAGCAATACTTCAACCCTTACTAACAGTACATCTACAGGAGGTGGCAACCTGGCAAGCTGGGGAGCACAAGCCGTTACCAATGCTGTTCAGAAGACAAGCAACGCCATTAGCAAAGCCATCAAGAAGAACTCAGCCAAGCTGAAATACGGAACCTTTGTGTATCTCATCAATTCACGTTCAAACCAGAAAGATAAACAATAAACATATACGAATATGAAGACTATCAAGAAATTCTGCGCATTGGTAGTATGCGCATTAGCCTCTCTCCCATCCATGGCACAACAGACGTATCAGGAAATGGAGCAGCTAACCATCAATGAGAATGTCACAACAGTCATTACCGCCTCTGAGCCAGTACGCTTCGTTGATATTTCTACGGATGCAGTGGTCGGCGACCAGCCAATCAACAATACCATTCGTCTGAAACCCAAGGAAGGTGCAGCCGTACATGCCGATGGTGACATCCTTGCTATAGTGACGATAGTTACCGAGCGTTACAGAACCCAGTATGCTCTGATATACACTACAAGAATGCAGGAAGCAGTCACAGACAAACAGATTCTTGCCTCTGAGAAGATTCCATACCATAATCCTTCTGTATCAATGAGTACTGAGGATATGACCAGATATGCCCGAAAGATATGGAACTCACCGGCAAGAATACGCAACGTAAGTACCAAGCAGCACAGAATGACCATGAGGTTGAACAACATCTACTCTGTTGGAGAATACTTCTTCATTGATTTCAGCATAGAGAACCGTACCAATATCCGCTTTGATATTGATGAGATGCGTATCAAACTGAATGACAAGAAGGTTTCCAAGGCAACTAATGCCCAGATGATTGAGCTTACGCCAGCTATGGTGCTTGACCAGTCCAAGACCTTCAAATATGGTTATAGAAACGTTCTCGTCCTAAAAAAGATGACATTCCCTAACGACAAGGTGCTGACTATTGAGATTTCTGAGAAGCAGATTAGTGGAAGAACCATCAGTTTGGATATAGACTATGAAGATGTTCTGTATGCCGACTCATTCAACTCATACTTAATGATGGAGGAATAAGACGATGAAGAAATACATTTTGTCATTGATGATGGGACTGTGCGTTTCAGTCTCATCATTCGCCCAGAGCCATAGCGACCGAATATCCGTTGGTGCAGGAGCCTTATATCAGAGAGGCTTGGATGCCACCATCTCATGGGAACATGAAACACGCTACCACAATGCCTGGGAGTACTTTGTCAACGGCTACATCAAATGGGATGAATGTGCATCATGCGGACACGTCTGCCCAGAGTCGTTTTGGAACAACTACCGTACATGGGGAGTTGGTGCTGCCTACAAACCCTGTGTGGCAAGAGGCAGGAACAACTACGGAAACCTCCGAATTGGCGCAAGTGCTGGCAGTGACACAGACAAGTTTGTCGGTGGCTTGCATGTCGGTTACGAGCATAATTTTGCCCTACGTCATGGGTGGGAATTGTTTGTTCAAGCCAAATGTGATCTCACTCTTCCCAAACGAGAAGACTTGTTTCGCACTGGCATCGTGATAGGATTCAAGATACCCACATTAAAGAAATAGCAACAATGAAGATACTACATATCATTTGTGCTACTCTCATGGCAGTAGCATTTGCCTCATGCGATGAGCATCGAGACTTTCCTGATACGGCAATGAAGACCTGTGACATTCTCTGTACAGATGGCAAGATCGTAAGGTACGAGGAAGTTAAGTCACAAAACAAGACTCCTATTGCCGTGGTATTCTATGTGAATCAGAACGAGGACATCCAAGGTACTGGCTATGCAGTCTATCTAAAGGACATTGAGCCGTTTGCCTATTCTGACTCTCTCGGATTGAAACATAATACGTCAGCTGATATTACTGCATTCGATGGCAATGTAAATACGCATGCGATGTATTCCACTGGCATTTCGCCTGCAGCTTCAGCAGTCTTTGACATGTGGCAATATGGTCAGAGTGCCTACATCCCTTCCGTTGCTCAGATCAAACTCTTGTATCAAGCACGCAGTGCGGTAAATACGTATATTCGCAGGTGCAGAGGCGATGTGATTCCTGACAATCCGGATGAGTGTTGGTATTGGACTTCGACAGAGGTTAAAGACCAGGAAACAGCCAAAGCATGGCTATACTCTTTAGCCTCTGGAGCACTTCAAGAAACGCCAAAGACACAAGCACATAAAGTCCGTCCTATCATCACTTTATATAATTAGTATTAAATATTCACTATAACACAAGAATAAGGTTTCATGGAGGAAACAAAAGAATTACAGACCATGTATAAGATATTCCGCTGTCTGATATACTTATCATTGATAGTGGAGTTCTTTGAGTATGCTATAGACCCAGCGTTGCTTGACTATTGGGGTGGCATTGTTTGTGACATACATAGCCGAGTAAAAAGGTGGTTCATCTATATGGATGGCAACCTCGTATGGAGCAAGATTGCTACCATCGTGCTTATCTGTATCACCTGCATTGGCACCCGAAACAAGAAACATTTGGAGTTTGATGCTCGCCGTCAGGTGTTCTATCCGTTGGTGGGTGGACTGTTCGTTACCATACTGTCTATATGGCTTTTCGGTCATCGTATGGATATGAGGTTCTATACCATCAGTCTGAACATCTGGCTTTATATGGCTGCCTCCATTCTTGGTACCATCTGCATCCATGTTGCCCTCGACAATATCTCCAAGTTCCTGAAGGAAGGATTGCTCAAAGACCGTTTCAACTTCGAGAACGAGTCTTTTGAGCAATGCCAGGAACTGCAGGAGAACAAGTATAGCGTAAACATCCCGATGCGCTATTACTACAAGGGCAAGTTCCGCAAAGGTTGGGTGAATATCGTGAATCCTTTCCGAGGAACATGGGTAGTTGGTACTCCTGGTTCCGGTAAGACTTTCTCCATCATTGAGCCGTTCATCCGCCAGCACAGTGCAAAGGGCTTTGCTATGGTTGTCTATGATTACAAGTTCCCGACTCTTGCGCAGAAGCTGTATTATCACTACAAGATAAACCAGAAAGCCGGGAAGGTGCCACAAGGATGCAAGTTCAATATCATCAACTTTGTGGATGTGGAATACTCCAGACGTGTGAATCCTATTCAGCAGAAATACATCGGCAATCTTGCTGCAGCCAGTGAAACGGCAGAAACCCTTTTGGAGTCTCTGCAAAAAGGTAAGAAGGAAGGTGGTGGCGGTAGCGACCAGTTCTTCCAGACATCAGCTGTCAACTTCCTGGCAGCTTGCATCTATTTCTTTGTCAACTACAAGAAGGTGCCATACGACAAAAACGGCAATCCTCTTATTACAGAGATGACAACAGAGCCAAAGACTCATCGTCCGAAACCTACTGGCAGAGTCTTCGACCATACCGGCAGAGAGGTGGAACCAGAGTATTGGCTTGGGAAGTACAGTGACATGCCACATATCCTTTCTTTCCTCAATCTCGATTACCAGACTATCTTTGAGGTTTTGGAAACAGATCCAGAGGTTGCTCCTCTCCTTGGCCCATTCCAGACTGCCATGAAGAATAAGGCTATGGAACAGTTGGAAGGTATGATTGGTACACTCCGTGTCTATACCTCCCGATTGGCTACCAAGGAGTCTTATTGGATATTCCACAAGGATGGTGATGATTTTGACTTGAAGGTGTCAGATCCGAAGAATCCGTCATATCTACTCATCGCTAACGACCCAGAGATGGAAAGTATTATTGGTGCGTTGAATGCTTTGATTCTGAACCGCCTCGTCACCCGTGTCAACACTGGCCAGGGTAAGAATATCCCTGTCAGCATCATCGTGGACGAGTTGCCTACGCTCTACTTCCACAAGATTGACCGACTTATCGGTACTGCCCGAAGCAACAAAGTTAGCGTGGCTCTGGGTTTTCAGGAGTTGCCACAGCTTGAATCTGACTACGGAAAGGTGGGTATGCAGAAGGTTATCACAACTGTAGGTAACGTGGTGAGTGGTTCAGCAAGAGCAAAAGAGACTTTGGAATGGCTCTCTAATGACATCTTCGGAAAGGTGGTTCAGTTAAAGAAAGGTGTGACCATCGACCGTGACAAGACTTCCATCAATCTCAATGAGAACATGGACAGCCTTGTTCCTGCCAGTAAAATCTCAGACATGCCTACAGGTTGGATATGCGGTCAGTCTGCTCGTGACTTCATTAAGACCAAGACCGGACGAGGTGACAGCATGAATATCCAGGAATCAGCAGAGTTCCAAACTTCTAAGTTCTACTGCAAGACAGACTTCGACATGAAGAAGATTGCAGAGGAAGAAGCTGACTATGCGAACTATAAGATACCGAAGTTCTACACCTTCCCATCCAAGGATGCCAAGGAACGAATCCTATATCAGAATTTCGTGAGTGTAAACCTCGATGTCAAGAATATGATTGACGAGATAAACAAATTCAAGATAAAATGACTTTCAGAAAGATAATATTATTCCTGCTTATATCACTGAGCCTGGTTGTGAATGTCCAGGCTCGAATGCCGACAGAGCGACCGGCATCAACGTCGGCTTCCATTTTTGAGTTGCCACCTTTCGAGCGTGCAGTATGCTGCATTCGGTTCTACGAAGGCATGCACCGAGCTAAGGACTATCCTTATGTTGGTTATGGGCATAAGCTCAGACCTGGAGAGCGTTACTCTGCTAATATGTCAACATGTGAAGCAGAGCAACTTCTTCGTAAAGACCTCAGAGAGCTATGTGCTATGTTTCGTTCCTATGGTCAAGACTCCCTACTCCTTGCTGCATTATCATATAATATCGGACCATACAAGGTGACCGGATATAAAGGCAAATACCCTAAATGTTCTGTTTTAAAGAAACTCGAAGTAGGCAACCGGAACATCAGAGACGATTATGTGAACCATTGCCATTGGCGAGGGAAACGAATCCCTTCCATTGAGCGCAGACGATATGCAGAACTCATGTTATTATTTACTCCATGACAGAAAGCGAACCAATCAAAACTGTTTCAGATGGTATTACATTCCTATCCACTGGTAGATATTATGATGGTATCAACCGGTGGGTAGCTCATAAACTGAAAGATGGAGACAATGATGCCATAGACTATGCTGCACGACAGATAGCAAAGCTGTTACCACAAAATGCGGTTCTCGTTCCAATCCCAGGACATCATGGCAAAGCCGAACAGACCATGCAGTTGGCAAAGGCTATCTCGTCATATACTCACCTCCCTATCGTTGAAGCCCTCCGTGGCATAGAGCGAGGCTCACAATATGATGCCAAGAAAAGAGGCCAGACGCTTTCTGCCGAAGATATGGGGTTCTACAGACATAAAGTCTTGCCTTCAAACCGTACTCCTTATCTCATTGATAATGTAGTAGATACAGGCAATACCGCTAAGGCAGCTGTCAGAGCACTTGGCTGTGGAACTGTTGCTTCATTTGCAATGAGCGACACTCTTCTACAAAGAGAAGAAACCAGAAGTCTTCATCGATAACACAATTATAAAGATTGATTTATGCCCAAACCAAGAAAGAAACAAATAAAGCCAATCGCAACTGCAACAATCTACCATTGTAAGGATTGTGCTAAGAGTTACGATTGGCATAGCAAAGCTTTAGACGGCCACCTTATCCTGTGTCGTTGTCCACACAAGCAGGAAGGTGGTCGCTATTGTATATTCCTTAATGACCCACAATGTGAGCATTTCGTTAAACGGCTTGACGAAGAGAGTTCAATGCAATAGACAACTCTCTATTCGACAAATTATAGGTCATCCATAATTTGTTTTCTAAGTTTCTCCTGATTCGCA
>OLSD01002004.1_pt1 | contig 15262 bp, 15 predicted proteins | sample 1672211 | NCBI WGS metagenome assembly OLSD01 (sample SAMEA3136659, study PRJEB25190) | human gut metagenome | reverse complement strand
GTAAGTTGATAGACTTGTTCTCGAAGAAGAAGTCTTGAATTTGTAAGGCTTGGTGGTCTTGGTATAGCGGAGGAAGGTCCTCCGCTATTATTTTTTATTCCTGTCCAATTTGTTCAACGATTTCTATGCCGTACTTTTCCATAACTTCAGGTGTTGTTACTTCATAAAAATCTGTAGAATCTATTGCTGCAATATATAAACGTTCGCTATCATTTAACATTGCAAGAGCCAAGCCTAGGAAAGATTTTATCGTATAATCATAGAAAGACGGGTTAAGGGTCTTGGGGATTTTGTAGAAACGATCATAATGTATGTCTGGTATGTAATTCTCTTCAGAACATATCTGTTCCTTACTCATGCATCCTATGTAAATATTCTCTTGTGTTATAGCAACGAGACAATTACGACAATAGTATTCTGTTCCTATATTCTTCTTTGTGAGCCTGTTGTCTAATCTTACTATTTGACTATTGTCTGAGATGGCATGATAAGTGCAAGGTCGAAAGCTTTCGTATGAAGAGAATGGGAAGAATTCAATACTTATAGGAGTATCTTCCTTAAAATCTATATAGCAGACGAATGTGAATATATCAGATTTGTCTGATGTGATAGATTCATCCAACTTGGAAGCAATGTATTTTGATTTAGCTATGAATCCATGGAATAAGCCTCTTCTGAAATTCAGGTCCTTCTTGTTTTCTGTAATAATATTGTTGTCATAATAGCTATCGGTATAATCAAATAGGTATAGTTCAGCTGACTCGTACTCTATGGTGTCAACTTTTTTCTGACACATGTTGATTGTGTAGCCCCAAATTGTCTGTTTGATAATCCAATAACTATCGCTTACTCCTGATTTATCCAGACTCCAATATCCTGATATGTTAGGGAATAATTGTGTCTCTCTTACAGATATTGTTGCCTCTCTTGATTTGTCTGGATGTTCATTAATGTCTATTTGGCCAAGAATGGATGATACATGCCAATATAATGTGATTCTGTTTAGAGCAGGAATCGCGTCATACTTTTCGTTTATATCTTTGGCTTTAGGAGCCTCAATGATAGTTCTGTCCAGTACATTTAACGGAATCAATTCATCATATTCCAAGTGCAGGTGCTGGATATAGACCTTAAGAAAATTATACATTGTTTTAAAATCTTCTTCAATGCTCCTCTTTGATTCGTCAATATTCTCTTCATGTATGGAGCTAAGATCTCCTCCTTGGTTAAAGGTTGGATATACTTTAAGTGCAAGCATTAGGATTATGGAGGGGTCTATTTTTGTGACATCCTCCTCTTCGTCATAGATATCACTCATGACTTTCTTTTCTTTGTCAGACAGATTTTCATGGATGCAGTTATCCTTGTAAATCATGTCCAAGAAATCGAACAGATATTTATGTGAGCAATCTTCTTCGTTGTTCTTAAAGTATTTGAAGTTCTTGTGGCTACGAAAATAGTCAGAGGCCTGCTGATATCGTAGTATAAAGTTCTCGAGATTTATGTTGTTATCACACATAAAGTCGACCTCTTTACTCAGACCCTCGAAAATGCTCTTTGCCAAGAATGGCCTAGTTATGATGTCCTTGATAGGTTTTGAGGTCAAGGAAGAATAGCCTATATGCTCGGCAATGTGTTTCTTGGTCGAGAATAACAGGCGTGAATCAATGACAGATTTCAATAGGAAGTAATAATCTGTAGGGTCGTACTCTTTTATTGTTCTCATATTTTAGGTTGTTGAATCGAACTATACTTCGATTTGGGATAAAAGTTGATTTTTCATTGCAAAGGTATGTGTTTTTTTCTGGAATAGTATCTGTGGATGATGTAAATTTGCAGTATAAAAATAAAGGGAGTGGTTTTCTGGTTACCTTAGGGTTTCCTATGGAATTTACTTCTAGTCACTAACAACTTAAAACACAATAAAATGAAACACAACAATTTAACAAGGACCAATGATCAGTTAGGAAAGGTTATTGGAGAATGTGTAGGAACTGTGGTAACGATATTACTTGAAGAATTCGTTAGGAGGTCTCTACGCAAATGAGCGACTGACCAAGCTCAGCCCAACCTCAACTAAGAGGTTGGCTGAGTTTAGAAGTCGGTACTAAGTATATGAAAATTATAACTGGTTGGGTTGTAGTGTCTCAGCTTCAATCAGATTAGTAAAAACTAAATAAAATAAATTATGGAAATCTTAAAAAGAAGCTTTAAGGCTAAAGTTACAGAGAACAAAGAACAGGCAAATGGTCGTGTCTTGCGTTACTTAGATATGGATAATGGCGCGGAAGGGACAGTGCCAGAGTGGTGTATAACAAGTTTTGTGATACTCCCTAAAGAACTAATGGATCCTGAAGGGCATGTGTTAGAGGGCGTCAGTTTGGATTTACGTGAAATGAGTAGTGGCAGGATATATCCAAGCACGATTTATGAGCGCAGGAGAATGCCTTTGCAAAAGCCTTTGCCCAAGAGAATGAATAAGGAGAGTCTTTATGAGGATGCTCTGTTGTATCAAGAGAAGACGCTCGATGATCTGTGGGCAATGTTTGCTGACAAATCTTCTAAAGGAGAAATAGCCAAGGAAACATTACTACATGCTTTTGAAATTAAAGGTGTGGCTAAAGCTAAGGAACAATACGACTTCTTATGTTCTTTACTGAATATGGATTTCGTTGAACTGGGTATGCAGGAAAGTTGTAGTCGAGAGTTTAAGAGCTCATTTCTTCATAGTGCTAATCCACAGCGTACAGAGCGGTCTTATCAGTATCAGCAGATATTTAAAGAGATTGTGGCATTTGCCAATAGCCACAAGGATGGTAATGTTTTCGTGGGAATAGCTAACGACGGATCAATTCGTGGGGTGGAAAAAGAACTGTTGGATGAAGCGCCCTTCCTAAATCGAGCAGATTTCCAGAAAGACTTCAGCAATCAGATGAGTCAATCAATAGGCAACTATTCGTTTGTGTCGTCAATAGAGATTAGATGGTATAAAACACCTGAAGACAAGTTGTTCTGTCGTATTTCGATACCCAAGTGGGACGGTGGGATAATATTGTTGAATGGCTGTGAACTGTATGTCAGAGATGACGCTGGTAAGAAACTGTTAAAGGACAATGATCTTATCGAGTACATCTTGTCGCATAGTGGTAACAAACCAATTCAATCATTTAATGAGACAGTAGCATAAGGATAGTTATATAACTTCCATATAATTAATAACTTAAAAATAAAAAATCATGGTAACAGTAAGAAGTAAACAAGAGTTAGAGATAGCAATGAAGAACAAGGCAGCTTCGATAAGGATAGAAGGTCCGTATGCTAAGACATTTGCAAATGCTGTTCGTTCAAGAAGGAGGAAAGCTAAGGTAGCTAAGGGGGCTATTGGATTTGGAGCTTTAGCAGTCATAGGTGGTTTAGCTGCCGCTCCGTTTACTGGAGGCGCTTCTTTAGCGGGAACTGTTATGGGTGCAACAGCTATGGGACTTACCGTTGGTACTGTAACTATAAGTACGGCAGAATTAGCAATGATACTTGGTTTTGCTGCTTATGCTCTCAACAAGAAATATACCATAAAGATAGGTGATGGGGATAAGTATGTGGAAATGCGACCTCAATAAGAATAACTTAAAAATCATAATATTATGGGAAGATTAAAACCTGATATGCGTAACCTTTCACATGGCGAGGCAGATACAATTGTTGGCATTGTTAAAAAAGTGTTGGATGTCATTGTGGATATGACAGGTGGAAAACCTACTTTTGGAAATAAGAAGTAGAAAATTGTCCGACGCAAAGCACGAAATAATGAATGATTCAATAGATCGTTATTGGTTGGCTGAGCGTCGGACTATAGTATTCTCCGTTTTAATTGTAAGGAGGTTCTTGTTTAAACTACTTGTAAATAGTATTGCTTATGCTTAGAGGAGTATGCACTTTCGTCTGCGATGATTGCGGACATAAATTCGAGGGGATGGATTGCGAGTGGATGGCAACTGCCTATACAGCTCCAGTGAAGTGCCCTAAGTGTGGTGGATGGCATACCTATCCACCAGGCTTTTTAGGCTTGAACAAATATGTATATCGAAGAATATGGAAAAGCAGAGAGGAGAAATGAATCTCTAACGACTATTGAGTATATGGCAAACAACATTTTCTTTCAGCCTTTCGTTGGCAAGGATTATGCTGACGGAGGCATATTCGGTAAGCGAATCATGGTATTGGGCGAGAGCCATTATTGTGATGAGGGATGTGCGGACTGTGGCGACTGCCGTCTGCATCGAGAGTGTATGGGCTTTACGCAGGGCGTCCTCAGAGATTATCTTGATGAGGGCACGGAGCGGCAGAACTGGATGAGGACGTTCGTGAAGTTTGAGCGTTCACTGGTAGGGGAGGAGACCGACCAAGCGCTGAGGCTGAAGATTTGGGATTCTATGGTGTTCTTCAACTATCTGCAAGTGGCGATGGGAGGACCTCGTGAGGCAGGAACGTCTGCACAATACCGTCAGGCAGGTGAGGCTTTCTTCGAAGTGATAAACAAGTATCAGCCGGAATATGTCATTGCCTGGGGCAACCGACTCTGGGACAAAATGCCCGGTGAGCACTGGCAGAACGGTGACGACATCGTAGTGGACGGCTATCATGTGGCTACCGGCTGGTATGTCTTGAGCAATGGCAAGCGGGTAAAGGCAATGGTAGTGAACCATCCCTCCGTAGGCTATTCATGGGATTATTGGTATCGAGTGACGAAAGAATTTTTATTGCAGTAAACAGTAAAAGCAACGATTATTTACCCAACATCATGTCTTCATGTCTTTCTGTCAAAAAAAGACCTGTCTTTCTTGTCGGTAGAACTTAGACGCCGCGGCACAATCTTTGAAGATCCTTGTCCGAAGTCCGAGGGCTTTATTGGTAAGTTGATTGATATTTTCTCGAAGAAGAAATAAAAGACATGTCCGATGCGAAGCCTGAAAGCCATGAATGGTGGTTGGTAGGCTGCGCGTCGGACATGAATCTCTAACGACTATTGAGTATGGCAAACTTTTTACTTGAAAAGCTGTTCCATTGTAACTTCGCTATGTACCAGGCTATGATGCAGACCATCCGCAACACCGTATGTAGTAACGAAAGTTATAACCAATGAAAACTTGGTTTTGGTGGTGCTTTGGAATAACTCCAATCGTTGTCTTAGTAACTGTTCGTATGCTTCAGTAATACGAAACTCGGATTTGCCGAATTTCATTTCACAAAGATGAATGATGCGGTCAGCACGTTTGATGACCAAATCAATCTGACCTCCCTTCTGACCTTCGCATGCAGACTGGCGCCATGACGACACCTCTGTTGCCATACCGGAAATTCCTAATGCACTTTTGATCTTGTCCGTGTGCATATTTTTATGTATTAGTGTTTGCAAAGATAACGATTTTATTGCAGTATACAGAGAGAAGTATAGTGATTATTTACCCAAATCTGATTATTTAATAATGATTTGGGTAAATAATCATTGTTTTTTTCGATAATTGTTCATTGAATTTTCTTTGGGAAACTTATCATAAATAATATGTATTCTGCCGTCTGCTTTTAACTCCAAAAAAGGAACCACACTTGTAAGTTCTTGAACGATACTAAGTGTATCTGTGAGATAGCAATAAGCATCGATATCAGCTTTATTGCTTTTTCTGAAGTTAGTCTTGGATGTCTCAGAAATAATGCTTACGAGGGATGTGCAGACTGTGGCGACTGCCGTCTGCATCGGGAGTGTATGGGCTTTACGCAGGGCGTCCTCAGAGATTATCTTGATGAGGGCACGGAGCGGCAGAACGGCGACGACATCGTAGTGGACGGCTATCATGTGGCTACCGGCTGGTATGTCTTGAGCAATGGCAAGCGAGTAAAGGCAATGGCGGTGAACCATCCCTCCGTAGGCTATTCATGGGATTATTGGTATCGAGTGCTGCAAGGATTTTATTCATTACTAGGCTAAATGCTTTGATTGTCAATAGTTTTTCTTTATCTTTGCATTCGAAACCGCTGTTTCCGAAATAGAGGTTTCGAAAATAGAATGAAATAATTGTTGTATAATCCACTTGAAATATGAGATTCTTTGGAAGAAAAGACGAGATTGCCGAATTACACAACATCCGCAATCTATCATTACATACAGCGCGCTTTACTATCGTGACGGGCAGGAGACGCAGCGGAAAGACATCATTGTTGCTTAAGGCATACGAGGATGTGGAAGACTTGTTGTACTTTTTTGTAGCAAGGAAGTCGGAGGAAGAACTGTGCAAGGATTTCGTCAATGAGATTAAGGAAAAGCTGCAAATACCTATACTTGGAGACGTTACGCGATTTGCTGATATATTCAAGTATCTTCTGCAACTGTCGAAAACTCGCCCGCTGACTATCATAATTGATGAGTTTCAAGACTTCAAAAGAGTGAACTCTTCTGTATTCTCTGACATGCAGAAGATATGGGACTTGAACAAGCAGGACGCTCATATCAATCTGGTGGTGTGCGGTTCGATATATTCGCTTATGAATATCATCTTCAAAAATAACAAACAACCACTGTACGGACGACAGACAGGAGAGATAAAAGTAACACCGTTTCCTCCATCTGTAATCAAGGAGATCCTGTGTACATACAATCCTTCTTATACTAACGAGGATCTGCTGGCTCTCTATTCCTATACCGGAGGTGTGGCAGAATATGTGGAAATGATGTTGGATGCAGGGGCAAACACCAAGGAACTGATGACCGAGAAATTTATTGGCAAGAACTCGTATTTCATATACGAAGGTAAAAATATGCTGATAGAAGAGTTTGGCAAGGACTATGACCGGTATTTCGAGATATTACAGTTGATAGCCTCTGGTTATACCACCCGTTCGGAAATAGAGGGTATTATGAAGGTAGAATTGTCTGGCTATCTCACAAAGCTTGAGAACGACTATAGCCTGATTTCCCGCAATATACCAATGTTTCAAAAGACCAACCGCAACATACACTATCATATAGAGGACAATTTTCTACGCATTTGGTTCAGGTATGTCTATAGATACAACTACATGTTGGAGGTTGGAGCCAACAAGAAACTGAAAGTCATTATCGACAGAGACTATACTACGTATACTGGCAAGGTGCTTGAGAGATACTTCAAGGCTAAGATGATAGAGAGTGAGCTATATACTAATATATCCTCGTGGTGGGACAGAAAGGGTGAAAACGAAATAGACATAATAGCTGCCGACGAAATTGAACAAACTGTTTGTTTCTATGAGGTTAAGCGTCAGGCTAAGGATGTTGTCATCGGTATCGTGAAAGAAAAAGCTGAACATTTCTTCCAGGTTACAGGAAAATTCAAGAAATACAACATAGAGTATAAGGGCTTGTCAATGGAAGATATGTAATCTCTGTTGTAATAATAATGTATAAAAAGGAAAGTGTGTTATGGACAAACGTATGAGATTCTATAGTTGGCTTATCTCTTTATTGGAGCGGAAGCATCTTACGTTAGCCGAAATCATTGACGAATGGCGTGACGCTACTGCGAATACGAAGAATGAAGAGCTTGACCAACGCACATTCCATCGCTATCGGGAGAACATTCTGTCTCTGTTAGGTGTCAGCGTGTTGTGTAACAGGCACAACGGTTATCGTTATTATGTGAAACGTGACCCGGTGGAGAATAATAAGGTGACGGAATGGATGTTGAGTTCCATGCGGTTGGCGTCCTTGGGCGACAAGCTGAAAAATCATAATAAGGTGATGCTCGATACTCCGCCTTACAATTCAGAATATCTGGATGATGTTCTCGAGGCTATAGACAAGCAGTATCTCCTCAAATTCAAGTATGTCACGGCGTTCGGGAAGGAGAGCGACTTCGTCCTGAAACCGGCTTTCGTGAGATACTTCAAGCAAAGATGGTACGTCATTGGAGTGAAGATGAAAGGACAAGGAGAGGAGGGATCTAAGGCTGACGAGGAAAATGAAGTCCGTTGTCTGCCCTTCGACCGCATCAGCTTCTTGGATATGATCTGCAAGAAGCATCCGTTGTCCAAGAAGATGAAGGAATTCCTGACACCGGAGAACTATTATGAGGATTGTTTTGGCATCTATCACATGGAGGATGTGCCCGTGGAGGACATCCGCATCCGTGCTTTCTATCCGGAATACAACTATATAGAGGAGGTGCCGCTGCATGAGAGTCAGCGGAAGGTGAAGGAATATAAGGATGGCTTGTATAGGGAGTATACGCTCCGTCTTCGTCCCACTCGCGACTTCCTGCAAGAACTGTTGTGGCACGGCAGAGGCATCATCGTGCTAAAGCCAGAGAGCTTAAGGCTACAGATGATTGACATATTGAAGAAAATGACGGAGAGTTATGAGGATGGCGAGTGTAAGAATGGTGAGGAATAATCAGGTGGGCAATGTCACCAGCTTGCCTATAAACGAAACAACCTGAGTTCGGAATATATTCAGAACTCAGGTTGTTTTGTTATATACTTAAGTTTCGCAAGCGAAAGTAGTTAAAGGAAGTTATTAGTACTTGTCGTGCTTCTTCACAGACGTCATCTTATACACCAGCGTGCCGCCCTTCATGATGTCGGCGTGATTGATGTACGGCTTGTTATAGCGCTTGCCGTTGAGAAGAATGTAGTCTACGTACTTGTTTTCCTTAGAAAGACCTTCAGCCTTTACTGTGAATGTCTTGCCGTCAACGAGACGGAGCGTTATCTTCTCCATCTGCGGTGCGCCGAACACATACTGTCCGCTTACGGGGTTGACAGGATAGAAGCCCATGGCTGAGAGCATATACCATGCCGACATCTGACCGCAGTCGTCGTTGCCGCAGAGTCCGTCAACGGTGGGACGATACTGGGTGTCGAATATCTCACGGATAAGCTCCTGAGTGCGTGACGGGCGTCCTGCCATGGCATAGAGGTAAGCCACGTGATGGCTCGGCTCGTTGCCGTGAGCGTACTGACCGATGAGGCCGGTGACGTCAGAGAGTGTACTCTCCAGCTTGAGCGAGAAGAACTGGTCGAGCTTCTTGAGGAACGGCTTCGGACCGCCGAAGAGCTTTATCAGTCCGTTAACGTCATGCTGCACCTGCCATGTATATTGCCATGCGTTGCCTTCGGTGTAGTCGCCGCCGCTACTCTCGGCATGTGCAAGGTCGCTCGGGTTGAACGGAGTCTTCCAAGATCCGTCAGAGAGACGCGGACGCATAAACTGCGTTGACTTGTCGAAGAGGTTCTTGTAGAACTGTGAACGGCGTGTGAAGTAAGCCTCGTCCTGCTTCTTGCCCATGAGGCGAGCCATGTCGGCAGCGGCATAATCGTCATACATCGACTCCAATGAAGACGATACCGACTCAGCCTCTGTGAGGTCAGTGGGCAGATAGCCGTACTTCATGTAGTTCTCCCAGTCGCTCTTCAGCTTGTGCGACACGGTCTGCGTCTTCTTGATGGCGTTGAAAGCACGCTCAGCGTCGAAGCCGCGGAATCCCTTGTGGTAAGCTTCAGCCACGATGGAGACAGCATGGTTTGCCACCATACAGTAGTTTTCTTTACCCCAGAGTCCCCAGATGGGAAGGAATCCCTGCACCTCAGCCTGCTCGACGAGCGAATTGACCATGCCGTCCACGCGGTCGGGCATTACGATGGTGTAGAAGGGATGAGCGGCACGGTAAGTGTCCCAGCAAGAGAAAGTGGAGTAGAACTGGCCTGTCTCCGCCTTCACCACCTTGTCGTCGGCGTTACGATACATGCCGTCCACGTCAGCTATCTGGTTGGGCTGGATCAGAGCATGATAGAACGAGGTGTAGTAGTTCTGCTTCTGCTCCTCGGTTCCCTCCACGTCGATGCGCTTCAGATAATTGTTCCAGTCGTCGTGTGCCGAAGCCTTTACGGCAGCGAAGTCCCATCCAGGCACCTCAGCCTGGAGGTTCTTCTTGGCACCTTCGATGCTCGTCGTTGACATCGCAATCTTTACGAGCAGCTGTTCGCCCTGCGCGATGTCGTCAAACGAAGCTACGATGCGGTCGCCCTTCTCAGTATCGAAAGCCTTGGGAAGGACGGTGTGTGAAGTGACGCGATGGTTGAACTTAATGACGAAGAAATAATCCTGCTTCACCCACACCGTGTTCTGCACGTGACCCACGAGTGTCTGGTCGTCTTCCCAATGCGTTTCGCAAAGGTTCACCTGCGAGTGATACTGCTTGTCGTTCCATGACGGACCATGCTGCAGGTCGATAAGTACAGACGTTGAGTCGGCTGAATCGAAGGTGTAGCGATGGAAAGCCACGTGAGGAGCGGCAGTAAGCTCCGCCTTCACCTTAGCGTCAGTCAGATACACGGAATAATATCCCGGTGTGGCGAACTCCTGGTTCTTGGCGTAGCGAGAGCGATAAGCGTCCCACTGTCTGATGCGCTTGCCAGTCGACGGCATGACGAGGATGTCGCCGAGGTCCATGCAGCCCGTACCGTTGAGATGGTCCTGCGTGAATCCCCAGATGATGGAGTCGCTGTAAACGTATTCAGAGCAATAGCGCCAACCTACGCCTCCCGTTACAGGGCTTGTCTGAATCATGCCGAAAGGACGGCAAGCGCCGGGGAACGTGTGTCCGTTGTCGGCATTTCCTACGAAGGGGTTGACGTACTTTGTGTAATCTGTGGTCTGTGTGGACGCTGCCGATGCCATTGCCGGAGACAGCAACGCAGCAATGCCGACCGCCCACTTGCAGATTAGCGAATTAGTTTTTTTCATTTCTTTTTTGGGTTTGTTTTTGATTACCATTATATAAATGGTTTGTTCTTATTATATAAAGGTTTGTTCTTTCAGTATATTAATATGTAAGAAGCCACGTCTTACTTGCGCTCTTTCAGAAGGTCGCGAATCTCGGTGAGCAGCAGCTCCTCCTTGGTTGGTTTCGGAGCCTCTGCCGGCTTGGTTTCCTCTTCCTTCTTCTTGAGGTTGGACAGCTTGTTGATGCCCTTAACGAGGAGGAAGACGCAGAAGGCGATGATGACGAAGTCGATGATGGTCTGGATGAAAGCACCATAATTAACGGTGGCAGCCTGCATCGTTTCGTTGCCGATCTTCACTGTAGGCAGTTCGAATTTAAGGTCGCTGAAGTTTACGCCGCCGATGAGCCATCCGATAGGAGGCATAATGATATCGTTGACGATGGACGAAACAATCTTTCCGAAAGCGCCGCCGATGATGACGCCGACAGCCATGTCAACAGCATTACCCTTGACGGCAAATGCCTTGAATTCGTTCAAAATACTACTCATATCTTTTCTTGTTTATTATTTAAAACCTTGTTTTGCCAACTGTATGTGACAAATAGAGATGTTAGTAACACTATTAATTCGTCTTTGTGACAACTATAGAAAATTTTAAAAAAATTAATACTTTAATTGTCTGCAAAATTAGAAAAAAGTTATTAACTTTGCACACGTGAAAAGAGAAAATCCACGGGCACATTGATTTTTTATTGTTACTTGCCCATAAACGGCGGGGATAACGCTTTAAATTATGTGTTTTTCAAGGATAAGGATAAACCTTTAAATTAAAATAAAGTAAAATGATTAAAGTAGGTATTAACGGATTTGGTCGTATCGGCCGTTTCGTATTCCGCGCAGCTCAGACTCGCAACGACATTCAGATTGTAGGTATCAACGACCTTTGCCCGGTTGATTACTTGGCTTACATGCTCAAGTATGACACAATGCACGGTGCTTTCCAGGGCACAATCGAGGCTGACGTAGAGAAGAGCGAGCTCATCGTTAACGGCAACCACATTCGTGTAACTGCAGAGCGCAACCCTGCTGACCTGAAGTGGAACGAGGTTGAGGCTGAGTACGTAGTTGAGTCTACAGGTCTCTTCCTGACACAGGAGAAGGCACAGGCTCACATCCAGGCTGGTGCAAAGTACGTTGTTATGTCTGCTCCTTCAAAGGACGCTACTCCTATGTTCGTTTGCGGCGTAAACTTCGACAAGTACGAGAAGGGTACACAGTTCGTTTCTAACGCTTCTTGCACAACAAACTGCTTGGCTCCTATCGCTAAGGTTCTGAACGACAAGTTCGGTATCGAGAACGGTCTTATGACTACAGTTCACTCTACAACTGCTACTCAGAAGACAGTTGACGGTCCTTCTTTGAAGGATTGGCGTGGTGGCCGTGCTGCTTCTGGCAACATCATCCCCTCTACTACAGGTGCTGCTAAGGCTGTAGGTAAGGTTATTCCTGAGCTCAACGGCAAGCTGACTGGTATCTCAATGCGTGTTCCGACTCTCGACGTTTCTGTTGTTGACCTCACAGTTAACCTCAAGAACGCTGCTACTAAGGAGCAGATCTGCGCTGCTATGAAGGAGGCTTCTGAGGGCGAGCTCAAGGGTGTACTCGGTTACACTGAGGACGCTGTCGTTTCTTCTGACTTCCTCGGCTGCACATTCACTTCTATCTTCGACGCTAACGCAGGTGTTTACCTCACAGACAAGTTCGTAAAGGTAGTTTCTTGGTACGACAACGAGATCGGTTACTCTAACAAGGTTCTCGAGCTCATCGCACACATGAAGAAGGTTAACGGTTAATTCATTGACCGATAGATAAGTTATAAAAAAAGCACGGATTCTTATTGTGAGTCCGTGCTTTTTTTTATTTCTTCTCTTTAGATCAACTTAAACCTGTGGTCTATTGATTTTTATTGTAATTAACAACAAAATTATATGTGTATGAAATACAAATTGTTATTGCTGTTATTGTTGCTTTCTTTTTTGTCGGTGGACCGTATTAAAGGACAAGAGACAAATCAGTTTGTTGTGACCTATGCAGATTGTGTTCCGAATAATTATGTACGAAGTAATGAGCATTCTCCGCGTAAGGCTCCGGTCCGTTATATTAAATCTGAATCTTTAGAGGTGAAATCAAGATTAGGCCATTTTGTCGCTTCTTGTGAGCTGAACCGTTACGTTACATACGGTGTTTTGCAGTGTCTGAAGTTAGCTATGAATTCTTGGGAACAGAAATTAGAAATCAAAAATCCAGTTAGATTTTATTTTCGTATTTCCGACAGCATTGATCCAAGTACTGCTATAAACACTACTGTTGGTTATAGTAGGGTTACGAGCACTCTTTCTGTACCTGACAATTTGTATGCTCAAAAGATTTCAGGAGTCTCGATAAATGATACTATAACGGTAAACTCCCAAATAGATTGGAAATCATGGCCTGATGATGAATTCTTTAATGGATCGGTTAGCCTTGTTACGTATCTGACAAGGAATATAGCAAGAGTTCTTGGATTTGGTAGCTCGTTGGTGAAACGTAATTCATATTTGGGATTCTCTGCAAATCGAATTCCGTCAGCTTTCGACCACCTTATTTATAACGGAGAACAATATTTAAGTGATTTGAATAGAGCGTCCTCAAGTAAGCTGGATTTGTTTTTCGCCAAGGACATAAGGCTTAAGTCAGATGCTTTTGAATATGATTTGTATGATACGGGTCGGTTCTTGTATGGTCTCAGCGGCAGCTATTTCTCATTAGGGTATGATAATCTGTTGGAGCATGAAATCTCAAACAAATCAGAAGTTTTGCCAATTAATGCTGAAACATTGAATGTTCTATCTAAAATTGGTTGGAATACGACTAAGAACGATAGGGTGATAGAATGTAATAATACGGACAAACTGGGCAGAGGTTCTGTATTTGATGATTTCACTTTTTCTTTAATTGACGCAAATAGAGGCAATTCACTCAACGCTAACTGGCAATATCAAGTATATGATTTGAATAAATTATGCTATGAAACGATATTGACAGGTAAAGGAAAAACATTTAATGTAAAACCTTCTGTTGTAGAAGGCTCGCTTGATGATGATTTATGTGTACAAGCACGTGTGGTGGCAAATGAATCTGGAGTAGAATATTATTTTCCACTTACACTTGAAACACGTCCTGTAATAAGCGACGTTAAAATATCTGATGTGAAGAAAACGGACAATAATCGTTATCAATTCAATTTGGATATTATTCAGAAAGGGGCTACTGGTGGATATGTTTTGGTTGATGACTATACGGGCGCTACGCACGAATACAGTTATACTGGCAAGACGATAAGTGTTTCTGGTATTCTTGTCGGTATGGAAACGTATATTTATATCCTTCTTGAAAATGAATATAATACATCATCTCGTCTTATCGTCGGGGATTTTTATAATCAAGAGATGAAGCTGGTAAATGAAAATAAGGCTTATTCGTCTACATACAAAACATTGAGTAAGAGTCTTGGTGGTAAGATTCTGCGAGATGGAGATGTTTTGGCAATGAGTATTGATGATTTTGAAGGTCAGGTGGATTCGGTAAAATGGTATCTGCATGAAGGTGGTTATGATAAACATTTGGCGACAAAATATGGAAATGAGAAATCGTTTTGTTTCAATGTCAGTAAGGCAAATTTAGATTTCGAATCAAGAAGATATGCTGTTGGTGATAGTGCAGAGGTTATACTCGGATCAACTTGGAAAAATGATATAGTAGGACCTTACGGGCAATACTTTTATGCCACCATATACTGTCATGATGGTGAATACATGCGTGTATATGAATATACGTTTACTGATTTTGACTTTGATTTGATTCCGACAAGACTGAAAGTCGACATCTTGAATGTCCAACCAGTATTTGAGGGTGAGGATGAATGGATTAAAGCAGACGTGAAGTTTGATACAGATAATTTTTCCAATGTGTTTCTGTATGTAGCAGACTCTGGCTTTTGGAACTACAGGTATTTGTATGATCCCCACGTTACACCTGACAATATAAATGAGACGGTATCTCTGTATTTTGCAGATTGGACCGAACAGTTCTATTGTGTTGCATGTAATGACTATGGGTATTATAAAAGCGAAATATTCAGTCTTGCAAGAACATCTATAGATGATGTGCAGAATTCTACATTTAAGGTAAATATAGAAAATAATGGAATAGAAGTAAGGAATAACAATCAGTTTGATTGCTCTATCTATGATATAAGAGGCACTTTGTTAGAGTCAGTTAATAACGTAAATGATTTCTCCAAGGGGCTATCCAAGGGTGTTTATATCTTAAAGATGTATGATAAAGTCTCAAGTAAAAAAGTAACTCGTAAAATAATAATAAAATAATATGATGACCAAAAGAATTATTATGATTTTACAACGTCTTCTTGTCCACCATGCAAAAAATTTTTTTAAAAAAAAAAAAA
>OLSD01001993.1_pt1 | contig 15300 bp, 5 predicted proteins | sample 1672211 | NCBI WGS metagenome assembly OLSD01 (sample SAMEA3136659, study PRJEB25190) | human gut metagenome | reverse complement strand
ACTTGGCAACGCCGTAAACCTTGAAGTCCGGTTTCGTCATCACGATGTCGTCCAGAGTCTTTGCCTCGTCAATCTGTACCGGAGCCTCTGCTGTGTAGGCATTGAATTTCTCTGCCGTCACCTTCACGGTGTAAGCCTTGCCCGGCTCCACTGCGTCGAATGTGTAGGCACCAGTCTCACCTGTAGTAGCGCTGTATGCCACGGTCTCGCCTTCGGAGAGAGTCACTGTGGCGCCAGCCAGACCGGCTTCCTTGTATACCACCTTACCGTCTACCTTCACGGTAATCATATTCAATGAGATATTCTGTGCACCGGCTGTATTCACGTCGATGTTCTCTGCCGTGTAGGTCTTGTACTTGTCGGCTGTCACGGTGAGCGTATATATCTTCTTCGCTTGGATTACAGGGAATGAGAAAGCACCCGTATCGTCCGTCTTGCCTGTGTATATCACGTCGCCGCTTGTCAGTGTGACAGTTGCGTTTGCGACGCCGGTCTCACCGCATTTCACGGTTCCTGCGAACATCACCGGTTCAGACGTGATTTCGAGAGTTGTGATAGGCAGATATGCCTTGCCACTGAATGACGAAGCACTACCCTTCCTCTGGTTTACGATTTTGTACTTGTCGTTTCCGTTCTCGTCCTTTGTCTGGTCAGAAGGATAGCTTACGCTTACCCACTTATTCTTATTACTGTTTATGTATGTGCTTACACGCAATGCTGATGTTCCGTCCCATACGATAGGCTCCGTGAACTTCACTTCGCTTACGATATCTTCGGTTACCTTCAGACTGAGGTCTGCATTCTTCAGCAGCTCGTAAGTCTTCAGGGATTCGGTGTTCTCACCCGGCACATAAGTTGCTTCGTCAACAAGACCGATACTGAGGGTCTGGTCCATGCCAAGCACGTCTTTGGTGCTGGTAGGTGTACCCGTATATGATATTCCGGTAATCTTGTCGCCAGCCTGCAATCCATACTGTTGGAGCATCTCTACAGGATAATAGAAATCACAGATACCGCCCTTGTCATCATCAGCATACATCCAATAGAATGCGTTGTTCGTAGCAATCTTGCCTGCTGCGAGGTCACCGATGACCTTCTTGGAAACGGCTGTCTCCTCATTAATTGTCACATCGTTCTCACCTGTAGAAAGCGTGAATCCGTCTGTTGTGTTCGCAAACTTCGCATAGAGCTTCAGGGCTCCTGCGGTGTGAGGGGTGAACCTGAATGTGTATGTGGTGTCAGTTCCGGCAGAGAAATTTCCTGCCTCGGCTGTTGCCACCACCTCTTCGCCTGCATAGAGCGACATGGTGTAGGAACCTGCCTCCTCATCGTTGGCTGAGATGTTCTTGATGGTCACCTTTGCCTCATACTCGTTGTTCACGATACCCGTTGCCGGCATCTTCACGTCGCTGACGATAAGGTCGTGCGCCACGCTCACCTTCTCGAAACCATAGAGGTTGTCGATACATGTATATCCTGCACCGAAGCCGATATAGTAGTTTCCGGCCGGGATATTGTCAAGGATGTAGGTGGTGAGCGCTCCGAAATAGTAGTTGTAGTTGGCGCGCTGCGAACTCATCTCTTCCGACGGGATGGTCTTTGCCAATGTCCAGTTCTGACGGTCCTTTGAGTAGTACACCTTCAGATATACATCCTCGCCCGTTGTGTTGCTGCTTGTGCGACCGGCGTCGAAGCTCATCTTCTCGCCCTCGTTCACCTTCAGCAGCGGCGTGATGAACTTGGTTTCCTCGTTGCGTCGGCCGTTGGAAGCCAGATATACGTTATCGCCCGAAGTGTAGTCGCGCTGTGCTATCTTCCAGTTCTCTTCCATATAGGTGCCTTCCTGTGCACTGTTGCTCTCGAAGTTCTCGTAATACTTCGTTGCGTCGCGCACGGTTCCGGATACGGCGAACGTAAAGTCGTCCGCTCCCTCTCCCTTCACGGTCACATTGCCGCCGTATATGCCAGGCACGTCAACCGGCAGCGTGATGTTGAATTCCTGCTTCTTGTGCGCCTCTATCGTAGCCGGTAGTGTAAGGTCCTGGGTGAATCCCTCAGGCAGAACAATCGCCGTCACCTTGAGCGGAGCCGCTCCCACATTCTGTATGTAGAATTTCTTGGATGTAGTCTCGCTGATCATTCCGTACGGGAAGCTCTCGCCGGCATCGAAGTTGTAGTCCTTCTCGTTGCGCATCTTTATCTTCGGCAGATAAGCCACCGGCTCAAGCCATGCTCCGCTGATGCTCTTCTTGTTGAAGTTCTCCATCACGTCATAGCGTGCCCGTTCTGAGTGTGTGGCGTAGTCGAGTGTGGTCTGGATAGCCACCGTTGCCTCTGCGCCCAGTTCCAGCGTCTCGGCTATAGGCACTGTGAACAATGGTGCCTCCGGATGGTCTCTCTTTATAATGCTCACGCTGTAGTTCTCCATTCCCGGAGTCAATGCCACGTCGCCCGTATTCTTCACCTTCACCGTGAAATGGACAGGGAACTTGCCGTCTGCTGTACAGTCCGGTTCCGATGAACCCTTGTTTATGAATGTAGAGAGGGTCACTGCCTTCTGCAGTTCGTATTCTACCTGTTCTGCCTCGAAGTCATCAATCGTCACGTCGTTGCAACGGATTCCGATGAGCTTTCCTTCCTGTGCCGGTATCTCCACCTTGATGAAGTCACTCGTGTTAAGGGCGGAAATGTCCACTTCAATCTGTGCGCCCATAGTGTATGTGGTGCCTTTCTGCGTCACCTCATAGAATTTGATGGTGCTTGATCCATAGTTCTTCTTCACGTAGATGCTCGACTTACCAGTGATTTTTGGTGTCACAAGCAGGTCGTTCACCTCCTTGCTGTCCGACCAGGAACCGATTTTCTGCGTGCCGACCTTCAAGGCTCCAGTCCCGTCGCGTCCGGCTTTTGCAAAATAAGTATAATCCACATAGGCAGTGTTGGTATAGTAGTCGTCATCTTCATAGTCATAGGATTCGACCTTGTGTCCCCAACCTGTGCCTACCTTGAAGTCGTGTGCCTTTGTCGAGATGGTTGTGTTGAAATCCATCTTGTAGTTGGTCACAACGTCTGCTTCAGCCACATTCACGCCACACAACAGTGCGAGCATAAATGCAATAAAGTAATTAATCTGTTTCATAAGCAAAAGTTTATGTAAGTTATTATCATTTGTTGGATTTTGCAAATTTACATTAAATTATTGATAATGCAAACAAAAAGTAAAGTTTTTATGCCATGTCGCATTAAATTTCTTTTTATTTGTAGATATACACTCTTAATATGTTACCAGATAAAGCAAAGAAAAAAAGAAAACGCCTGAAGCCGTTGAAGCTTCAGGCGCCGCATTAATGCCTATTATAATATGTATACTTATTTATTCCTGTACATCTCTGCCTGCTGTCGGATGAGGGCGAGGTCGTCGAAATAGTTTATCTTCATTGCCTCGCGCACGTCGTGGAGCGTCTGGGCAGCAACTTCGCGGGCTGCCTCGCTGCCCTTCTTCAGGATGTTATACACCTCGGGGATGTCCTGCTCAAACTCGTGGCGGCGCTGGCGGATAGGCTCCAGCTGCCTGTCGAGCACCTTGATGAGGAATTTCTTGCACTTCATGTCACCCAGTCCGCCGCGCTGATAGTGGTCCTTCAGTTCGTCGAGCGATTTGTATTCCGGCAGGAACTCGGCGAAATCGTCCGGTGTGGAGAAGGCATCGAGATATGTGAACACGGTGTTTCCCTCCACCTTTCCAGGGTCTTCCACCCGCAGATGGCCAGGGTCGGTATACATGCTCTTCACCTTCTGCTGCATCTCCTTCGACGAGTCGGAGAGATAGATACAGTTGCCCAGACTCTTGCTCATCTTCGCCTTGCCGTCGGTTCCCGGCAGACGGCAGCACACCTGGTTCGTGGGCAGCATGATCTTAGGCTCCACCAAGACGTCGCCATAGATATAGTTGAAGCGCTTCACGATTTCGCGCGTCTGCTCCAACATCGGCTCCTGGTCTTCGCCTGCCGGCACGGTGTCGGCCTTGAACGCCGTGATGTCGGCAGCCTGCGAGATGGGGTAAGTGAAGAAGCCCACGGGGATGCTCGTCTCGAAGTTGCGCATCTGTATCTCCGTCTTCACCGTCGGGTTGCGCTGCAGGCGCGACACGGTGACGAGGTTCATATAATATACCGTAAGCTCTGCCAGCTCCGGAATCATCGACTGCACGAAGAGCGTCACTTTCTCGGGGTCGAGACCTGCCGAGAGGTAGTCGAGCGCCACCTCGATGATATTCTGGCGCACTTTCTCCGGATTGTCTGCATTGTCGGTAAGAGCCTGTACGTCGGCTATAAACACAAACATCTTGTCGAAGTCTCCCTCGTTCTGCAGTTCCACGCGGCGGCGCAGCGATCCTACATAATGTCCGAGGTGAAGGCGCCCCGTCGGGCGGTCGCCCGTAAGAATAATCTTTCCCATAATATTTCTTTTTATCTTTTTTGCCTATTGTTTTGCAAAGATAATGCAAATGAGCGCAATGAAAACTTGTTTTCAAATTGCCGAATGCAGCTTATCTTATGCAAAGATAATAAATAATCTGAGACAATGCCTGTCTTTCCACCAACTTTTCTCATTATACCTTATAATATATATATATGTTATAAACATCTACCTATTATATATATTGTAGGAAGATGAATATAGATAAGTCTTGCTATAATTCGTTCTGTGAGCCTGCGGCTACAGAACGAAGGTCAAAAAAACTCACGGATTGCACACGGAGTCTTTGACACGGATTTTTTTGACCTTTGTTTTTTTCGATGCAAAGGGATTTTAAACGGATTTGCAAGCGTGACCGCTTGCGGCTGCTGAGAAAATGAAGAAACACCGTTCGGCGGCCGGAGGGAAAGCCAATGAAGAATGAAGAATGAAAAAAAACTTTTTTTTATTTTTTTACCCTCACACCCTCACTTTCCGCCTGAAGCGCCCTGTTTATCGGGGTTTCAAGGGTGAGGGTAAGTGTGAGGGTAAACTTTCTGCCCTCACACTTACCCTCACACAAAAATCCGTCTTAAATCCAATTTGTCCTGCCAAGGTACAATCAAAAGAAGAATCAAACGAAAATCAAAAAGAAAAACGTCACTGTAAAGACTTTAGAATAATAGTACCAGAAAAGTGCAGCTGTCTGGTACCAAGAGTCCAGCTGTCTGGTACCAAGAGTTCAGCTATCTGGTACCAAGAGTTCAGCATAGCTATACTGACGTATCATAGGTCAAGGAGACGAGGAGAAATTATGCGACAAAAGGACGGAACCGACGCTTATACTATATTCGCAGACGTGAATAATCGGTGAATTTGAGTGAAAAAACTGTGAAATCCGACTTCACGGACAACTTTTTCATGCTTTTCTTCATAAAAGAAGGAAAATAATTCACGGATATTTACAAAAAAACCTCGATTTCATCGTAAATAAGAGGCGATTATAAAAAATGGCCATTTTTTTGTAAAAAATATCCTACCGAGTTATTGCCCTTCGTTCGTATATTTGCAGCGAAAACAATTATCAGACGATGAAAGGGGCCTACAACCGACACAAAGGCTCACGACATCACAAAACAATAACAACTTTAAATCCTACACAGATGACGACATTCAAAAACTTAGTTGCCCTCGCAATCCTATTGGGATGCAGCGCAACAGCCAGCGCACAGTTTGGCGGACTTGTAAAGAAAGTGAAGAAGGCTGCCACAGAAAAAGTGGAAAGCAAAGTGAAAGAGGCTAAAAAAGACGCCAAAAACAAAGTGGAAAGCAAAGTGACAGGCAAGGTGAACGAAGCTGCCGGAATAGAAGAGAAAAAGGGTTACGACCCTAACCGCAAGTACACGCCGAGCAAGGAAGCCCTCGCTGCCGACCCGCAGGCCAATGACACTACAGTGGAGAAAGGCTTCACCAAGAGCATCGGAGAAATCCACGCCTGCTACGAGCAGTTTTCGGACGTGACGCTCTACTCTCCTTATTATACCGATGATGCCAAGCGCTTCTATGGTATAAAAGATGTGACCAACAATGACCTCTATTACATTTTCTATAGCACATTCTCGGAGGCTTTGCAGAAAGACTTCAGAACCGGTTATTATTATAACAAATACACCCCGGTCAACCTGGCGAACGACCAGATACAGGTACCTTGCGATGAGTTTGTAGTGAATGCATGGACCTGCCGCTTCATTGCCGACCCTAAGTCGGAGACGGCTCTCAAGGAGTATATCTTTGCCAATACATGGGTCTACTCACCGAACGTGGTGGCAACACGCCACTATGCAATGAAAGACGAGTTGGCTGGCATAATCCGAGATAACGTCATACTGCCGAGCAATTTCAAACAAATGCGCTACGACCGCAACAACATGGCTTTCGGACTTGCTCTCAGCGTTACTCCATACGAGCATCTGATGAAACTCGCCAACGAATGTGCCAAGGGCATCTCTGACCCGAAGAGCAATGGTTTCTCAAGACTGTTCTACCACCTCGTGCTCAGGAATCTCGTAGACAACTTCCTGCCGAAACACAATAATGCAAAGGACGGCGATACTGTGAGACTTCTGAAAGCGAAGCTCGAGTCGCCACGCATCGGAGAACTGTATGACGCTTACCAGAAGGACTTTGTGGAGGCTGTTGCCGAGCCTAAGGGTGTGAATGTAGACGCCAAGACACGCTCAGCGGGTATCGCGGCAGCGAAGAAGTTTGCCGGAGCCGGTTTCGAGAAGGCTGTATTCACCAAGAGCTCATGGCAGACATTCAAGGAGCCGAAATGGCCGTATCGCATCACGGCATACGCTCTGCCTATCGCAATCATCACCAAGGAGGGTGGCAAGCGCTACGTACAGTACTGCACTCTGACCAAGTCCGCCAACGGTGCCAACTACTTCGTGCAGGCCGGTTCCGACACGAGCAAGCATCCGATCAAGTAAGCGAGTTAACAAGTAGACAAGCAGACGAATAAATAAGCATACGAGTAGACAAGTAGGTTGTCCTGCCAGCCCAAGTGGCATTCCGAAGGCGACAACTCTCCTTGTCTACTCGTATTTTGTCTATTCCTTAAAAACAAATAGCCCAAGGTCATACGCTTATGACTGGGCTATTGTTGATGATGATGATAATAACACTGTTTACTATTTACTATTTGCTTTGCTTTTTTATTTCCAATCGGTCTGAAGTTATAACAGAACTGCAGATAGATATTGAATATTGATAGCGTGTCCCTCATGGCTTGTTTGCGATGCAAAGGTAGAAACGATTTTCCAAAGTGTCAAATCCGAGTGTTTCAAATTCTTGAATTTGGAAACGAAAGTCCCTAAAACCTGTCAGATATTCGCTTTCCATCCCAGTTCCGTAGCGCGGCTTACCATCTCGGCAGCATTCGAGACACCGAGCTTCTGCATGATGCGCCGGCGATGAAACTCCACGGTATTGACGCTGATGCCGAGCTGCAACGCTATGTCTGCTGACGAAAGACCCGCCGCCGTGAGGTCCACCACTTGCGTCTCGCGACAGGACAAGCGGTCGGGCTGGCGCTTCTGCGAACCGAGCAGTCGGGAGAATGTCGCACTGTAATATCCCCTGCCGTCAAGAAGACTGCCGACGGCAGTGAGCAGTTCGCCGGCACTGTCGCTCTTCATCACCACAGCCTCCACATCCATCGAGTCAATCTCGCTTACCGACCAAGGCTCCTCGTGCATCGTATACACCACCACCTGCGTGGCGGGCCGGATATCGCGCACATGCCTTATCAGCGTTGTGCCGCTCTCGCCGTTGAGGTCGAGGTCGGTAATCATTATGTCCACATCATGGCGCACGAGGATTTCCTCTGCCTCCCCCACCCCGGCGGCATCCAATATGCTTGCCCGGGGAAAGGACGAAGATAGCAGGGCGTGTATACCCTTCAACACGATGGGATGGTCGTCAACGATAAGTATTGTTATGGAATTCATAGTCCGTCCTGTTTTCATCGGGTAGAGAGCTTGTATGTCAGGGTGAGCAGATGCCGCATGTCCTTCTCCTCTGTCGTCAGGGTGGCACCGATGCGGTCGGCACGCTTCCTGATTGTCTGCCGACCAATGCCGGAGGCGGAACTGCGGGACTTCCCTTCGCCCCCCTGCACACTGCCGGCCGCCTCTGGGCGCATGCCGTTGGCAACGCTTACGCACACGTTTCCGCCGCTTGCCATGAGCGAAATGTCGATACAGCTGCCGTCGCCGTATTTTATGGCGTTGGCGGTTGCCTCCTGGATGATGCGGTATGTCTCGTATGCCGTCTGCTGCGGCAACCGCCGCCAGTCGAAGTCTTCGTCAATCCGCAGAGAAACCTTATGACTGCCGCTGCCGTCAATGGCTTCCACATACGAGCGCACCACAACATCGAGCGCCACCTTGTCGAAGCAAGGAGGCATCAGGTCGTGCGACAGCCGCCTCACGTTCCGCCATACATCATCCAGATAGTCCTCCGCCTGCCGGCTGTCTGTGGCGAGCAGCAGTTTTGTGGCAAGGATGTCGTTGCATACGCCGTCGTGCAGATCCTTCGCGATACGGTCGCGCTCGCTCTCCAGTCCGTCGATGTAGCTCTGCTTCTCATGGAGCAGGGCGCGCTGCGAGGCAATCCTCCTGACATAAAGCATCACGCCCACCGCGCCCGCCAGCAGCACCACGGCCACCATGAGCCACAACACGAGGTTCTCCTTCTCGGCTGTCTCCCGCTTCGATTCCGCCAGTGCCATCTCCGTCTCCAGCGTCTTGTATCTCACGGTGAATTCGCTCATGCTCCTGTCTATGTCGCCCTGCTTCACCGAGTCGAGTCTACAGTAGGCTTCGTTCATCAGCGTCAGCGCCTCCGCCCTGCGCCCCATGTTCTCCAGACATAGTGCCTTCATGCGCAGCATCTTCTCCAGGGGCATCGCCCTGTTCTCACTGCCGCAGGCAATGATGCTGTCCACCAGGGCGAGCTGCTCGGCATACTTCCGCTGTCTGCCCAGCATACCGGCTTTCACCTCAAGGATGCCCAGCACGCCGTTGCTGTTGGCTGCCATGCCATGCATCACGCTGTCGGCATATTGCATGTATCTCCCCACGGCGCGGTAGTCGTCCAGGGCGCTGTATGACTTCAGTATTACGGAGAGGAACTTCATCGTGAGTACGTTGTAGCCCACGCCCTTCACCTCCTGCCACACCGGCAAAACGGCTGCGAGCGCCGCCCTGTGTCTGTTCTGCCTCATGTATATGCCACCGATGTTTGCCCTTGCCGAGAGTCGCTGTATGGTGTCGTTCGCCGCCAGGGCTGCCTTTTCGGTCTTCCGTGCATAATGGAGCGCCTCGGGAAAGCGGTTGCTCTCCGAGTACAACACGGCTACGCAGTTGTTCAGATAGATTTCGTATTCGGCATTATGTTCGGCAAGCGCCATCCCGATGCCTTCCTTATACTGCACGAGAGCGGAGTCCGTCTTGCCCTGGCGGCGGTAGGCTATGCCCATCGTGCCGCGCAGGTTGAGCATCGCGTCAACGTCGTGGAGCGTATGGGTAAGGCCGTAGGCTTCGCGTGCCACGCCGACGGCTTCCGCCATGCGCCCCATGTCGAGAAGCGCCACTGCCTTCTCGCTCAGCAGCCAGCAGCGTGTGGTGTCGGCGGGATTCATCGTCAGCGCACTGTCTGCCAGCATCACCGCCGCCTGTTTGTCGCCGCCCATATTCATTTCCGCCACTTGTCCGAGCATTGCATAAGCCTTGTCGGGAGCGGTCTTGTCGCCGCCCTTGCCGCATGCCAGCATCAGCAGCGGTAGCAGCAATATCAGATATTTTCTCATTCCGGATAAATTAGATTAGTAGTGCCTGTCTTCTGACGCCATCGTCAACAGGCGTGGCAAAAATACGAATTTAATCTGACAATCAATGTTTTTCTGCCGATACATTTTCCGATGTGGCGGTGGTTTCTCTCTTTTTGCGGATAAAAAGGAAAAAAGTTTTTTATTTTTCTACCCTCACACTATCATGGATAAGCTATGGTTTATCGGGAGTATAGCTATGAGATACTGTCTGTATACCTATGCTGCATTGTTGGTGCAACTATGCTGCACCTTTGATGCCAGGGTGCTGCACTTTTATGGCACCATTTTTCTGTTAGTTTTACATGAAAGGCGCACCCTCCCGATTTCGTTGCTTTATCGGGATGGTGCGCCTTGATCAGTCGCTACCGCGGGGGCTACTTCACAACAACCTTCAGCGTCTTGCCGTCCTCCGTACGGAGGATGTTCACGCCCTGTCTGAAGGTGCTCTGCTTCACACCGTTGAGGTCGAAGTATTGCGCCTTGCCGCTTGTCAGTGCCTTGATGGCCTCGACGGCAGTTATCTCACCGTCGGTGGAGCGCATGTTAATCACGTCGGCCGTGATGCCCGGCACCCGCAGCAGACAAGCCGTGAGAGGAGCCTCTCTCGTGATGCCGTCCTCGCCGGCTGCCATGGTGCTGCTGACGAACTGGTTGCCGCGGTGCACGTAGCCGTCTTCAACTACATACTCCGTGAACGCACCCCTCATCATACAGCCGTCCGCCTCGAGCTGCTCGTCGCTGACAGGATTCTCTGCCACCGTCACATTCCCGGAAGCGATGACAACGCTGTTGCCCTTGCCCTTGAAGATTGCCGGCGTTCCGGCAGGCAGCACTCCGTTCACCTTCTCCAATACCACCGTGGCGGAAGGTTCGCCTGCTGCGGCAGCCTTTGCCGCTGCGCCATCGATGCTGACTACATCCTTCACGCTGTAGAGCGAGAAGTTGTCGTTTCCACAGATGTCGTATGGCAGACAGACTGTGCCCACGTGGTAGCGGTTGTTGTCGCCGTCCAGCGTGCGTGTCAGCATGGCTTTCTTCGCAGCGAACGTATCGTGTGTCATGAACGGCTTGCCCTCCTTGAGCGTCAGGTTGTCCACTGTCAGAGCCTTATTGGAATCTCCATAGAGGTCGAACCTCTCGTCGCCCACCTTATAGTATGTCCTCAGATATCCGGAGAAGTAGTTGGCGTAGTCGGCCGTGTTGGAGTTACGGTCGCTGTATGCCTTCGCTCCGCGCAGACACGGACAGTAGGCAAACATGCCTTCCGACAAGTCGCATGATGCCAGGTTGAACTTCTTGCTCACATAGATTCTCTCCAGTCCGTAGCTCTGGTGGAACATACCCTCTGCAGATTTCAGACTCTCCGTGTCGAACGAGGTGAGATCCAGTTCTTCCATAGAATACAGACCGAGAAACATTGCCACCATGCTCTTTGCCTTGCCTGTGTCGAAATGTGAGAGGTCGAGCGACTTCAGACTTGCACAGAATCCGAACATGTAGTCGAACACTTCCACCTCAGAGGTATTGAGGTTCTCCAGTCCGTTGATTTCCGTTGCGCTTACAGCAAAACCGAACCATCCCGCCGTAGACTTTGGCCGGAACTGGCTGAAGCTCTTGTCGATGGTTATCGACTTGACGCCTTGTATGACGTTGGTCCATGGCAAGCTTCCGACAGGAGAATTCTGATTGAGTCCAATATTGTAGACTGTCTCGTTTTCGCCAGCCGTATCCTCGGCCGTCATTGCCTTCAGCGTCATGGTCTTGTCGTCCTCGTTGTAGACCATGGCCGCATACGGCTTGAGCTGACCAGCATCATATTCCGTCGTGGCACTGAATCCGGTCATACATGCCATGTCGCTGTATACATCGGTGCTGACATCCTTGGAATAAGACAGCATGAGGAAATGCGTGCCTGGGTCAAGCACACGCTGCAGTGAATTTGTGGCGATGTCCGACATGCGGGCAAATTCATTTCCATCCAGACTGGCGGACAATACGTCGCTGCCATACTCCGACTCCACCTTGAGGTCGGCATCCAGCTTGAACTTCTTGTCGCTCACGAGCAGGAGGGCCAGATCCGAGTTGCTGTGGCCTATTCCCTGGTTGGATGTCTGCAGTCCCTTTGTGGCGTCATTCTCGTCCACGAGCTTCCACGGATTGACTAGGTCAATTATCACCACCTTCACGCCGTTTGTGGCGAGTGCCTTGTAGCGTGTGTCCTGCACGTGGCACTTACGGCACGTGTAGGTCTCGTCGAAGTCGTGTCCTGGGGGAAGGATTGCAATTTCGCCCTTATCCATATCCAGCTGCGTCTGTCCCTTGTCGTCGGCATACACATTGCCGCATATATCACACTTGTAAGACTCCACGGTGCCGAATGTCACGCAGCCGGACTCCTTACGTTCGGTGAATTTCTTGAAGTGGTGCTTCGTCGGGTCGATGCCTCCCGTGAAGTTGTCTTCCACATTGCGCAGACATCTCGAGCATTTGTATATCGAGTGTGCAGCCGTCCGGCAGTCGGCAGCCACATCCTCCAACTTGGTGAGGAGCGAGGCTCCGGCAGCATCCTTGTGGTCACACTTCAGCGTGAAGTAGCCAGTCTTGTAGTTGGCATATTCCGCACCATCCTTCTCTGCATCGTATTCTATGGCACCACTCAGTCTTTCGGCATCGGCGAACATCCTTTCGCTGGTCTCCACGGCAGCAGTGGTGAACCCTTCACCCACGTAGATCGTCTGGAGGTTGTTGCATGCTTCAAACATGGCATCCATGTTCTTCACCTTTGCAGTATTGAACGAACTGAGGTCGAGCGTAGTCAGCTCTCTGCATTCATAGAACATTTCACTCATGGTCTCCGTCTCCGAGGTGTTCAGATTCTCCAGTCCGGTGATTTCTTCAAGGTTGTTGAAGCCGAAGAACAGTCTGTCGAGCGATTTCTGCTTTACGCCGGCGTAGCTCTTGTCGAATGACACCTTTCTGGAATGAGAGTATGCCTTCAGCGGACTTTCAGATCCCTCTTCAGGGAATGCGTCCATATTTTCGCTTATCCCGTCAATCTCCACATCGCCATAAAGTTCCAGTGTTCCGCTAACCTCAGAGGTCCTGACCTTGCCGTATGTCGCCGGCACCTTCTCCGTAGTGGCAATGATGTCGTAGACTCTCAGTGCGGTTTCGGCATCTTCGGAACTTCCCATCATGATTATCTTGGACTTGCCGGCCGGCATATTGAGAACCAGTTCCTTTCCGGCTGTAACCGATGCTGGGTACAAGCCTGCCAACAGGACAACCTCACCCTTGCCCGACATCTTCATCTTCAGCTGATATGTCTTGTCGGAAGTGAACGCAAAGGCGTAGTACCCCAAGTCTCCTTCCTTGAGTGCCTCAAATCCGTAGCATCCGTTGTCTGCATCGTTGAACACATTCCAGCCCACATCGGTGGCATTGACGATTTCTGCCGTCACGCCGTGGAGCTGCATGATATGCATGCCGCAAGTTGCACAGTCGCCCTTGGCGTCGAGCTTGTGGCCCAGTTTGGCAACGGTGACTTCAGCCTCCGTCGCCGCGTCCTTCATGTTCTCGCTGAATGAGAGTCTGCCGCATATTTCGCATACGTAGTGTTTCAGTCTGCCGTCTGTTTCGCAGGTCGGTTCAGAGGCTTCCACCATCTTCACCCTGTGTGCATCCGGCTGGTACTTGCCCTCATACACGGTCTTCGTGCGGTGGCAGAGCGAGCAGGTATATTCCGTGGAAGCCGGTTCGCAGCAGTTTGCGGCGTGCTTCTTGCTCTCCACGAGGGTAGGCTGTCCGCTTGCGTCCTTGTGCGTGCAGCCCTTGCTGAAGTAGCCCGTAGTATAGTTGGCATGTGTCCTGTCTGTCACGTTTGCATCGAATGGTATGGCACCGACAAGATTTACACAACCATCAAACATTTTACGGTGAGCATCTTGGGCTTTCTCTGTAGAGAATGCATCCGTCACGTATATAGTCTTCAGATTCTTGTCATACTCGAAAAGATACCTCATATTTCCCACGTTTGAGGTATTGAACGACGAGAGGTCAAGCTCCTTGATGCTCGACATTCTGTAGAACATAGACATCATGGACCGTACCTTATCCGTATTGAAATTCGAGAGGTCTAATTCCTCCAGATCCTCACACCCGGAAAACATATTTTCCATCACTTGAACCTCGCTGGTGTCGAGATACTGCATTCCGATTATCTTCTTGAGCGATCTGAATCCGCCGAACCATTTTGAAAGATTAAGCGGCTTGAAGGCGGCAAACGACTCATCGAATTCCGCTATCACAACCTTTTTCGTACAATCGGCATTTTCCCACGCCCTGTCGTACGAGTTGCTGTTGGTGATAAAGAATACCATCTGGTTGTCGCCAAAGGGTCTCGTTATCTTGTCGTAGTAGAAGGTCATCCTATTGGTTTCCGTATTACACACGGCATACGGAGTGTTCTCTTCCATCTCCACTACATCGGTGGATAACTTTATGTCGGTCAAGTACACCCTGTCTTCGTTTTCTGCATGCCCCGAGTCCTTGTCGTAACAGAATTCCACTTTGTGGATACCGGCGGAAAGCGCCAGCGAGAACTTGCCTTCCTTCACGCCGGAAGCATTGAACATGGTGTAGCCATCGACCTTCACCTTGAACATATCAAAGTTCTCCTCCGACCCCACCTTGTAGCCGAAGGTGATCTGATACGTGGACCCGGCTTCCACCTCAAGGCTGAAAGCCGAAGACGAATTGTCCACTTCCTTGTTGCCGGACATCAGCGTGTAGCCTTCCATGTCGGAAGCCACCCATGGTCTGTCAATGTCCTCCGAGGATTTCAACGTCACTCCTTCAAGCGTCAGATGCGGATCGGCCACCGACTGCGCAACGGCGCTCCCGGGCAGCAGACAGCACATCAGCATAAGGACTGCGAGGAAGAACTGTGTCCCTCCCCTGTTCTTTTGGTAAATGTTTCTCTTCATTTTCATTTTGTTGTATTTGATAGATTTCTATATATATAATAATGTGTTGACGCAGTAGTGGCAGTATAGGATGTTCTCCGCAGTATTACAGGTTTGAACTCTCAGCGAAATTACACAAAATATTCCGAACGAGGTGTCCGATTTGCACCTCAATGTGTCTGATTCCTATGATTTAGGTGTCTGATTTGGGGAATCAGACACCTGATTTCACCGATTCCACCGTGTTTTTCCCCTTTGGCGGGTGATTTGCGGTTGTGGCAATTTGAGTTTAGAAACGAAGTTCAGCGGCCGAACCTTGTTTCTCAATCGGCGAAGCCGACAATTCTTCATTCTTCATTCTTCATTCATCATTCATCATTCTTCATTCATCATTCTTCATTCATCATTCTTCATTCTTCATTCTAATTATGGCGCTCTGTAAGCCTGCGGCTACAGAGCTTAAATCAAAAAACGCTCACGGAT
>OLSD01001992.1_pt1 | contig 15307 bp, 18 predicted proteins | sample 1672211 | NCBI WGS metagenome assembly OLSD01 (sample SAMEA3136659, study PRJEB25190) | human gut metagenome | reverse complement strand
TGAAAAACTACGAAAAACCGAGATAATCGGTGAAAATTAAAGATATTATAGGGAGGTACTTATAATGCCTAAAGTAGAAATATCTTTTGAAATTGTTGAACATATTGGTGTTTTGAGCACCGGTACGAAAGGCTGGACTAAGGAGCTTAACCTTGTGTCCTGGAATGGGTGTGAGCCTAAGTACGATATTAGGGAATGGTCTCCCGAGCATGACAAGATGGGCAAAGGACTGACATTTTCTAAAGACGAGCTTGAAGAACTTAAAGATATCTTGGAAAAACTTTGAGAATAATTTAAAGGTAATGCAAGTGTGCTTGATTACTGCAAAGGAATGATTTTATGATTAAAAATTTTTTACTTTCTTTGTTAGTTGTTTGTTCGTTTCATATTTCGTGTTATGCTTCAATTGATAATGAACAAATTGCATTAGGAGGATTAAGGTTAGCCTCTAATGTTGATTATGCTTTGAAAATATATGGTCAGCCAAGATTATATAATACAAAACCAAGTTATGGTGATTTACAAATAGAATATGGCGATTCTTTCCATTTATACTATTTTGCTGAAAGTCGTTTTACGGATAAATCACGTCCTAATAATTATCTTCTTAAATGTGTTTTTGTAGATAAGGATAACGGTATTTCTACTCCGGCAGGAATCAAGGTTGGTTCGTCGGAATCAATGCTTTGGGAGTGTTATGGTAGACCAGATGATTGCCGAGAGAAAAATGGGCAGATGATTTATATGTATATGGGTAATACATATTCTAGAGATCGTATTTATTTTGCAGTCAAAGACAAACAGGTTACTTGTATTACTTGTGATATTTATTGGTAACATTTTGAAATCAGTTTATAATAAATAACTGGAGTTGATTTTAATGAAAAAAGCATTATGTAGTTTTTTATTGGCATTAGTGTTGTTAGGTATATCTATGGATAACACGGAGGCACGTTCTAGTGCTAGTATAACTGCTAACGAAGGCGTTTCTGGTTATGATGGTTGGGTTATAGCGGATATGACTATTGAAAATGGTATAGTAACTCCCGATGCGTCATATTCTATGAATTTGTATAAAACTATGGGATTAGTGCCTGTCGCTTATTGTGCGTCTGGAGGTAATCATATAGGCTCGTATTATGTGTTTTTTGTTAATCCACATACCGGGTATCTAATGATTGACCGTACTGGACCTGCTTCTCATGGTATGGTATTTAGTAGTCCTGATCTGAAATCATTTGCTAAGACTGGTCATATTGTTAATGTGACTGATATGTCCCCGCAGCAGGAGCTTTATAGAAAAGCTATTCAGGTTGCAAAAGCTGAATTTGCTAAATATGAAGCAATGACAAAAAATTAAACATAACATAAAAACAGGCATCTGGTTTCAGAAGAAAATCTGATATCATATGCCTGCTTTCGTTAACGCTTTGGAAATGCAAATAGTATATTATTGGGAAACAGATAATGAAAATGAAGCAGCCAAACGATAAGCGGTTTCGATATTTAATTGTCAGGTACACCACTTGGCTGCTTCATAGCTTTATTATAAAAGTTGTAAAATCGTTTTTCAATAGAATATCGCAGATTACACTTTTTGTTCGCTTTTCAAGCAGGTGATTTGAATGAAAAAATCCCGCAGAGCTTGTGGAGTTCTGCGGGTAATTTGCTTTTAACAAAGGTTAATCTTTGAAATGTAGCGTAGAGATGAAAGTATTCAATCTTTCTGCTTCTCCTTTTGTCATATCTGCTGGGATTTCAAAAGAAATATTAAAATCAGGTCTGAGCGGATAGCTGATTTTGATAGGTTCGGTGGTTACACTTTTAGGCATAGGCATATTGAAGCAGAGAGCTTTAATTTCATCATAGTGATGGCTTAAGTCTGCGGCAGTTCTATGTACTTTCAATGAAGATCTCAGAGCTTTAGAAAGGTCATCTCTTGTTATTTTAGTATGCCATTCTACAGTTCTTTGGTGAGAATAGCCGGTATCAATGTCGTCTACTTCAGGGTTAAATTCATAGTTGCTTGTGATTACTCCAAGATATATATTATCGCCGTCAGGAGTAAGTACAAGGTCGCCTTTATTTATTTGGTTTACGAAGATATCTACAGTTGCGTATGCATTGCCGAGTGCTAAGGCAGTATATGAATATGGAGGCTTGGACAAGATTTCTTTGAGGTCTTGTCTGGTTTTTCCTGTAAGGTCACCGATTCCTGTCCAGCCGATTGCGACAATATTTTCAGTTTGGAATTCGTTGATTCTGTTGATATTTGTTGGATATGGACGTACGAGCCAAGCTTTATTTGCCATGATGATTTCCTCCTTAAAGTTGACAATTTAATAATACAATTAGCATTGTTGATAACAAGTAGTTATCAACTTGTTGGGTATAGTATATCATTACACTCTCGATATGTCAAGTGGTAAACAAGTAGATTTCTAGTAGAAAATATAAAGGCCCGCAGAAGAATGTATTGACTTCTGCGGGTAATTTGCTAAAACTTTTTAGGGAATACGGACTGTTAGAATTTATAAGAGAAGGTTATAGCTGGCTGAGTGAAACAGGTTATGATTATGTTGTAATTGAACTGGAAGAATATTTAAAACGGCAAGGAGTCGCTTTGAATATAGAAAAAGCATAAATGTAATTTTACCAAAGCAGCATGGAAATAGCCTCTGCAAGCCATAATTTTTAAGCTTGTAGAGGCTGTTTTGTTTAGTCCCACATATTCAGTAGATATTTACCAAAAAGTTTCATTGCTTCTTCGATTTCCTGGTTATATGCTTTTTCTTTTTCACGTACTTCGTCCGTAATGTATTTATCATGAAGGTCTTCATGTTTATTCTTCATAAGATAATTACCATCTTTTTGCTTGATGAATTTGAATTCAAGGCATTCAGGATGTTTTTTGTAGAGCTTATCATAAGCCTTGTTCATTGGGGAATCTGCGTAATCATTGAGGGTTCGCTTGAAGGCTTTGAGAATCCTATCAAGAACTTTTTCCCATTCTTCGGGATTTTTGAATTCTGCCGGATATCCATGGCGTTTGCTCTTCTTGTACTTCTTGAGGATCTGGTAAGAGAAGTTGACTATTGCATGATCAGCATTCCAGATTTCAGTCGTGGAGAAATTGTACTGTTTGTGTAAAGTTTTATTAGCTTTTTTAGTAAATTTCTTGCTTCCCTTTTTGCTCATAAGATACCTCCGTAATACTGACAAATAAACCACAGAAATTATAATGAGAGTATGTGTATATTATAACATACGCAGTTTTTATAATGATGGCGAAAAGAGAAACTTTGGTGCTGCTACAAGGAAAAATTTTTAGCTATTTCGCTTTTGATTTGGTTGTTAATTCCTTTGATAAAGGTATCTTTATCTTTTATTCCTAACTGTTGAAGGTTAACATCATTCTCGTTATTGATTAATAAGTTTAACTGCGTTGTCGTATAATAGTAAAGCATACCTGGATGACTGAGTATCTTGATAGACTTTTCGTGGCTAGAAAATTGAGGGATAGATAATACTAGGCCTATGTTTTCGAGTGCTTTTTGAATTAGTTCTATATCATCTTTGCGGATTTCAGTACAAATTCTATTTTGTTTGAATATATTTAGTATACCGTTAGCTTTTAGGATGTCTGAGAGAAAGTTTTGGCTTACATTATTAAGACATTGTTGAATTATAAGTGCAATATCTTCTTCTGGATACCATAAGGTAAGTGCGTATTTATCAAAATTCTCTGTTTCATTGATTGAACGGAGAATATTTTTGATTACGACTTCATTAATGTATTCGTTAGTTGTTGAGCTATCGAGATAAGGTGAATTTTCTAGAAGTGTACCACCAAACCTTATATAATCATCTGACTCTTTACCGAGCAGGTATGTGTATTCTGTAAAGGGTATATGTGATGTAGGTATCAATTCTGCTATATCAGTTAATTTTGTATCATCGATTTCTAATAAATTATTTGCTAATAATGTAAAACTATAAGAATAACTCCCGGTAATAATGAATTTTAGCTTCCATTTTTTAGTGCAGTAATAAACTATAGCATTAAAAGTGCTTTCAAGGAAATATTTTGTTAATGTTATTTCATCAATGCAGATATAATCATAGTTTTCTTTGTCAGCGTAGTCAAGTATAGTAAATAATTCATCTGATTCCAATATATATTTGCTATTATTTTTTCGGTAAGTTTTAATATTTTCGTATTCGTCGGAGCAAACAAGGTATAAGCATTTAAAACCTTTAGCAGTAATTTCTTGCGCTGCTTGCTGCAGTAGTATTGTTTTTCCGCTACCGAGCAGACCATATATAATGCAAATTTTTTTATTGGTAGAATTTGAAGCGTTTATAAAGTCTGCTATTTTAGAATAGCAGTTACGTTTTTTGATATATACAGCAAATTCATTGATATTTAAAATTTTTATTTGCTTGTAGTTGTTTAGCATGATGCAGCTCCTTGAGTGTACTATTCGTGTTTTTGTTCTGCTAAAAGAAGTTTTATGAATTGTTTTTGAAGTGTATATTTCACACTCCTAGATAACATTATACTATTGTAATGTAATATTACAAGCATAAAGAAAGCACTAAACTTAATTAGTAGGATTAGTGCTTTCTTTGTGCTTCTATGTATTTTTTATTTCTTTCTTTCTGGACAATTCCATCAATTTCTTCATCTGTTAACCCATTTGGATAATATTGATGAAAGATTTCTCGGAGCTGTTTGAACACCTGCATGGCTTTTTTTGAGTCAATTTTTTGTTCAGCTGAAATATGTTGTTTCATGTTTAGTTACCTTTTCAACTCACATGGTTATTTTCAATTCAGATTTATGTTGTGCTGTATGCGGCCTGTTCAGGTCGCCTGATGACTTATTTAGTCATTGTAAATACCAGATTTTATATGCCCGAAAGCTTTTTTCCGCATTATATTAAGTGTCCGGTTTATAAAACTTATGTCCGGGCGAGTATCGTTTTCCAGATAGATTACCGTCCGTACCATGATGTAGAGCCAATCTGGCTTGCCTTTATCCATGTTGCGCAGATAGTCGGCACATAAATTGACGTTGTGGGGCGGTATATAGTCTTTATATTTGATTCTGTCCCGCAACAGCCAGTACAAACTCTCTTCTGCTTTAGAATAAATCCCGTCAAAGGAATTTCCTTTGTGGATAACTAATAGGTTAAGGTCAGGAGCTCTGGCAATATAAATGGTCCTGCTGTCCCTATGCCGTCCGTCAGGTTTAATGATTTTTACGAAGAACGGGTAAGTAAATACATACATGTTTTTCCTCCTTTTCTGTTTATCGTTAACAAATCGTTAACAAATCGTTAACGTATACTTATTATAATACAGTTTCGGTGTAAAAAAACAGCCTTTTTGCAGATATTACTTTTTGTTCGCTTTATCTCATATTCTCTAGAATATACAATTAATGTAGTACATAGATTTACTATTGATATTAAGCAAAAAGAGGAAAAGAAAATGGCAGTACAGATTGTAACCGAACGTGTAGTACAAATGATAAAGGGAGAGCTGAACGGTAAAAGTTTTACCTGGATGGAAATACTCCAAGGTCTTTGTGCAGAATATAAAGAGTGTTATTGCAAAGCAGCTAAAGAGAACCGTAAGCTGCTACAGATAGGTTTTACTATTACCTGGGCTGAGAGGACGATCATTTGCAAGGATTTTACCTTTGAACTATATCCTGATATGGATGTAATTTATGACAAGATGCTGGATTATTTTAAGGGTTCCGTAAAGGATTTTGGTGAAGCAAAAAATGTCAGCTATTATGTTGTTACTGAGAAAAATACTACTATTTCGGGTTAGGGTATATTATAGCGATTTTTTTATGTCTTATATCGTTTACGTGATAATAGCCCATAATGGTTCTCCCTTCATGAATAATATTGCAGAGGCCTTTACGGTTACTATTATAATACTTTTCAACGTGTAAAAACTGGTTAGTCTTAGATGTTGCTTTTTATTCTCTTTGTTTCTGAAGTTGTATTAATTTTAGGATTGAGTTTAGCTTTAAAATAAGTTATAATACAAGTAAAAGAAAAAATCTTTTTACCTTCGCTAAAGATGACGAGTGACGGTTCTGACTCGTCGGTAAAATAAAAACTGACCGAGCGAAGATGACGAGTGACGGTTTCGACTCGTCGGTAAAATAAAAATTGACCGAGCGAAGAAAATGTGCAGGGCTAACCGTAGGGTTGGTCCTGTTTTTTGTGTACCTATTCATGGCGTACAAAAATGCCCGCAGAAGTTTATAGTGGCTTCTGCGGGTTTTGTTATTTGTGATCTTAAGTTATTTCTTTAAGAACTTTTTGAAGTACTCGGATACTACTTTACATTTGTAGTTGCTGGTAAATTCTAAAGGTGCAATTTTTTCAGTAGAAGTCGTTTTTGCGTGCTCAGTTACGGTATTGTCGCTGAGTCTTCTCGTTACGGTTTCTTTTATCTCCCATTGATTCGTATCATAGTTTAACGTAGAGATAAGTTTCTGGTATCGGTTTGCGCCCGGATACCACAAGTATATATTGGCATTTATCTTGTTGCTTTTGGCTTTTACACTCTTCGCATCATAAAAGACACCAAATTTTTCCGTTGAAGTTGCCCAGGTCAGGTTTAATCTTTTTGGTTCTACATAAGGCGTTCCGTCCTGGTTCGGCATATCTACAAAATATCCAAAGTCCTGCCACCATGTATAACCACGATAGAAAGGGTTGTACGGGGATTTTAGAAAGCCATAGTTCAAATACCAGGTCAATTGGTTGTTATAGGTTTCGGTTGTCCCATTTCCGTAATGGGTAATTTGTTTGACGCTTACAGCTTTGCATTTGCGAGGGTCCCTATCGAAGTAGAAAACCATGTTTTCGCAAGAAATGTTTTTACTTGTGTTTGAACGGTGACGTATTGTTGCATATACGATTTTGTTGGCTTTGTCCTGGCGGATGCTGTCTGCGTCATATTCATATTTGTAGCCGTATTCCGTATAGAATGTATGGAATTGTTTTGACAGTTCGGCTTCACTTAAATAATATTCGTCTGAGAACCTGCCAAGTTCAGTGGTTGTCTCTATCCAGTTTTCTGCATTGACAAAGTTAGATACTGACAGCATTAATGCTAAAGCAATACCTGAAATTTTTTTGTACATGATGTATGCCTCCTTATAAGCTCTAATAGAATTATATCACTAGTAAACAGGAAAAGAAATCAGCATTTCTAGCAATAATTATTAGAATATTTGTTGCTAAAGCGAAAGAAATTATCAAGAAGTGATTTGATAAACATCTTGAAAAGTATTTGTTAACTTTTTATAAACTTCTGCTTCGCTAGTATGGGCTGAACGGACTATAATTTCCAAGGATTTTTTCTTTAGACTGTACGCTGATATGGATCTTATCTATACCAGGATGCTTGATTACTTCAAGACTTCCGTAAAGGATTTTGGTAAAGCAGAAAAGGTCAGTTATTATGTCGTGAACGAAAAAAGCAGGAAATTAGTTGTATAGTAAAAACCGGAGGTATTGTTATGGACGAAAAAATTTAACTTGTTGACTTGCTGTGTGCAGCTTGTATTGATATTAGTGAACCGGATCTACCTTGAGTTTTTAGGTTTAATTTTGATCGAATATGATAAAAGACGGTGAAACCAGCATTAGAGTGCTGGTTTCACCGTCTTTTTTGCTTTTACGTGTGTGGTTTGTAGTTTATTCTTTGATGTATTCCTCGCAGATTTCAAGTTCAATCGTCTTGTAATAGTCATCGTCAAGAAAATCTGAAAAGAACTCTCTCAGCTCTGCGATAAATACTTCTTCAGTCAGTTCTGACAGTTTTTTGTTGTATGTTTCTGGCGGGAACTGCAGATTGCAGAAGAACATTATGTCGCCGTCATAGTCGGAAATGCCTTTGAAGCATCCGAACGGATAGCCGAATCTGTGACAGAACAATAATTCGAAAGTGTTGGCTGCTACTTTATCAAAATATGCACTATATCTTTTGTCGAATGCATCGGAAAAGGATTTGCAGAAAGACTGATTATTGTCTGTTTCTTGTATAATAGGCTTGGCTAAATATGAAAATAAATACTTATCCATCCCGATATATACTATCTGGTGATAGAGGTCCATTCCGGATAGCATGGAAATATCCTTGTCGCATGACCCGTATTCCAGCTCAAGATAGCTTTTGATATAGTCGAGCGGAGGCAGTTCATAGTTTTTGTTGATAGTGTCGAAGCTTTTGATATAGATACCTTTTCCAGTATCGTTTACGTGATAATAGCCCATAATGGTTCTCCCTTCATGAATAATATTGTAAAGGCCTTTATGGTTACTATTATAATACTTTTCAACGTGGAAAAACTGGTTAGCCGTAGATGTTGCTTTTTGTTCGTTTTAGTGATTTGTTTTGTGGTTTTCAATTCACGCACCCATAAGGGTGCAGTTGTTAATCGATAGTCAAGCAGAATAATATTAGTTTCAATTCACGCACGCCTTACGGAGTGCAATTTATCAAAACCACAAGCAAGAAGACTCTTACTTCTATAAGTGGGAGGAACATTGTGGTACTAAGTCAGAGTTGTTAAGACTCTGACGCAGAGTCTTACGGTACTAAGTCATAAGCCTGAAGCTTATGACTCAGAATTGCGTTATATGTGGTTTAAGTTAAAGGTAGAGCAGGGATTATAAGTCTCTGCTCTGATTCTGCTCCTTGTATTATAAATAATACAAGGGTAAGAGTGCCATAGATTTGGTGCAGGTGTAACCATTGTATGGAGCTTGACATTACCCTATAGTGAGCACTGTATCATGCCTTTGCTTAATTATCTTTTTTGCCTGCAAGCAAGCTTTCAGGCACAAGCTTCTTCACGCAGTTGTAATTAACTACAGTCATATTACAACTTTTAAAGTTAATAAACAGTTAATATGCAATTTTATATTTTTTATAGGTTCAGTACGGCGACCAGTGGGAGCTGTCTGAACCTATAAAACCTTATTGTTGTTTTATTTTAAACTTCTTGTGTTTTTATTAACTGTTGGATAACCTTCATCGTGCAATAATTAAAACAATGAGCTTTTAGTGTCCGTTATGATATATCTGATTTCAGATTAACGGTATAGCCGTACAGGAAGAAGGTGAAGAAGGATGTTCATTAAAACCATTATTGCATTTTTACTTTTGATTTTATTCAGCTTGGGTCCGCAGGTAGCTCCGATGAAAAAAGACGTTATGGATGACAAGACTGCTGAGTACAAGCTTGCTGCCTTTGCATCAGAATTCCAGAAAGTGTATCCAAGTTTACCCCACTATAGAAAGGATAATCTTAGAGATTATGGTATTGATGTTAATAATTGGACAGTTTTGAGCAATTATGGATTTTCTGAAGATTTAATGGATGAGTGTATTTGGGATGATAATTTTGAAGCTAAGTTTGATTATTCCAATTCTGAAGTAACTAATCCGTTTACAGGTAAAAAAATTCAGGGGGAATATTTGATTTTGAAACAGAAGACCAATAAAGGCGAAAAAGTAAAAATCGTAGAATTCGGTTCAAATACAGCTTATGGTGAATCGTATTAACAAGTTATATGTAGTGTGATTTACACTTTATTTATATCAATAAAAACATAGAACACAAGGAGGAATATTAAAATGTGTGATTCTAAATCTTTTTTTGAGGAACCCAAGAAAGTGATGTTTGTCTGCGGTGCTGCCGTTGTGCTCAGTCTGGTATCTCTGGGAGTATCTTTCAGCGGCTGTGGCCAGAGCGACAAGATCGGAGTTGTGAATGTGTCCAGGGTTATGAGCGAGAGCACCCGTCTGAAGGATATCAGCAAGGAAAACCGTCTGGCAGTCGAAAAGGTCTATAAGAACGCTGTCGAAAAGGAGAAAAGCGTTGAAGGCAAGGAGAAGGATGAACTCCGTAAGAAGACCATGACGGAGCTCCGCAGTTATAGACAGAAGAATAACAAAGAATGTACCGATGTAATCAATGCGGCTTCTGATAAGGTCGCTAAGGCTCAGAAAGTAAGGTTCGTTGTCTCCGACAAAGTCGTTTTCGGCAGCAATACTGTTGATGTTACCGATGCTTTGCTCAAAGAGATTGATTCTGCAGGTAAATAAAAGGTATCTCAAGGGGGATTGATAGTATGAGTATGTTCAAAAGAAAACGGAAAGGAGAAGCCGTCCTGTTCGCTATCGTAGCATTGGCTGTCAGTGGTCTTATTGCTGTAGGACTCGCAAGGATTCAGCATTATGGTACGCATACGCTTGATACTTCGGAAGAGTTCCTGAAGGCTGAGCAGTATGCCCTTGAAGTTACGGAACAGCTCAGGAGTACCAGCTACAGTGCGGTCGCCGCTATGCCTAAGGCCAAGATAAGCAGCGGTACGGCAGGCTCTAAACCCGGAGTCTATAAATTCAGCGGTTATTATAAAGAGATTGTCATCCAGAATGATGGTATCTTCAAGGACTGCAAGGTGAATATCTATAAGGATAATACTGACAGGCCTGTCCTGTCGCTGAGCGTTGCAAAGGTTGATCCTAAGGCTCTTGTATGGGGCGGTCTTTCTGAGGATCTTGATGAAAGCACCGAGTCCGGTGGCAACCGTTCATGGTCTGCACAGACCACCCAGAACTATGTAGGCGGTAAGCTTATCAATGACTACACCGCTGTGGACGCTGACGGTTCCTTCTCTGCTGCGGCTTCAGTTGATTACATCAACAACAAGCTCAAAGACTACATCGAGGAAGAGAAATGCCTTAACAGGACTTCAAAAGCCGAGGTCGGTTCTAATCGCCAGCCTATTTTCGTTAATGCGAGCCGTGAAGCTGCTGTATGTAACGTAAGCTACAGGCTTAATGAAAATACTGCAGCTCCCAATATCGGTATTCTCCGTAAGGATTCTGCTGGTAACATCCAGCTTGACTATTGGGATCATGACAGTTATTTCAATGGAACGAATACGCCCGGCACTACTCCTCCGGAAACTCCTAATCCAGATCCAGGCGGTGGTGGTAATACAGGAACTGTTATCGGTTCTTCGGCACCTAAATATTTTGATTTTGAATTTACTGATCAACAATGGATTGTTAAAACTATCGATTTTGGCACCACCAGGACTACTTATAAAGTAACTGGAACTCAATTTGCAGAAGATAATGAAATAGAAGAAACGTATTCTTTTGAGTTTACTGCTTCTGGGAAAGTTAAAATTTATGGTAATGGCGGTGGAGCTTATCAGAATATTGATGGTATCGAAAATGATTATGGTTATACCAGCGGATTTACCACAATGGGCGGCTTTATTCAGTTTATTGATGTATCTAGCAAAAAAGTACTTTATGACTTGAATTTAAATAATCACTCACATACCAGATTGGTGTTTGAATTCAATAAAATTTAGGGAAACGGAGGTGAAAACAATGTTTAACACGAAGAGCAAATTCCATAAAGGCTCGTCCGTGCTGGTGTCTGCATTGGTTACCGCTGCAGCTTCTACGTTGATCGGATACGGGCTTACCAAAATGATTTCTACAGGTATTGATGCGATCAAGAACCAGGAGGTCAAGATGCAGGGCCAGCAGTATGCTGCAAGCCGCATCAATGTGCTCCGTTCCGTAAGGTTCGACTCGCTGTCGTCTATGGACAAGAGGCAGATAAACGATACTGATTATTACGAAGAAGTTATTGAAAGCGACAGTACTGCCGACAGAAAAAATTACGCTGTTAATATCTATAAGGGTTCTGATCCTAATCCGGTTGCTGTAATGAACCTTTCCCGTACTGCGACCGGTGCCCTGCTCGATAACCAGGGGGCGGATTCTTATGACAGTTTGGGTGCTGGTGGTAATGCCGACAGCTCGGCGCTTAATACCTCGGCTCTCAAGAATTATACCAACGATAAATTCAGTGCGGATTCCGAATCGTTTGCTACCGACAGGGCTATGGACGTGAAGTCTTTTGTCTCTTATGTTGACGGTCTGCTCTCCAAGTACCGTTTCCGCAACAACGCGGTTACTGTAGGTCCGAACGGCGCAGGCAGTCGCAGGAACCCTATCTATGTTACTGCTGCAGAACGTGAGTGTACTGCAGGTTCTGTAACTTATGCTATGAGCGGCAACTCCCAGGGTTACCTTGCAACGGTTACTCCTGCCGGCAACGGTTTGTATTATGTTGATTATACCGAGAAGGATGTGCCTGATGCGGGTGAAGTGAAACCGCCTGTTAAGCCGCCTGAGCCTCCTGTAAGTCCGTCTAAACCGCCTGTTGGTAAATTTGATGGATGTAAGTGGACGTATGAAACAGAAGGTTGGGATCATAAAGTAACTGCGAACACTTTTGATAAGACTGAAGAGGATTCAAACGGACGACTTTGGCATGTATTTAAAACCTGCTCTAACACTAAATATTTAGTAATTATTGTTGCTGGTGATTCTGGTACTTATGAAAATCCTTGTACTACTGATCTTTTGCTGAAAGATAGCATAAATAATGAATTGGAAATGCCAAATGGAATTAGTTGGTTTAGTTTAGGCAATATAGCTGATTCCAGAATAGTTATAGAAGTAACACCCGATAGTTATTATAAAGTTTGGGGAGATGTCTTTGATGACTATAATGAAGGTTATGAATCATTAGCTATAAATGTTATAGAATTAGATCCTTCTCAAACAAAGGTTGATATAGAAAATGGTAAAGCTTATAATGATTCCATTTTATCTCCAGGTCTAGGAAAATATTCATTTGTTCATTTTTATTCATTCTGAGTTAACTGTTGGTTATGGTATGGTGTAATTGAAGCTAATTTGTTGATTATTTAGAGCCCTTTGTTAGAGTATAGAACAATCAACTGTGTTTTTTAATACTTTAATATGATACAGTAATTCATAAGTAATGAAATTAAGTCTAGAGAAGGTGATGACAATGTTTAATATTAAACATAAAGGCTACGGCCTGCTCCTGCCTACGATTGCCTGTGCAGCACTCATAGGCGGGGTTGCGGTCGGGATAACCAAGATGAGCAATGTATCTGTCAAGGCCGTTACTTCGACGAAGACGAAGTATACGGGACAGCAGTATGCTCTTAATACAGCTGATAAATACTGTAGGCTGACGAATTATGCGTCGCTTGCAGGATTCGAAAAGAGAAAGATTGACGGCAGTGATGATTACTATGAGGAAGTGATCGTCACGGATAACACTGTGCCGCTTTTTCAGGGTTCTGTAGAGACTGGCAGTGCTCCTTCCAAGGATATTACTGTCAATGTCTACCATAAGGAAGGCGACAGGATGCCACTGGTATCTTCTGTGAACCTCTATCGTACTGATCCGGCCACGTTTGATCCGAGCTTCAATATGGTCGCTAATGATGCTGCGTCGACCAGCGAGAATCAGGCTCTGAGTGCCAATGCGTTCCGTGAGATGCTGAACTCCAAGGTTTCCGGTGGTATCGCTTTCGGCTCCGATGTGGCTATGAGCGCTAATGCATCCAAGCTTTATATCGACAGCGTATTGAAAAATTATGCGCTTACAGATAGTACGGTAGGCATTAGGGATCTGAATGATGCCGGCACCGCACATCGTGGAGTATATGTTGACGCAGAAGGGTTCATTAAGCCTACTGATATCATCATCAGGGGTAATAAGTCTACTGAGGCTGATCCGCTTATCCTTATCCCTGTAAAGCTGTCTGACGGTTCCTGGGCGTTTGATTCCCTGCGTAAGTCCAAGCTTGGCAAAGGGGCAAATCAGACTTATACGGTTTCTATCAAGCAGACTCCCAACCAGACCATTACAGTCACTACTTCTGACGGCACTAAGCATACCAGTGATTTCACTGCCAAGGTCGGTACCACATGGACTGCTACGGTCGATGCTGATACAGGCTATAATGCGGGCAAGTTGATTGCTTCTTCTGGTACTGTTAATGGTGCGACTACAGTAAGTGCTACTGAGGCTACTATCAAAACGTTTGATTTTAATATCACTCAGTCTGCTCATCAGACCATTACGGTTACTACGGGTGACGGTGTAACCCATACGTCAAGCTTTGTCGCTAAGTATGGTACTACCTGGACGGCTCAGATTGTGGCTGATAGTGGTTATACAGCAGGTACCATAAGAGCCAATTATGCTCTTACAGATGATATTGACGATGATGATTTAAATGGTATTGTAAATCAGACAAGTGGTACTATTTTTTGCGGTGTCAGCATAGATGCTACTAATGCAGTTCTTAATGAAGAGAAATCTAAATGTATTGTTGTCGTTATTCCTAATACAAGTGGAGTTTTCCCACAATATGATAGTAATAATATTTTAGCTACTAAGATTTCAAATTTTTGGGGTAATGATAATTTGCATGCTTTGAAATATTCTTTACTGCCAGAAGGGTCGTCTGAGGATGAACATTATAAGCATAACTATGAGTATTTAATATATTCGGATTATGATAGTAGTACGAACCATTATTCTCCATTCTTTACTTGTGATACTAAGGAATTAGCAAGTTATTGTGGTGGTAATTCGTATGGATATGCACATCATCCGGGTTTTGGTTTCTCTGCATCTAATTATAATCAGCTTTATTTCTTTGAAGGATTGACATTAAGTAGCGCAACATTCAAATTAAGTGGTTTTGGTATAGAAAACGTAAAGAAGAATGGTGGATATTTCCATATTCATTTAAAAGAATGATTGTTGCTTTATGTAAAAAGGAAATTGATTGTTAGTTAAAATCAAAAACCGCAGCGCTGAAATGCGTCTGCGGTTTTCTGCCTTTTCGAGGGGCGGGATGTGGCTTAGGGAGCCGCGTCCTGTTCCTCGATTGATTTGTAGCACTATAGTATTACTTTTTGTCAGCTTCGGAAAATTCCTTGATCCAGGGTTCTATTTTTTCAACGCTCATCTTAGTGAGACGGGCAATTTTTCCGATATCGTAGCCAGCTTTAAAGAATTCGTAAACGGTTTCTTTCTGTTCTATTTCTGACATTATTTGTTCAATGTCACCTGCACAAGATACCTCCGCCTCATCGAATTTTTTTACCCATTCTTCTGCTTTATCTATACTTATTTTGGAAAACCTGGCAATTTCTTCTGCATTGCAAACATCTTTGTAGAGTTCATATGCAATCATTGCTTTTGCGATTTTCAAGCCGATTCTGAAGCCTATTTTAAAGCCTCTTTCTTCAATGCCTTCAGCTAAGCTGTTGCCCATGTCAAACACCTCCCTATAACATCTTTAATTTTCACCGATTATCTCGGTTTTTCGTAGTTTTT
>OLSD01001986.1_pt1 | contig 15326 bp, 12 predicted proteins | sample 1672211 | NCBI WGS metagenome assembly OLSD01 (sample SAMEA3136659, study PRJEB25190) | human gut metagenome | reverse complement strand
ATCGACCTCGCAGAAAGACTGTATGTTACTACGACCTCTTGGCGAGAGTTGTCATAGACGAGGACATTCATGCGAAAGATGCTCCAGAGGTAATCACCATCAATAAATGGGAATTTATCGAATATAATGGTCTCTTCAGATCTCGTACTTACGAGTACTTTGCTTTACCTTTTCGCCCTTCCCAATATGACCTATGGAATTATGGATATTATTTGATATACAACTTTCAACGCTCTACAGCCAGTGGTTGTCAGGAATGGATATATAAAGTGGAGGATGGCGGCTCTATGCGTATGTATAAAGAAAACAGTGAAAAGGCTTGTTTTTTACGTGGTGACCATACTCATGTATATTGGCTGTGCGCCGACCTATACGACAGTGGCATAGTGGTCATGGACAGCCATGAGGATTATTACTTCGTTGACTCCAGCTTGAAAAAGACCTATATAGGTTGCAATCAACCCAAAACAGAAAGCGAGAATTTGATGGTTGCGATGCCTCGGCTTGGCAAGCATATTTATGACATGGAAATGCAGCGCAGGAAAAAGCAAGAGGAACAGGAGTTATTGCTAATGCAAGAGAAGTCGGAGGCAGGGCATGTAGAATTGTATCAAGCAGGAAAGAAATGGGGTGTGAAGGTAGATGGTAAAGTTATCGTGCCACCTCTCTACCACAGTATAGCGCAACCAGTCGGTGCTTATTGCGCCTTTGAACAGATTCCCAGACATTGGGGTGTTATGACATTAAAAGGAAAAGTGATTGTTGATGCCAAATATGAGAAGGTGGAGATTCGTGACAATGGAATCGCCGTCGTAACAGGCATTACGGGAAAGACACAGACAATCAAACTTTTAAAGGTAAAAGAGTAAAAAGGTAAAAGAGTAAAAGGGATTTTTGCTTTTTACTCAATTTGACGGCGAGGACTTGAAAATGACCCAAGAAGGATTTCCTTATACACCACTTGTGATAAAAACGCATAAAAGAAGTAGGTGGTTATGACAAAAACAGACCGATGTGAACGAGAGTTCATGTCGGTCTGTTTTTTGTTTATGTATGTTTCTTCGTAGAAGGATAGAACAGATGGTCTTTGTCCAAGAATACAGGATAGAATACAGATTCTATGATGTAACCTGCAAGCCTTGGCTTTTGACCGCCAATTTTCCGAATCGTCCCCCAAGAAACCTTGCCCTTGATATGCGGAGGAATTTTGAAGTGGCTGTTTTCAGGAAAATCACCATATACCTTCAAGAGTCCCTGCTGTACAGCTTCTTGTCTTGTAAAAGAGCATACTTCAACAAATCGCCCTACAAGTTTATCAAGCATTTTCTCATCTTGCCATTTTTCAAGAGTCTGTCCTGGAGGGCATTGGTTGAAATCGAAATCCTTGAAGTTAAAAGACAACTTTGGCTGTTCATCTTTCACCTTACGCTCATCTCTCACATTGGCAGTACGGCTTTCGGAAGCAGCAGTGCTTTTGAACTTATTCTCAAACTTACTCTTCTTTTTTGCTGCCATACTCCATGATGAATTTATCAATGTTGCCGAAATAAGGAACAGCACCATAGCGTCCCAGCAGATAATCCTTGGAGAAAGACGCATCGTTACGGACGCTATTAGCCTGATTGATTTTGTATTCCACCAGAGAGTACAAATCAGATGCACCCTCAGAAGATTTCTCAGCGAACCATATCTGATCACGACGAAGCAAATCCTTACGCAAGAGGTTTGTATCGTGAGTTGTTATAATCAACTGTGCCCCCAAGGTATTCATCACACTATAGAATAGTTTGAGCAATTCTACCGACAACTGTGTATGAAGGCTTGCGCCAAACTCGTCAATCACAAGCACACCACCATTTTGGATGGTGTCGAAGAATGGTCCAAGAAGAGCAAACAGTTTGGTTGTACCCAAGGACTCAAATTTGAAATTCAACTGCTCCTTACCAATTACCGACCCATTGTCATACAGATCATGGGTTGAAAGAATTTCCAACTCATGTTGCTCTATCCGTTGGTTGGAATCTGTAGTGAAATGGATGCCCAAACGAGACAATATTTCAAAAGGAGTATCTTGCGTGTCAACTTCCTTGACATTCTCTTTAACGTTCATATCCTTGATGCAATTATCCACTATGCCAATCATGTTGAGGATTTGCTCACGAATCAAAGGATTGTGTATAAAAGTCCTTGCAGTATAAGCCAAGGTGTTATCGTCTAAACCTGAAAGAATATTGAAACGCTTACGAAACCATTCTTTTACCTTCATTGCCACTTCCACATTGAATTGAGCTGCAGTGGAAAGGTATAGGGCATTACTTCTGGTTTTTGTGTCAACTCCTCTTGCACCCTTTACCACTTTTGAGTTGACCTTGATATTTTGTCCTTCACGCTTAAAACAATAGCTCTCTTTTGTACTCCCTTCAAGTAACACGAAGAGCCATTCGGTCAGCACTTTGTTCTGACTGACCTCAAATCCATATCTGTATCTTTCTCCATTGCAGATGAATATCATTTGCATAGAAATAGGCTCTTTTGTACTTTCCACATCAAAACGATAGTGAAGAAGAGAGAGACGCTTAACGATGCTCTCATCGACAAATGACCGCAGCACCATAGACTTGAAAATATCCATGGCTGCAATTACAGAACTCTTACCCGAACCATTTGCACCATAGATGGCGGCAGACCTTAAATAACGCTTGCCGTTATCCATGATGGAAACATTCGAGTAACCATCATTGCTCTCGCACTCCTTGACAGTAGTGCTAGCAACCATACTAAGCGAAACCTCATCCCTATATGACATAAAGTTTCTTATCGTAAATTCTATCAGCATTTGTTCATACGTTCTTGTTTGTTACGGATGCAAAAATACGAACAAATCTCCATATAACCATAAAAATTGAGATTATTTCACAAAAATCATAATAATATGTACAAGAAAACTACTTTTGATGACTTTTGATGTAACAAAAAAGAATTTTGGAATCGAAAATAATTCCTTTATGTTTGGTCACGATATGCAGATGCTCGCCTATAGCACGTCCTGTGGAGCCTGATCTACCAATAATGGTGCCGGCAAAAACAAGAATTTGCCAGAGCGAGCATCGTAGAGGAATAAGGCGTACAATGCTCAGAAATGGGTTTTGTACGCCTTTTTTGTTTCATTATGTTTTTTTATATCCCAATAGTTTGCTAATTCGCTGAAAATTATGTATATTTGCAAATTAAGGGAGAAAAACATCCCCGAAAGAGATAGACAGTTTAGGGTAAATATAAAAGAAAGGAGAACGAGATATGGCAAAGAAGAGACCAAAGGTAGCACTGGTTTATGATTTCGACGGCACACTGTCGCCGGGCAATATGCAGGAGTTTGGATTCATACAGGCTACAGGCAAGACAAAAGACGAGTTCTGGGAGAAAAACAGAAAGTTTGCAGAGGGTAAGGATGCCAATGGCATTTTGACCTATATGTATCTGATGCTCGACGAAGCCAAGAAGAACAATATCTCGCTCACCCGGGAATCTTTTCAGAAATTCGGCAAGGATGTAGAACTGTTCCGCGGCGTAAAACAATGGTTTTCGCTCGTGAATGAATATGGCAACAGTATCGGACTGGACGTAAAGCACTACATCAACTCCTCGGGACTGAAGGAGATGATAGAGGGCACACCTATCGCCCACGAATTTGAGAACATCTACGCCTGCTCCTTTCTCTACAACAAGGAGGGTATCGCCTATTGGCCAGCCGTAGCCGTAGACTATACTACCAAAACGCAATTCCTCTTCAAAATCAACAAAGGTATCAAACAGGTGAGCGACAACAGAAGAGTGAACCAGTATATCCCCGACGAAAAGCGCCCTATCCCTTTCCCCCGAATGATATACTTCGGAGATGGAGAAACCGATGTGCCTTGCATGAAGATGGTAAAGGAACATGGCGGTCACTCGATTGCTGTATATGATAACGAGGATAAACAGAAAACAGCCTGCCAGCTTGTCAAGGAGGGACGAGTAAACTTCATGTGCTCTGCCAACTACAGCAAAGGAAGCGTGATGAATATCATCGTAAAGAGAATATTGGATAAAATCAAAGCCGATTTTGAATTCGACCGTCTGATAGAGCTGAACCAGAAGAAGGCATGGAAGTGATTTAAAGGTAAAAGGGTAAAAAGGTAAAAAAGTAAAAGGGTAAAAAGGTAAAAGGGCAAAAAGGTAAAAGGGCAAAAAAGTAAAAGGGTAAAAAGGTAAAAGGGTAAAAGGGTAAAAGGGTAAAAAGGGCAAAAAGTAAAAGGATAAAGGGACTCTTTTGTGAATTCCTTGAAACTTTTCTTGGTTTTATCGAGGATTATGCTTAATTTTGCACACAGAAATAATAATATCAAATCATATTAATGGGAAGAAATAAATACTCAGCAGGAGAAATCAAAGAAATCGGCAAGTTGCTGCGACTCAAGAACGCAGGCAACCGTTTACAACAGAAAATGATACGCCACGACCTTCGCGTGGATTATGAATTCAATATCTCTGACTTCAATGAGCCTGGCAAGGCTTTCGGCGAGGAGGAACTGCAGGATGCCATCAAGCGTGGAGCTATCCAGATTCTCGACGATGCCACCATCGAGGCTATGAAGGCAAAACGTGCAAGAGACAAGGCTCGCGACGAGGCTGAGAGACAGAAGGAAGCTGTAGCCAGCGGTGAACAGACCGACTGGCAGGAGGCTATGAAGCAGTGGAATGAGTATTATGAAAAGTAAAAAGGTAAAAAGGTAAAAAAGTAAAAAGGTAAAAAAGTAAAAAGGTAAAAAGAACATACTGATTACGACATATACTGATTACGACATATACCGATTACGACATATACTGATTACGACATATACCGATTACAACATATACCGATTACAACATATACCGATTAATAAAATATACTGATTATAAATTATTATGGCTAAAGTATTGATAAAGACATCAGAGGGCGATATCAAGGTTCGCCTCTACGACGAGACACCTCAGCATCGTGACAACTTCATCAAGTTGGCAAAGGAGGGATATTTCGATGGCACACTCTTCCACCGTGTCATCAAGGATTTTATGATCCAGGGCGGTGACCCAGAGAGCAAGGGCGCTCCTAAAGGCAAAATGCTGGGCACGGGCGGACCTGATTACACCATCCCTGCCGAGTTCGTCTATCCACAACTTTTCCACAAGCGTGGTGCCTTGAGCGCTGCTCGCCTTGGCGACGAGGTGAACCCTCACCGTGAGAGCAGCGGCAGCCAGTTTTATATTGTATGGGGAAAGACCTACAAGCAGAACGAACTGAAACAGATGGAGAAGCAGATGGGCATGCAGATGGAGCAGAATATCTTCAACCAGCTTGCCAAGGAGCATCATGATGAAATTATGAACTTCCGCCGCAACCGCGACCGCGATGGCTTAATGAAACTACAGGATAAACTGGTGGATGAAACCAAGAAGCGCTGCAAGGAGCAGGGATACCCAAAGTTTACCGAGGAGCAGCAGAAGGCTTACACTGAAGTAGGCGGAACCCCATTCCTCGATAACCAATATACCGTATTTGGAGAGGTGGAAGAAGGCCTTGATGTCGTGGAGAAAATCCAGAACTGTGAAACCATGCATGGTGATAGACCTAAGGAGGATATCAGCATGGATATCTCCGTTATAGAAGAATAAAAGGCATTTCTCGCAGTTCTTTCTACAAAACTGCGAGAAATCTTTATTCTGTATCTACAACTATTCATTCGTATTAAACAAAAACAAACAAATCAAAATGAAAAAGATTCATGGAAAAATGATGAAGGGCACCACGGTCAAGAGCCTGATGATGCTCCTGGCTTTGGCAGGTTCTAACTACTGCCATGCTCAGCAAGCCACTATTGTGGTAAGCAATCCTACTTCCGCATCACGCACAGAGCTTATCTCCCTCAGCATGAACGAGGTGAAGGCGAAACTGGGCAATGCTGCCCCTAAAAAGGGAGAGGCTTACATCGTGAAGAACAAACGAGGACAGCAGATTGGCTCGCAGATTACCCACGATGGTCTTCTGCTCATAGATGCAAGCATACGTCCTCACGGATCCACCACTTACTACGTATCCATCGGCAAGCCTTACCAGCAGAAGACTTGGACCACCGGTGCTCTCTATAAGATAAGAAAAGACGATATCGCATGGGAGAACGACAGATGCGCCTACCGCGTATATGGCCCTGCCCTACAGAAGACCAGCGAGCGTTCCTTCGGTACCGACATCTGGGTGAAGAATACTCCGGATACCGTGGTTTACGAGCGATACATCAAGGATATGAACGGAAATATCAAGGGCGATAAGATTGATGCCAAGGTGAGAGCCTTGCAGAAGCAGCAGAAGGCTGAGAAGAACGCAGCAAAGGCTGCTGCTCTTGCCAAGCAAATCAAGGCTCTTCAGACAGAATCACGAGAGACGGATATCCTCACCTCCTTCCATCTCGACCATGGCAACGGATTGGATCCTTATCGTGTGGGCGCTACCCTGGGATTGGGTGCACCAAGCCTCATGGTGGGCAAGAACCAGGTTCTGCCTTACTGCTACAAGGATTACAGGATATTGGATAACGGTCCGCTCCGCTTCACCGTAGAACTGACTTACACCCCATCTGCCGTAGGCGATATGAAGAACGTGGTGGAGCACCGCATCATCTCGCTCGACAAGGGCAGCAACTTCAACCGGATGACCGTATGGTACGACGGCTTGACCACTCCTACCGATTTCGCCACCGGTTTCCCTATCCACGAGGAGGATACCGAGAGCAAGACCTTCGCCAAGGATTACGTAAGCTATGCTGACCCTACGGACAATATCGAGGTGAACAATTCTCAAGTATATGTGGGAGTTCTCTTTCCGGAAGGCATCGACCATACCTACTATCAGCTCTTCGACAAGAAACACGATGGAGCCACCGGTCATGCCCTCGGCTTGAAGCGTGGCTTGAAGAATGGGGAGAAATACAGCTACTACTTCGGTGCAGCATGGAGCAAATATGATGTAAGAAGCTATGCCGAATGGCAAATCCGCATCAAGGATTATCTGGATGCATTGAAGAATCCGCTCCTGATTGAGGTGAAATAGGAAATATATTAAACCGCAAAAGCGATAAGCCAAGATATAAAACACGAAATAAAAAGCCGCCCTCATATCATTAGAAGAGGACGGCTTTATTGTTTTTTAAATAAAGATTATATTACTTTGTCATCTCGAAACCTACACGCATACCATCATAATTGTTGGCGATACTGCCTACGGCGCTCAATGTAGAGCTGCCCTTGAAGGCACTGAGGGCCTTGATGAGATTGAGCAGCTTCTTCTGGTCGAAGAGAAGACTGATGCCATTGGTTGTCTTGGTGGCATAGCCCGAAGCACTCAGCAGAAGGCCCTTCAGCTGGATGGCATGAGTCTTCTCATCAAAGGTATAGGTGCCATTCCATGCCTTGCCGTCAATCTTGGCAGAGAAAGTACCATCAGTATTAAAGGTGAAGTAGGTATTGGAACTGCTGAATCCAAACTTCTTGTAATAACCTTCCAGCTTATTCTCAACCTTGCTGGCAGCAATCTCGCCACCCGCCTTAGCCAGCAGGTTCTCTGAGGTGAAGGCGCACCCTGGCTTGCTGTACTTCCAGGTATGGCAGAGATCTGCCTGCTTAAATGTACCCGAACCGATTACATTGTTCAAGATTCCGTTGATTATACTTCCTGCATTACTGCTTGAGTTGCTGCCATTACCTGCATTACTACCACCCAGGATAGCGCCCAATACGCCTGCTACGGTTGCTGCCGAATTGACGGTAGCAGAAGTATTATTAGCGGTAGTAGTGGTTGCTGCAGATGCAGCAGAAGAAGTAGTAGGAGCTGCAGATGCTGTAGACGCAGAAGCAGTAGATTTCTTAGCTGTCGTCTTCTTGGAAGAAGTTTTTTTAGTAGTCTTCTTGGTTGACTTCTTAGTAGTCTTCTTAGTTGACTTCTTAACCGGCATCAACTCAGAATTGGAAGCATTCAGCGCAGCTTCGTTCATAGCGCTAGCATTGCTGCCAGCTGTGCATGCAAGCACAAGGGCAGCGAAAAGAAATACCTTTTTCATTTTTACTTTCTATTTATTTGTTTAAATCTAATTCTCTTATATCATTCGCTTTCTTCACTTTCATATTTCCCATCATAAATGAGGAAAAACTATTATAATAGATGAAAAACAGGAGAAAAGGTTTAATTTGTTGCATAAATGTTTCATAAAACGAATGAAATGTGACGATTTTGTGTCAACGATTGCACATTTTTTTGACATAAATCAAAAAAGAACGAAAAATAGACATATTTTTTCAAAAAGTATCCCCGAAAATGAACAGAATATCCTATCTTTGCAACGTTTTAAAAATCACAATAGGTTATGAATGATTTAATTAAGGTAAATTCAGAGAATCAGAATCAGGCAATCGACAGATGCCAGCAGATTCTTAATGAACGCCGCGAGGCTCTTGCCTCTAAGGCAAGAAGAAGAGATTAAGTCTTTTGTTTTTTAGCGAACAAGAGACAAGATTCTTCTTAGAAAGAGATTATTTTCAGAATGACATTCGGTTAAGAGATTCTGCTGAATCTATTTTTCCCAACAAGGAGAAAGAATGATTCAGGGAAACAGAACCCCGAAAACTGAAAATGAGAGAGATTTTTCAGAACGACTCTTAAATTTTAAGAGGAACTGAAATTTTTGGGAAAAACAAAAGTTAAAATCCCGTTGTCGTCCATCTTGCATGGTACGTACAACGGGATTTTTTCATTTTCTATCTAATATCCAGATATCCAAATCAGAATTACTTGTTCTTCTCGCCCTTCATGATAACCTCTACATGATTGCCACTCTTCAAGATAACATTCTTGAGGAAGTCGGAAATCTGAGCGCCATCGATTGACTTCACGAGATTCTTATAGTTGCTGTAATTATCAACCTTGTGAAGGTCGAACATACCCAAGGTCTGAATCCAGTAACCGTTGGTCTTCTCATCCACGCCAGCCTGCTTCAAGAGAATCTCCTTTACTTTCTGCAAATCGTCAGCATCAACCTTGGCAATCACCTCGTCCATACCCTTGAAGAAGCATGGGATGGCAACATCTGCCTTCTCTGGATTCAGCTGAGCCATACCGTTGATGGTAATCTGCACCTTGTTGTCTGCGTCAAAGAAAACGCCATAGATGGCACCTGCAGAATAAGCAGCACTCAACTCCTCGCGGATGCTGCGCAGATACTTCATCTCCAGGAGGCGTGCTGCCATATCTGCCAGCACACTGCTCTTCTGGGTATAAGGCATCTTGGCAAACCACATCTCGCGAGCCTGGCTCTGAGGATTCTCCATAGCCTTAGTGAATACATTGCTCACCTTGCCTGTAGCACAAGGCATTGGCTGGTTCTTGATCTTGATCTTCATGCCCTGGTTAGGGAGAGATGCAATATACTGCTCGATGAGTGGGAGGAGCACCTTCTCATCATAGTTGCCTACAAAGTAGAAAGTGAAATCCTTGGCATTACTGTAGAGCTGATGCCACATTTCGAGACAGGCATCATAATCGATGCTCTGGATGTCGGAAGCCTCAGGAATGCGAGCCAGTTTGCTACCCAGGTAAAGGGTGCTCTGTACTGAGTCCTGATATACAAGCCTAGGGTTATTGCTCTTGTTGGCAAGAACTGTAGTATAGGTATTCTTCATGTTGTCGAATGCCTTCTGATCCTTAGTAACATTGGTCATATTGAGATAAACCAGCTGCATCATCGTCTCAAGATCCTTAGGAGTGGTAGTACCGCTCAAACCGTGACGGAAGGTAGAGAAAGAGAAATCTACACCACATTGCTTGCCGGCAAGTGCCTTCTCCAAATCATTGCTAGAGAATTCGCCCAAACCGCTCAATCCCCATACGGCACTGGCATTCTGCGCATTGATAGGGTCATTCTGATAAGCTGCATAACCGATGTTGGCAGAAGCAGCAAACTGAATCTCATCGTCCTTGAAGTCTGTCTTCTTGATAATTACTTTGGCTCCGTTGGAGAGGGTAAGCTTCTTGAAGCCCAACTGCTTGTTCTCCTCAGTCTTCTTGATTTTGCCTGCCTTAGGTGCCTGAGCCATCAGCGGCTCCTGCTTCACATTGTCCACATAAGCCTCAAGCTTCTCGCTGCGCACCTGCTTCACGATGTCGGCAAGTTCCTGTTCGGTTGGATAAACGGCACCCTCTGCCTCGTGCATGAACACCATGCTTACAAGGTTGGTATCGGTAGTACAGATCAACTGCTTCACGGCACTGTTAACCACATCTACAGAAAGGCGTGGCACTACCATCTTATAGATCTGAGTTTCATCCTCTACAGAAGGAATTGGCTCGTTAGAGATGAAATGGTCAACATACTGAGTGGTAAACTGCTCATTCTTCATCTTGGCACGGTTCTCGTAAGTCTTGTCAACATGACTCATGAATTCGTCCTTGGCACGCTGATATTCAGAAGCCGTAAAGCCGAAATCATGCACGCGCTTAGCTTCGCGCATCAAGGCAGCATATGCCTCCTTCACCTTGCCCGGCTTAGCCACGCCTACCACTGAGAAAGCATTCTTTGTACTGGAAACCAGATAGTTGCCAATATCACTACCTCCCTGCAGGAATGGACAATCTGCCTCACGGGCCATCTCAGAAAAACGAGCATTGAGCATAGAGGTTGCCACATTCTTCAAATAACCCTCAAGCAGATATGGCAAAGTACCTTTCAATGAATCAGGAGTTGTCTCGTTCTTCATCATGATGTTGATGATGTCATACTGCTGCTCCTTGTTCTTATCCACTACGTAGATGGCTGTATCGTTATCAGCTACAGGAACAGGAATCACCTTAGCAGCATCCTTAGGCACCTTAATGCCTGAGAAAAGCTCCTTGATCTTGCCCTCAATATGGTTAACGTCTACATCACCAACAACGATAATAGCCTGATTATCCGGGCGATACCACTTACGATAGTAAGCACGGAGAGTTTCAGGCTTACATCCATCGATAACGCTCATCAAACCGATAGGCAGACGATAGCCATACTTCTCGCCTTGATAGAGTTTAGGGAGAGCACGCTCCAACATGAGCTGCTGACCTACCATACGCATGCGATACTCGTTGTGAACCACATCGCGCTCATCCTCGATGGCCTTGGTGGTAAGCGAGATGCCATTGCTCCAATCCTTCAGGATGAGCATACATGAATCTACGGCAGAAACACGGGCAGTAGGCACATCGGTGAAGTAATAAACGGTCTTGTCAACACTGGTATAAGCATTCAGATTACGACCATACTCCACACCGATGCTCTGCAGATAGTTCTGGAGGGTATTGTCCTTGAAGTGCTCAGTACCATTGAAGGCAAGGTGCTCAAGGAGGTGAGCCAAACCGCGCTGGTCATCGTTCTCATTAATAGAACCTACTTTCTGGGCGATATAGAAGCTGGCTACATGCTCAGGATAACTGTTGTGGCGAATGTAATAGGTCAATCCATTGTCAAGATGACCAATCTTCACATTCTTATCCACTGGGATAGGTGGCATCTGCTGCGCCATCGCTGTTCCCACAGAGAGCAGCAACAGTGCTGCTGCGAAAATTTTTCTTAATCTCATTCTTCTCTGTTTATTAATAAATATGTAATTATTAGCTATTTCTGCTGCAAAATTACATAAAAATTAAAAGATTTGCAAGCATTTGGAAGATTATCTTTCCAAATGCCTGCAATCTTAACATAAAACTAACATTGGAAGCTCTTCATCCATGAGCCACGAAAGAGGCGGATAAGAAAGAGGATGCCACGGAAGGTAAGCTCCGTAGCCATAGCTATCCAAACTCCCTCCAAGCCATAGCTTTTCGAAAGCCCATAAGCCAGGGTAAGGCGCACCAGCCACATCGTGCTCAAGTTGATGGCGGCAGGCTTCATCGTATCGCCCGCACCCACGCAAACGCTATAGGTCACGATACTCGCAGCAAAGAAAGGCTCTGCAAATGCCTCGATTCGAAGGCAGACTGTACCCAGTTCCCGAATACTCTCCACCGGTGACAGCACCCCTATCATCTCCGGCGCAAAGACATACATCACTACGCCCATCAATGCCATCACTCCCATGCCCAATCCTACCGTCATATAAGCAAAATTCTTGCAGAGATTCATGCGTCCGGCACCATGCGTCTGCCCCACAAGCGTAGATGCTGCGTCGCCGATACCGTAACCCGGCATATAACAAAGGCTCTCAGCAGTGATGGCAAACGAATGGGCAGCAATGGCAATATTGCCCAATGGTGCCACAATCATGGTGCTCACTATCTGCGCACCGCTCATCAGGATATTCTGTATGGCTATCGGGATACTTATCTTGCAGGCGTGCCTTACATATTCCTCTACCCATCTGAACGGTACCCTATCCTGACGGAAATTGAGCAGACGGTTTCTGAATGCCGAAAGATAGAGATTGGGCAAAGAGATGCTGATATACGCCAAAGCCGTACCCATCGCTGCTCCCACCACACCCATCTTCATAATATAAATGAAGAGATAATTGAAAGCCACGTCACACAGGCATATCAATACAGCCATGATGCTGGGCGTATGCATATTGCCTGCCGACTTGAGCATCATCTCGGAAATATGATACAGGAACACAAACGGCAATACTAGACTGTAAATCAGGAAATAGCGAGAGGAATTGGGAGCGATGTCCTCACCTCCACCCAGCCAATAAGGCAGATGGGAATGAATGCCTACACCGATAAGCGTAACGAAGAGGCTGAAAGCCACTCCACATATCAGGGCATGACGATATACCTGGCGAGCCTTCACCAGGTCGTTGGCACCAATGAAATGAGCTACCTGCACCGAGAAACCGGTGGCTGCTGCACTCAGCAAGCTACCTATCAACCAGGTTGTTGACTCGATAAGTCCTATACTTGCCGAAGCCTCAGCGCCTAGATGCCCCACCATCGAAGCATCAATAAAGAACATCAGCACGGTAGAAATCTGTGCCAGCATGGAGGGTACACTCAAACCAGCGATGAGATTCAGCTTCTCACCGCCTGTCATCGGGCGCCCTAAGCGGATAGACTCCATCAGATAATCTGTCTTATTCTTGAATAGCATTTCTTCTTCTATTTATGAATTTACACAATCTATTTATGAGTAAAACGTAAAATCTATCAATTTATGATTTAAACGTCACCTATTTATAATTTAAACGCAAAAAAAGGCGACTCCAAAAAGGAATCGCCATTTTTATTTTTTTAATACATGTTTCGTACCTTTGTTTTTCCCAAAACTTATCTCCCACCGAAGCGGGACAGTACTTTCATTAACCTAGAATAAACAACCTATTTAACCTAACAAACTAAATACCTGTCGTCCTTGAATAAACAATCTTTCTTTACCTTAACTAACACCTAATATAAAAAAACTAACAACCTTAAACCTAAAAACTAAACCTATAAAATCTATTACCTAACTAAAAACCTAAAACTCATTTTTTCTGATGCAAAGGTACAACTATTTTTTGAAACTGCAATACTTTTTCCCATAAAAATGCATGAATCCAACATTTTTTGACGTAAATCAAAGATTTGTGTGCGAACACGAACACTTGTTAACACATCAGAAAGGTCTCTTAACACAAAAAAGAAACGTTCCTGAGAATGCCATATCATGCAATCTCAGGAACGCTCCTCTTTATTTCCCTATATAAATAATTAAGGTATGAACTCCCATATATAATAGATATGAGCCCTATATATAAATAAGGTGTAATTTATGAAATCCTTACTCAGTAATCCAAGTACCCTGCTTCTTGCCTGCTTCTACTGCTCTCGAACCTGGTACTACCTGACCAATGCGGTAGTAGCTGTCCAATACTATCTCAAAGCGAAGCATTGAATAGGCAGGAATTGTGCTACTCGAACTCTGGGTTGTGCCATAAGCCAACTGATATGGCATGTAAACCATCCAGCGGTCGCCTATATGCATATTGAGCAATGCAGTGGTAAAACCATCCACAAGGCTATTTACCGCATAAGTTGCAACCTGAGCAGTCGTCTTATCGTATGTGCCATCAAAGGTCTTATCAAATACATAACCAGCAGGATAAGTATCTGTACCCAGCATTCTACCACGATAGCTCACCTTCACCGAATCGGTATACATCGGACAGCCGCTACCCTTGCCCTTATCCAGGACATGAACAACGATATAATCAACATCCTTGTAAGTAAGAGAAACTGTATTACCGTTGGCATCCTTGTTAGGCGTCTGGTTTTGCAACGACCAGTTGAGTATCACCTTCCATTCATCGCTGCCGTTGGCTATCTGCTGACGGGCATACGCCAAAGTATCGGCAAAAGCCTTCTCGTTACGCTCCTGCCAGTTTGCATACTCATCTACGGTGTTGTCATCCTCGCTACATGATGACAGTGCGAATACTGCCATCATGAGCAAGAAGAGATATTTAGAAATTCTTAATTTCATTACCAAGTTTCTTTAATACGCTAGTAATACTTACGCGTTCCTCGATGATGCTGCGGAGATCAGAAATTGCAACACGCTCCTGCTCCATGGTATCACGATAACGGAGAGTTACCTTATGATCATTTGGAGTCTCGTGGTCAACGGTAATACAGAATGGAGTACCGATGGCATCCTGACGGCGATAACGCTTACCGATGGAATCCTTAGGATCGCCATAGTGAGTGTTGAAGTGGAACTTCAACTCGTCAACAATCTCATGTGCCAACTCTGGCAAACCATACTTCTTATCCAATGGGAACACAGCACACTTAACAGGTGCCAAAGCCTCTGGCAAACGCAAAACAACACGTGTCTCGCCATTCTCCAGTTTCTCCTCGCAGTAAGAGTGGCACATTACGCTGAGGAACATACGGTCTACACCGATAGATGTCTCTACATCGTAAGGCACATAGCTCTCGTTCTTCTCTGGATCGAAGTACTTGATAGAGCGGCCGCTGTACTTCTCGTGCTGAGAAAGGTCGAAATTGGTACGGCTGTGGATACCCTCCACTTCCTTGAAGCCGAATGGCATCTTGAACTCGATGTCGGTAGCAGCATTAGCATAGTGAGCCAGCTTCTCGTGATCATGATAACGGTAGTTCTCGTTACCCATGCCCAGTGCCTCATGCCAAGCCAGACGAACCTTCTTCCAATACTCAAACCACTTCATCTCAGTACCAGGCTGGCAGAAGAACTGCATCTCCATCTGCTCGAACTCACGCATACGGAATACGA
>OLSD01001985.1_pt1 | contig 15329 bp, 14 predicted proteins | sample 1672211 | NCBI WGS metagenome assembly OLSD01 (sample SAMEA3136659, study PRJEB25190) | human gut metagenome | reverse complement strand
ATCGTATATACGATGCTTATAGACAATTTCATCAAGAGACCTCTTTAAACGGCTTTCTTTATCAGTCTCCGAGAGCAACTCATTGTCCCTATTTCTCAATCCACAATAAACGAAGTTGAAAGATGATTTCTTTGTTAATTGAAACAAATTATCGAAAATACTATAGGATATGGCTATCACCTTTGAAAAATCAGGTCTGTGTCCTTTCTCAAACATATCGCCACCACCATCATGCAATGCTTTAGCAAGAGAATAAAGAACAGATGACTTGCCTGATCCATTCTCGCCAATCAATGCCTTTACTCTATCCAGATTCCTGACATTGTCTAAGTTGCCGAAATTAAACGCCACAGGTATATTACCGTCATAGTAAGGTATCGTTGCCTGAAGTGTAAAATTATATCGATTCCTCAAATCTATCCCCTCAAGAATACCATGAACGTCTCTAAGAGCACGATGTGCATAATCATTCCTCAACAACGACTTCTGAAAGGAAATCGTGTACTGATATCTATCAGCAATGACTGAGAAATAAGCAGCATCACGCAATGCCCACATAATACTCTTGTAGTCATTAGGGAACAATTTCTTAATATTGTCATAATAATCTTCATCTTGACCAACAGAACAAAAATTGTATGGCAACTCTATAAACTCTGAAGGTATTACATCTTTAGTCACCAGACTGTCTGCATTCATAATTTTAACAGTACCAATATTTTGCTGCTGTTTGTCTTCAGACACATACGAAAGGCTAAATGTAGTTTTACGACCAAAATCGTCCCAATAACAACTTGCAAGTTTAAAGCAAGGAAATAATAAAGGCGCTTTATCAACGAAGAAATAAATACGATTTCGAGGTACATCTAAAGGACGGTCTTCCGCTATGGTTTGTTTGTCTATCTCATATACAGGCAGCCCATCATCTTCACCTGTCAAAATATAGCAGAGATGTTCATCTTTCAACATTTCGTTAATTGCATCAACATAATGTATGATTTCATCTTTTGATCTTCTGACCTTTGTAGAAACCACCTCATTCAGAAACTTGAAGAACACTTCATCCGAAGCCTTCAACAAACCAAATCTGGATATGAACACATATTCATCATCCCAATCTGAATTGTTTATTAAATGCTGAACCGCATCCTCATAAGCATCCTCAAACCTCGGATCTTCAGAGGCAAGCAGATGAAGATTCCAAATACGATCAAGCATTCCCACTTCATCTGCCTGTCCCCAAATATTTCCTAAAGCAAGAATGCCCTTGAAAATTTCATATTTCTTCTCCGAAGTCATCATTGTATTTCCGTATACTCCATATAATCTTTGCGCTTTGATACTGCCACCTTATATTCATCCTTATAAGTTCCAACACCTATCAAAACGCATGGCATTTCATACTCAGGAATGTCCATTTTCCTTTTAATCAGAGCAATTTTACCTTGCTTCTGTCCCATCGTAAGAGGAATAGCAGCTAATCCTTCATAATGCAAAGCATATAAAAGGTTCATTGCATAGATACCACCATCAACATACACTTGATGTAATTCATTGATATTATAGCCACGCTGATCACCACAAATAAGAATCGCAATTTGCATGTCTTCATAAAATCCCTTACAACCACCTTGCATCTCAAAAATCCGATTCTTCAACAATTCATCCTTATATACATAAATCTTGTAGCTTTGTCGGTTACATGCAGAAGGGGTTCGTTCACACATTTTAAGTGCTGAGAGAATCTTATTGAAATCAACTTTCTCCTTTCCAAAATCACGAACAGAGAATCGAGATTGCGAGAAAACATTAAAAGAGGATTTTCTTTCATAAGCAAGTTTACTTAATGTCTTCACATAGATGCCGGCATCTGCATTCGAATCTATCTGTATGCCGTTTTTCCTGCAGAAATCATCGAGCAATGATATTATATCATTCATATCTGCCCCAACATGCTGATTGAACAATATATATTTTTCAATAACCGTACATACCTCACATGCAAACTCTAAATGACCATCTATATTAAGATAATGCTGCAAATCTTTCAACAGATTACGCACTTTCTGTTTACCGAAGCCAACCTTAACGCTTCCAATTGACATGCCTTTTTCCAAAGCATGAGCACGAATAGCCAAGTCTGTCTCCATTTTTCTCGGATTTCTATTGCGTGCTCCATTACCAATATATTTAGTATCAATAAGGAGTTCCTGCCAACGTTCATGGCATAAGCGTAGGAACAATACCCACTTCGCATTCTTTAAATATTCTTTAATCATAAGATAGAATTGAAATATTCAATATACTTTTTAGAAACAGCTTCTAAGCTATTGTTTTCAGCCACATAAGTCTTTAGATTATCTTTCATCTTCTGATAATCAGAAGTGGACATCATCGCAGCTTTAGTGATGGCAGCTTTCAATGATTCTTTATCGTTTACACGGAATAAGAAACCATTCTCACCATCCTCAACACGCTCAGCAAAACCGTCAATATCACTGGCTATTACAGGAAGGTTGTAATTGTAAGCTATCATGTGGGGACCACTTTGTGCCACATCTTGATAAGGAAGCATAAAGAATTGATGCTTGGTAAACAACTCCGGAATTTCCTCATCAGGTATGCGCTTGAAATAGGTAGAGATGCTCTTGCAATCACCTATCTGCTGCAAAAAAGCCTCTTTGTTCATTCGGCAATTACCACAAATATTGAGATGCACTTTATTCTGTATATTCTCAGGCAACTCCTTAACTGCATCGATAAGCAAATCGAGGCGTTTATTAGCCACCACATTGCCGAAGAACAACAGGTTAACTTTCTTCTCATCCACTTTATAATTATCCGTCTGAACCTTTCCGAAATCCTTCACAACCATAGGAGCATAAAAGAACGACTTCGTTGGATAATGCTCCATGAACCATCGTGCAGTATGCTTTGAGAACATTTGGAAATTCTTTCCATTCTGGAATATGTATTTTACCTGAAGTTTCAAATCCCACGACCATACAGGATATGGATTTACATTATGCGCTGCATGTATTAAAGGAGTTTTTCCTATGCAATGCAACAATGCAGGATAATAATAGAAACCTAACGAATCACTATAAATAAAATCATAGCGAGACAATCCTACCTTTTTGAAATAATTCTTAAGTTCAAAGAATGTGCGAGGGTCTTTAGCACGGTAATGCAAACTCCAAACCTCATAATCATCATGCAGTGGAATCTTAGCACCATTTGCAGACTGCACCACAACCCATCTAATTTCAAAGTCACTGTTGTTTCGTAAATATGGAACCAATTGGCGATCCACATCTATAAAGAAGTCAGCAGTAAACCAAAGTATTTTCTTCTTCACCATATTATTATTTTATTCTTACATCACATAATCAAAGGTTCTTACTTTCCGAACTCCTTGATTCTCTGTTCTTCCTTCAATGAGCAGACAAGCAGTTGTCCATTCTTCTCAGCTACAATATAGCCATCCAAGCCTTGAACTACCACCTTGCTTTCATCGGCTGCATGAACCACGCAGTTCTTGCATTCATACAATCGGATGTCCTTACCTACCTTGGCATTGCCAGCCTCATCCTGTGGAAGCAAGGTACGGAGGCTACCCCAGCTGCCTAAGTCGCTCCAGCCAAACTCTGCAGGAAGCGTGAAGATTTCCTTAGATTTCTCCATCACAGCATAGTCGATACTGATCTTCTCGCAAGTTGGAAAGAGTTTGCCTACTACCTCTTTCTCCTGCTCGGTATAGAAAGAAGATACCATCTCATCCATGATGCTGGCAAGATTTGGCTGGAAGGTGCGGATGGCACGGCTGATGGTGTCGATGTTCCACACGAAGATTCCTGCATTCCAGTAGTAGTTGCCGGCAGAGAGGTAATGCTCAGCGGTGGTAAGGTCGGGCTTTTCCTTGAAGGCTTCCACCTTATATATCTCGTTCACGTCAGTGGGTTCGGCAGCAGCGATGTAGCCGTAGCCTGTCTCGGGGCGGCTGGGCTTGATGCCGATAGTGACGATGACTTCCTTGTCGGCAGTATAGCTGAGTGCCTTGCTGAGGACACGCTGATATTCTGAGGTGTTGATGACGAGGGCATCGGAGGGGGTCACCACGATGTTGGCATTGGGGTGCAGCTTCTGTATCTTCCAGCAAGCGTAGGCGATGCAGGGGGCTGTGTTGCGTGCCTCGGGTTCGGCGAGGATATTGTCAACGGGCATGTCAGGAATCTGCTCCTTGACAATGCTGATGTATTTCTCGTTGGTGACCACCCACATGTTTTCCACGGGGCAGATGGGCTTGAGGCGGTCAACGGTGAGCTGGATGAGCGAACGTCCCACGCCCATCACGTCAATGAACTGCTTGGGGTAGTCAGGGGTTGACATGGGCCAGAAGCGGCTACCAATGCCGCCAGCCATAATAATTACTTGTATATCGTTGTGCATTTTTTTATTTAAAAAGGTATTTACTCAATAATTCCGTGTAATTGCTAATTGAATGACTTCCAGAGAACGAGACCATTTCATCATGTAGATTATCGTATTTATCCAAAGATTGACTTAACGCATTAACCAGACTTTCCTCATTCAAGTCAAACAAACAACCAATACCGTTATCAGCTATTTCTTTGGCAAACGCAGCCTTCTTATTCGTAACCACAGGCATACCTAACGCAATTGCATCCATATAACTTGTGGCACCGATAGGTCCAAGCTTCTTCTTGTTTTCTTCCAAAGGTATAACCATAACCTTAGTATTTAAGCAAAGCTGCAACATCGTAAGGTCATTCGGCTTGTCTTGGAAAAACAAGTCTACATTCTCTCCTTCTTTATATTCTGTAGGGATGTGCTTTTTGTCAGTTACTATAACAGCTCGTCTGTTCGGCATAAGTCGCATACAACGAATAAAAAGATTGTGATCTCTTGATGTCTTTCCGTTATCCAAGAAATCATAAGTCTTTTTTGAGTTCAACGTTTGCTTATTCTTTTCATACCACAGTTTCTCTGGATACCATGGGTTATATACTACTTGCCGACCATCATGAATGCATTTTTGAGCCTCATTCATCAATTCTTCCGTGAAAAACACAGAACAATCAGACTTTGCATACTTCATCATCTTATCGAATGGAGGGTGATGGAATATCGTCACTAAGCGTGGACAGAACAAGTGGAATTTATTTAAAACGCCAAACTGCTTAGATACGGTGGTCAATACGTCATAGACAACATCGTAACTAAAACACTTAGCATACAATTTTAACAACTCTATTTTTGAAGGGTTGGCTACCTTGACGAAGTCAATCTTACCCCCCCCGAATTGTGATTTAAGGATTGCAGAATCAGGCGTTTCAAAATGGTCAATCATCTCATTGACACCAAAAAGATGATGACTCGGCATCACTCCATTTTCGATTCTCTCCCAAGCATTATAATTAGAAATAAATAATATTCTCATAGAAATCAAGATTATGCATTAATGAATCTGTTATACTCGCTAACAATAAACTCATTCATTGCTTTCAAGTATTCATTATTTTTTTGCTTGATGGCATTGATAACATCCGTATGTCCCCAAATATTTTTGAGGAAAGCCACCCAATCCTCAGGTTTGTCAGAAGCAAACAAAGGCGCGTCATCCTTCCTGAACACACCAGCCATACTATGAGGATGAACCAGAGTCACCTTATCGAAAGAAATGGCTTCGAAAGTCTTTATCTTCAAGCCCGTACCTTGATAGACTGGATTGATAGCAACATCTGCCTTAGCGTAAAACTCTGCAGGATCATCAATATATCCCATAGCAGTAACACCGTCAATCTTACCCAATGAAGGCAGAACCTTACAAATGCTGCCACCAACAAGCAACTCAGCATCTGTAAATGTTTTCCTTATAACAGGAAAGACTTCTTTCAGGAACCATTTTATGCCATTCTGATTAAACTCATTGTTACCAGACAAGAACACCATCCTATGATTACCCGTTACAGGCTGTGAATGATGCTTATACTTTCCGTAAAGATCGTATACTTTACTATTAGGAGAAAGAATCTGGAAATAATCAGCCTCCTGTTCCTGCAAGGCAAAGATATGAGGACAACGTTGCATGGCTTTAGCTTCAGTGTCTGCCGTAATGCACATGGTAGGCATGCCAATCTTCAAATCCTTATAAGCAATGGCATCATGTGTGGCTATCGCTTTCTTGGGAATTTGGATATGTTCGAACAGGCGAGAGAGATAATAGTAATTGATTACACAAACATCAAAGTGATACTTGGCATCAAGTTTGTTCACCATACTATCCAAACCTATGGGATATTGGTCGTCCACCTTCCAATGATTATGGTTAAACTTCATGCGATATACCTTCTTCAGATTAAACTTACACTTCTGTTGCTTGCTAACCTGAAACAAATGAAATCTTTCTCCCCAATACTGCGAGGTCTTTTCCAAGCTCTCCTTATATGGCGCAGGGTCATTTCTTAAACCAGGCTCATTGATATAAAGAAAATGAACCTCATGCCCCATTGACATAAACATTTCTGCCTGTGACAGTATCCACCAACGATTTCCTGCATCCGTGGGATGCGTAGGACATTTTGAAACTATTAATATCCTCATAACTTACTTAAAAATCAAAATGATTTTATAAAAACCTTAACAACTTCCTTCTTGGAAAGACTAAACTGACTTATGTTTCTAAGCCACCAGACAAATCCTGCCAAGCGACCTTTGCTTATCATATCAGCTCGCATATAGTTATCTATCGTTACCCTGTTCAATTCTGGCATCTTTTTAAGCATTGCCATTCTGAAGACATCCTCTACTCCATCAGCCTTTCCTTCACCTTCTTTCAAAAGTGACTTCACTTTAGCAAACACATTGAATTGCACCTTTGCTTTCTCTCTATGATGACCGCTGTTCGTGATGGTTAGGCTGCTGATTCTATATTGGAAGACCGGCGTCTGTGTATTAGCTACTCCTTTATCTTTAGCAACAGTATAAGCTGTAAGATCATCGCTACCCCATGCCATAGGCATTTTTACATACCCATTTATCAGCTGAAGAGCAGAACGCTTAAAAAGCCAGTCACCAATATACTGCATACGACAATTACGCAATCTACCGATTATCATCGAGTAGATACCTTCCCTTTCTGGGCGTGCCTCTTGCATATTAGTCACCTTGCTGTTCTCATCAATAATCTCTGTCATACCATGATATATATCAAGGTCTGGATATTTATCTATGAGCTTTGAATATTCTTCAAGGCAGTTAGGGAGGAGACAATCATCGTCACCCATACAAATAACATAGTCTCCTTTGGCATAACCAAGACAAATGTTCCAATTATCAACGACATTCATAGCCCCACAATTTTTCTCATTGCGGTAATAGCGAATACGAGAATCTTGAAATCTATCAACTACAGACTTCAAATCTTCAGGAGAAGCATCATCAACAATGATTAATTCAAAATCCTTATAGGTTTGAGCTAAACAACTCTCGATTGCTTCATACAAATATTTCTGCTTATAAGCAGGTATGGTAATTGAAAATTTCATATTTTTTTCTTTTAGGCATAATGGTATAATCTAACATCTTACGAGACTCATAACGACGTTATTTCTTATAGCAATTCTTATATTATTGCCTTTTTCTGTATAAAAGTAGTAGATTGGCGCTTATTATCAATAACCTTAAATACGTATCCCAGCAATAATAATGTAGGATATACAGACGATAATTCCCCTGTCATATTTGCAAAAGCTAAATAAACACTCAGTACACTTATACCTAAAGCAATGGTCACTGATGCTTTTTTCCTATTTTTATAAAAATAATATAGAATAGAAATATAGAATAGCAAGTATAGGAAAACTCCAATAAAGCCACGTTCCAAGATATAATTCATAATCACTCCTTCAAGACCAGCTAATCTTGAATCAACCAAGAACTCTCTTCCTTGCCCCCAGGCCATATCTATAAGAAAATACTGATAGCCACAACCCAAAAGAGGATTATCTTGAATATGGTATAAAACAGCCGCATACTGGACCGCACGAAGTTCCATAGAAGAACCTGTAACATTACTATTCTTATCAAACATCGTCATCATGTTGTCAAAGAGTTCCTGCACAGCCGGTACACACATATAGGAAATACTAGCCAAAAATATAGCCAACAATGACAAACGTACAGACTTACCCAATCTATAAGCCAACAAAAAGAACACAGATACACCTATAATAGCGCAAAAGAGATTAGTTCGACATCCACAGGATAAAATTCCAAAAATACAACAAGAAGCTACTATAAAAAATCTTATTTTAGTTTCATACTTATGGATAAATCCATATATATGAAGTAACAGCATTAAAATACAAATATAACCATAATCAAATGGACTTAAAAACATTGCCTGTACTCTGAAACGATCACTAGTCATGAATACCTGTCCAGCATCATCGCCATTAGAGCTTACTGTTGTTTTAGCAGCTCCTTGCGTCATTATACTTACAAAATCAGCAGATTTTGTAACACTATTGAGCACACCAAACGCCGTAAGTACAATCATTGCATAGAATGTAACTCGCAAAGTTGGTTTGATACTCTCTTCATTCGAAAAAGCCCAAAAGGCATACAATAATACAAAATACTTAAAGAACAATTCCCCCTGCACAAAAAAACGCAAGGATTCTGCATCACGCAGATGAGGACTCGCTATAATTGTTAACACAGACAATAATATCGCTATCCCCATCAAATTCCAAATCAACTTGCCACGAGTTGACCTAATCATAGCATTAAGATGTTTAACCTCAGATAGCAAAAAAGATAACGGCAATAAAATATTAGCATCATGGAAAGGAACAGCTGGTATACTTACAACAGTAAATACTATTGTCCCCATAATTAAAATACCTGCCTTATATTCTCTTCTAACTACAAACATCAAGAGGCAACATATTAAAACTGCAATAATAGCAATCGCTTTCATTAATATGATTAATTAAATATATTATCTATTTCCTGATAGAATACACTTTGTTCTTGTTTAACTCTTGTTCTATAAAAATCAAAATCATGTTTGCATACCCCATAATTTTCCAACACATGATTTATCTCATTTACAATTCTCGGGATGTTTTGATCTTTAACATCAAATTTATATTCATCCTCAAGCGGAACATCCTCAAAGAAAAAAGAAGCTCCCAAACGTCCCGTAATAATACAACAGCCATTTGACACTGCTTCACGAGGCAAACGGTCTTTTCCTGGGAAATGACCGAAATCAATATACAATTTTGAAGTTTCCAAAAGTTCACGCAATTGTTCTCTGTTTAATCCCTTCAATGCTACAAACTTAACATTTGGCATTGCCTCCATAATTTGTTTGGTAAATTCATAACCTTTCGCAGGGTTATACAAAATGATATCCTTCTTTGGAGCATCAACATTACCTACCAATTCCAAATTAATGTAATCAGACAAAGGAAGCAAACGAGAAAAGCCCTTGGAATATAAAAAATATTGTGCATAGTGCGACTGATACAAATGAATGATTCTTGCAGACTCCTTCTTAAGTAAATTGTCATCATTTTTAAAATTTCGACAATATCCCTTCAGATATGCCTTTACAAGCCCCCACTTTGCCTTTGCCGATTTCTTAAACTTGAACATCTCTGAAAATGTGGTTCGAGTGTATCTGAAATCTACCGACATCCACCAACATGCAATCTTAATTACCTTATAATTCAAAATAAACTCAAAATATATCTCTGGAAGCACTAGAATATTATCCGAATTATCCTCAATAACATCAGTACTTTTCAGATTATACTTAGAATAATTAGCAGTAATGGACTGATCATTTGAGATAACTTTGTCACCTTTTGCAACATATACGATATAAGCCTCTAAATTCTTATTTCGCAAATAATCTACAAGCTGATGAGCAAGTTCTACTCCACCGGTACTATGCCCAAACGGAGCAAGTACGTATATTTTCTTATATTTTCCCATAATTATGACAATGACTTTTTCAAAAAATCTAATGATTGTTTCTTTAATACTTCACGAACACTATTAACTTTTTCCCAATCTATTGGTTTCTCCAGCAAATCTTTTGTAACTTCAGATTCCTTCATCACAAGTCTATCTTCTAGACCATAGACTTTAAGCAGCGACTTAAAACGAGCAATTGCCACAGGAGAGACACACAAGAAAGGTACATTAAAAATGATACAAAACACCGTACCATGAAAAGAATCAGTGAGGACAAACTTTGCTCTACTATAAGCTGAAATCCACTCTTCTACAGGTAAGAACTGAGCATCTGGCAACTGTGATTTGTCTTGAACCTGATTTAAGAAATACTTTGTCATCAAGTTAACTGGCTTCATATTGAGTAACGAAGAAGTCTTAGCAATAATTGCATTTTCCTCATGGTTGAAGAAAAACATATACTGCATTAAATCCACATGCTCATTCTGTGGACAATAATCTTTTATGAGCTCCAAGTAATCTTCTTTGTTAAGCAACATCGTTGGATCCAATACATGCTTGGCTTCTACACCAAACAAATCCTTACAAAGCTTCACTCCAGATTCTTCTCTTACGGAAATTGCCTGAAACTTTTTAATCAGAGGTTTGCATATACCTAATTGAACATCACTAAACTCATTGGTGTCAACACCAAAAGAAGCAGCATAAGCTATACGCAACTTATGAGATGAAGCTGGCAAGAAATCACAAAACATGTGATAGAGATCTGGACTAAGGCATGGACGCCAAGTTTGATCGCTACCAACAACAAAGCCATCATATTGAGACTTGTCTTGAAAACGATACAAATCTCTAGTGGATGAAAATTCACGAGTAAAATGAATATGCTTGTCTATGAATGGCTTGATTCGAGCAACGCGATAATCCAAATAAGTACCGGGTACCAGACATGAGATTCCAGCCTTGCGCTTAACATAACGATCTTTCACCCACCAGACAAATCTTAATATCTTGTTTTTTAATGATACCCAATTATATAATTTAGTTCTCATGATAGTTACATCATGACCCATTCTTTCCAACACGGTTTGCAAAGCATATCCTTGCAAAATGCCTCCATAATTATCATATGGAACCAAAGTCAAAATACCTAATTTCATTTTTTCGCTTGATACAAATTACGTAAAACATTTATAAATTTACCATCAAGATATCTAGCCGATGGCTTAGGATTCAAAAGAGAATCAATCTTATATGAGATTTTCAAAAGATGATATTTGAAATAAGTCAAATCACTTAACTCTTTTACCTGAAGGAACTTTCTCCTTAGACGAATATTAAGGCTCTCTATTTTTCTACTCCAACACTTTATCGGATGCATCTTTTCTATAAATCCTAAAGTAGTACGAGACATATATTCTTCAACGTCCATATCTGTCATAAATGTATGAATATCGCATATCCTCTCAACCATGTTTGCCGGAGGAAAAGGAGTATAAACATTTCGATTGATATAAAGGCTATCCAACCAACTGGTTGTGCGTAGTTTTATATCACAATACTTTTTCAACCATTGTTCACCGGTAGGATTATTAATCAATAAGAGAGACAAGCCCTTGAATTGTTCTTCCCTATTAGAGTTTGATGTCCCCCAACTGTCACCTATAGTGACGTCAGCAATCCTTGGCAAATGAGCAAAAGGACAGGAATAGCACGAGTTCCTTAACAGTTTCTCACAAAAGAACATTCGATAAAATACGTCATCCTCACGATTCTTATAAATTAGATTGCCATCTTGTGATTCATAACACATATGTTGAGAATGATATCCCCAACCATTCGTTTTATCTCTGAAAGAGATGACACGTGAAGCTCCAATATAGGATAGTGACTGATTGAACGCAAGATAAGTGGGAACACCATGGCAGACAACTTCCATTGTCAATAACTGTCCTGAATATTTCTTATTTAAAAGGTAAGACTTGCAAGCAGCAACCTGACATGGAGTACCTGAGAATATTACTTTCTTTCCAGCCCGAAGATTATGCAATGTTGCCCGATAAGCACCATGAGCATGAGATTGGACATACTTGGTATCTTGAACTCTATGTAAATCCTCTACCTTATCTATCACTGTATGAAAGGCCTTCTTGCCATCAAAAGCGACTCCGATAACAACACCTCCATCCCGCAACACATTATGTGCTAACTGTCCAAATACACCACCAGAAGAACTAATCTGTCGCACGTCATCATCTAAGGACCAAGCCTCATAAACTTTCAAATCCTTTAAACTATTAAGATCAAATCTATCAGTATGAAGGACTGGACAACATTTCTGACACAAAGCACAATTTACACATTTACTCTGATCAATGACAGGGGCTATGAACCCATCCTTATCCAACTTCATTTCGATTGCACCATGCGCACAGATATCTGAACATAGAGAACACCCTGTACATTTACTCTTATCGCAAACTATATCCATCAGCCAATTATTTTTTATGTAACAACTTACTTTTTATCATACTTACGACAAAGGTTCGTTCCTTCTTTTCCAATCCAATTATGTATATCGAAATTATAGTGCTTACAAAACATATTGCAATAACCAACAAGACATTCACCAAAGATTGCTGAATGTTACAATAAGCCACAAATGGAAGAATAACAGAACAAAGAACCACACCTAAAGAGGGAACTAGCACCTTTATTAAATATTTACGAATTGACATTTTTACCATTTTCTTCATAAAAACCAATCGCAAGAACAAAGCCACGATCTCAAAAAACAGGACAACAGAAAAAACAATCTCTGGAACAGAAACAAATCTCAACAAGACATAGGCAATAGGTAGAGGTAACAAAACAGAACCACCCACAACCAAACTATATGTTTTAATCCTACCTGTAGCACCGGCAGCAACCGTAGAAGAATTAGCCAAAGAGTTGACCATACACGACATCAGGATAATTCTCAAGAAGTTTATGGTATGCTCAGGAACAATTCCTAACCATAAATTCAATATATAATGAGCCTCTATCATAACAGGAAGAGATAAGAGGAACAAAAGCAAGAAACCATACTTAGCACTAGCAAATATCAACTGATGCATTCGCTCCATTTCTTGATTAGCATAACTCTTTACTATTTGTGGATTCAATGCAACCTGGAAATTGGAGACAAACTGATTAATGATATTCTGTACTTGGACCGCAACGCCACGAGCCGCATTGACCGCAGGACCAAAGAATACATTAAGTAACAGATTAACACCCTGAGTATTAAATATAACAGCCAAATTTCCAAAGATACTCCAACCAAAATAAGATGCCAATTCCTTGAACAAAGGTCTATCAAAGTACAAAATCAAATGCGATTCAACATATTTTCTCACACAATAAAACCTATAGACCAAGAAATCTATAATCTGAACCAGTAATATCAAAAAACCATACGAAAGTAATCTGTCAACAGGAGTTACCTGAATCAAAAAAACTATCAATAGCTTCATTATCACATCAAACATAGATATATATGCATATATATCCATGTTTTCATGCGCAATAATCAATCCTGTATATGGTATGTTTATCATTGACAGGAAAGATGCAGCAAAAGAAAACTGCAAAAGCCAAAATGCAACATCAATTCTTTCTGAAGGTATCGTCATATGATTATAGAAAAACCACATACCAATGGTTTCACATGACAAGACTACAATTATAGCTATCACAACATGAACATATGTGACAGTACTGAATATTTGTTTAAGTTTTCCACTATCCCCCCTACCCAAATAATATGTGATATATCTAGATGAAGTAGAAGACATTGCACTGTTTAATGTAGCAAAGATTGCCACTATTCCGCCCAATACATTATATATACCATAATCTGTAACACCTAGTACATTTAACACAACTCTGCTGGTGTATAAACCCACCAGCAAAGTGATAAACATACGGAAATACAAGAATAAGGTATTCTTTGCTAATCTTTTATTATCCTTTGTTTCGGTTTTCATTTATCCTTTAAAATCGGTTGATAACTTGTTCTATAATCGGTGCCATATCGTAGTACTTATATTCAGCCAACCTACCACCAAAGATAACATCAACTTCCTTGTCAGCTAGTTCCTTATACTTTGAATATACCTTAGAATTCTGCTTGTCATTCACTGGATAGTATGGCTCCATTCCATCCTTCCATTCAGTTGAATACTCTTTCGAAATAACGGTTTTTGGACTATCGTACACCTCCTGCCCAAACATCTCGAAGTGCTTGTGTTCAATTACACGGGTATAAGGTATCTCACGCTCGGTATAATTAACAACCGCATTGCCCTGATAGTTTGGTTTATCTATAACCTCGGTCTCAAAGCGCACTGTACGATAGTTAAGCTTACCAAACTTGTAATTATAGAACTCATCTATCTTACCCGTGAAGACTAACTTGTTAGCTATTTTTTGCCATTCTTCCTTAAGACTTATCTTTTCTCCAGAAGCATTTTGAATACTATCGGAAAAGAAATCAACACCAGTTTTACATTCAACACCCTCCAATAAACCATCTATCAACTTATTATAACCTCCCACAGGGATTCCTTGATATTTGTCATTGAAATAGTTGTTATCAAAGACAAGTCTCACAGGCAATCGCTTGATAATAAAAGCAGGTAATTCTGTACACTTTCTACCCCACTGCTTCTCTGTATAACCTTTGATGAGACATTCATAAATATCCTTACCTATTAACAACTGAGCCTGTTCCTCCAGATTGCGAGGCTCCGTTACACCATCCGCCTTCATACGGGCTACTGCCTCTGCTTTCTGTTCGTCGATCTTAGCTTGAGCCTCTTCAGGAGTGGTTACGCCCCACATTTGATAGAAGGTATTCATATTGAAAGGCAGGTTATAAAGTTTACCCTTGTAGTTAGCAACAGGCGACTCAACGATGGAGTTTACAAAGTCCCAAACCTTCTTGCTGGAGGTATGAAAGATATGCGCACCATACTTATGCACGTTGATTCCCTCTATGTTCTCACAATAGATATTTCCACCAAGGTGAGAACGCTTATCTATCACCAAGCACTTCTTGCCCTCCTTGTGAGCAAGATGAGCGAATGTGGCTCCATAAAGCCCAGAGCCAACGATTAAGTAATCGTAATTTGAATTATTCATAAAGTTATATTTTTGTAAATCACCTATACAGCGTCCACACTATATTACAAGTAGTGTAAACCACCAATACAGCGTCCCCACTATTTATCAGCGGGTTAGCCGTACCAGTATTTTTGAATAAAGTTTTGATT
>OLSD01001984.1_pt1 | contig 15330 bp, 16 predicted proteins | sample 1672211 | NCBI WGS metagenome assembly OLSD01 (sample SAMEA3136659, study PRJEB25190) | human gut metagenome | reverse complement strand
CCGATTTCGTATATTTCCACGAAGCTGGTAGAACAGCTGTCTTTGTTGGAACCTTTTGGAAAAGGAAATACAAAGCCATTGTTTGCCCAGAAAAATGTGAAGGCAATAAATTCACGTGTAATCGGGAAGAATCATAATGTGACAAAGCTTCAGCTGATGGATGAACAGGGCTATGTGATAGAAGCGGTTTATTTCGGCAATATCCCTGAGTTTATGGATTTCCTGTCTGCAAGAGATAAGATATCTGTTACTTATTATCCTGAGATCAATCGGTATCAGGGCAGGGAAACACTTCAGGTGATCATTCAGAATTATTGTTGACCGGAGATGGCTGCTGTGAATGGAGCAATCAGTAACCGGAGATGGCAGAATATGCTGTATCTATGGGGTTTTTGATTGATTATAAATAAAAAAGGTGATATACTTAAATCTATTGACAAAAAACATGGTTGAGAAAATGTTTGAGGAGGAAACAATAATATGAAAAAAATAGAAGAATATGTCAGAAGTATTCCGGATTTCCCGGAGCCGGGGATTATTTTCCGTGATATCACAACGATTTTACAGGATCCGGACGGACTGCATCTGGCAATCCAGTCCATGCAGGACAAGCTGAAAGATACCGAGTTTGATGTCGTTGTCGGCACAGAGTCCAGAGGGTTTATTTTTGGTGTACCGATTGCATATAACCTGCACAAGGCATTTGTACCGGTTCGAAAGAAAGGCAAGCTGCCATGTGAGACGGTCAGCATGGAATATGACCTGGAATACGGAAGTGCTGTGATTGAAATGCATAAGGATTCTATCAAACCGGGACAGAAAGTTGTGCTGGTAGATGACCTGGTTGCTACAGGCGGAACGATCGAAGCTGCGATCAAACTGGTTGAGGAACTCGGCGGAGAAGTTGTAAAGGTTGTTTTCCTTATGGAGCTGGCCGGATTAAAAGGCCGTGAGAGATTAAAAGGATATGAGGTAGAGTCTGTACTCTGCTATGATGGGAAATAAAAACAGTAGACAATAGATGGTTGCAGGGGCAGATTCAGAATCTGCTTTCTGCGGATTCCCGGAAAGAGGGTACTGGCTATGAGCGACGAAAAAAACAAAGTAGATACAACGACAGAAATAAAAAATTCAGAGATGAAAAAAGCGGAGATCAAAAAAGCCGATGCGAATGTAAAAACCATGGAGGATTTTACAAGTCCGGAGATCTTGTATGATGAACTGATCGCGAGCGTGAAGAAATATCATCCATCCACGGATATCAGCATGATTGAAAAAGCTTACAAGATTGCTTATGAGGCACATGAGGGTCAGAAGAGAAAATCCGGAGAACCATATATCATTCATCCGCTTTGCGTTGCGATCATTCTGGCAGATCTGGAGCTGGACAAAGAGACGATCGTTGCAGGACTGCTTCACGATGTGGTTGAGGACACGGTCATGACGACGGAGGAGATCACCAAAGAGTTCGGGGCAGAGGTCGCACTTCTGGTGGATGGCGTTACAAAACTGGGACAGCTGAGCTATTCTGCAGATAAGGTGGAAGTACAGGCGGAGAACCTGCGTAAGATGTTCCTTGCCATGGCAAAGGATATCCGTGTGATCCTGATCAAGCTTGCAGACCGGCTTCACAATATGCGTACGCTGAAATATATGAAGCCGGAAAAACAGAAAGAAAAAGCGAGAGAGACGATGGATATTTATGCTCCGCTTGCTCAGAGACTTGGTATTTCCAAGATTAAGGTAGAGCTGGATGACCTTTCGCTGAAATATCTGGAGCCGGAAGTTTATTATGACCTGGTAGAAAAGATCGCTCTGCGTAAAACAGAACGCCAGAAATTTGTGGACGGTATTGTCGCAGAAGTGCGTGCCCATATCGAAAAAGCGGGTATCAAAGCACAGATCGACGGCCGTGTCAAACATTTCTTCAGCATTTACAAAAAGATGGTAAACCAGGACAAAACGCTCGATCAGATCTATGATCTTTTTGCAGTGCGTATCATCGTAGATACGGTCAAGGACTGTTATGCGGCACTCGGTGTGATACATGAGATGTACAAACCGATTCCGGGACGTTTTAAAGATTATATTGCGATGCCGAAGCCGAATATGTATCAGTCTCTGCATACGACGCTGATCGGACCTGGCGGAAGACCGTTTGAGATACAGATCCGTACGTTTGAGATGCATCGTACCGCAGAATATGGTATTGCGGCACACTGGAAATACAAAGAAGCATCAAACAACGGAGGAACCGTCAATGTTTCCAAACAGGAAGAAGAGAAACTGAGCTGGCTGCGACAGATTCTGGAATGGCAGAAGGATATGTCGGACGGCAAAGAGTTTATGAGTCTCTTAAAGAGCGATCTGGATCTGTTTGCAGAAAGTGTCTACTGTTTCACACCGGCTGGTGACGTCAAGAATCTGCCAAATGGTTCCACACCGATCGATTTTGCATACAGCATCCACAGTGCGGTCGGAAACAAGATGATCGGTGCCAGGGCGAACGGCAAGCTGGTCAACATCGATTATGTGATCCAGAACGGGGACCGTATCGAGATCATCACTTCGCAGAATTCCAAAGGTCCGAGCCGTGACTGGCTGAAGATCGTAAAGAGTGCCCAGGCAAAGAACAAGATCAACCAGTGGTTCCGCAATGAATTAAAAGAAGACAATATCACCCGCGGTAAGGAACTGATGGCAGCTTACTGCAAGAGCCGTAGTATTACATTAAGCGACCTGATGAAACCGTCTTACATGGAGAGTGTGATGCGTAAGTATGGTTTTCGTGACTGGGATTCTGCACTGGCGGCGATCGGACATGGCGGTCTGAAAGAAGGACAGGTTGTCAACAAGCTTCTGGATGAGTACAACAAGCAGCACCAGAAGGAGATCACGGATGAGCATATCATGGAAGCTGCTGAGGGCAAAGAAAAGATGCGGATCGCCAAATCCGGGAACGGCATTGTCGTAAAAGGCATCCATGATGTGGCAGTGCGTTTCTCCAAATGCTGTTCACCGGTTCCGGGAGATGAGATCGTCGGATTTGTGACAAGGGGGCGCGGCATTTCCGTTCACAGGACAGACTGCGTAAATGTGATGAACCTTTCAGAGACAGACAGGGCAAGACTGATCGAGGCAGAATGGCAGAAATCTGAGCAGGATAAAAACGAACGTTACACCGTAGAGATCAAGATTTTCGGATACAACCGTACCGGACTTCTTGTGGATATTTCCAAGATTTTTACAGAACGGAAGATTGACCTGAGTTCTCTGAACTGCCGTGTGAACAAACAGGGCGTTGCCACGATCCTGCTTACCTTTGATGTACAGGGCAAAGAAGAGCTTGCAAGCCTGACTGCCAAGATACGTCAGATCGAGAGTGTGATCGATATCCAGCGTACTTCAGGCTGATCAGAGGAGGCGTTTATGGGAAATATAAAAATAGAAAAGATGGTGCTTGGCATGGTGCAGACCAACACCTGGTTTGTGATAAATGAGAAAACAAAGGAACTGATCCTGATCGATCCGGCGGATGATGCCGGGCGGATCATCCGGAAGATTGAAGCGGATGGCCTGAAATTGCAGGGGATTCTGCTTACGCATGGTCATTTTGATCATATCGGTGCGGTGGATGATTTAAAAGCATATTTTAAAGGTGTACAGTGTTATGCCGGCGAGAAGGAAGAGGAAGTACTGGAAAATGGCAGTTACAATCTTTCTGCTTCCTGGGCTGCTGCTCTGTCGATCCGTGCAGACCGTCTGCTGAGAGATAAGGAAACTTTGACTCTTGCAGGGTTTAAGATTAAGGTGATCGAGACACCGGGGCATACAAAGGGCGGTGTCTGTTATTATCTGTCGGAAGAAGGAGTACTGTTTTCCGGGGATACACTGTTTCGCACCAGCGTCGGGAGAACGGATTTTCCGACCGGCAGCATGTCACAGATCGTGCGTTCCGTGCAGTATCTGACGGAGAATCTGCCGGGTGATACAGTCGTTTATCCGGGACACCAGGAAATAACGACGATTGCCTATGAACAAAGATTTAACCCGTATTTATCTTAGCGGGAGTTTTGACTCCGACTAAGATAAACGCTCCGCGAGGCACACATTGTCCGGTGGATCATGGCTTTGTGCCGACCGGAACGTTTGCAAATAAAAATGAAATGAGTAGAACAGATGATAGCAATACAGTTCCAAAAGAGAGATTTTGAGTATGATGTATACAATCTGGTGAAATCGTTTTATCCGGAAGAAGAGATCGTTTTGTCTGACGATGACAGTCCGGCAGCGGAATACGATGAAAAAATCTCTCTTTTTTACGGGAAAAATAAGATAAGCATCCGCATCGAGCGTGTAAGCGGTGACCGGAAACGTCAGGAAGAAGGCGTGTGGCTCACAGAAGAGATGCACGGGCGGAAAGAAAGAAAAAATCAGACAAAAATTTTGCTGTACCATATGCTACAGAAAAGAACCGGACAGGAACTTCCGTGGGGAACACTGACAGGTGTGCGGCCGACGAAAATACCGATGGCACTGATCGATGCCGGACATTCTAACGTGGAGACGGCAAAGATCATGAGGGAGCAGTATCTGGTCAGCAGGGAAAAAACGGCACTGGCTGTTTCAATTGCCAACAGAGAACGTCATATCCTGGAGGATATTGACTATAAAAACGGATACAGCCTTTACATCGGGATTCCATTCTGCCCAACGATCTGTGCATACTGTTCGTTCAGTTCCAGTCCGTTAAAAGTGTGGAAAAATAAGGTCGATGATTATCTGGATGCACTTTGCCATGAAATCCGGGAAACGGCGAGTATGTGGGCCGGTCAGGTCCTGGATACGATCTATATCGGCGGAGGCACATCAGCTGGAGCGTTTATTGTCTGAAGTGGAAAAATGTTTTGATATCAGCCACATAAAAGAGTATACTGTGGAAGCGGGCAGACCGGACAGTATCACATGGGAGAAGCTGGCTGTGATCCGAAAGCATCCGGTGACCAGGATTTCCATCAATCCGCAGACGATGAACCAGAAGACGCTGGATATCATTGGAAGACGGCATACGGTGGAAGACATCCGAAAGGCATTTGCCGATGCCAGAGAGCTTGGGTTTGACAATATCAACATGGATCTGATCGTAGGACTTCCGGGAGAAGGCATCGAAGAGGTGGAGCACACCATGCAGGAGGTGTTATCTCTTGATCCGGACAGCATCACCGTACATTCTCTGGCCATCAAACGTGCGGCACGTCTCAACCTGTTTAAAGATGAATATAAAGAGATGACTTTCACAAACAATCAGAGGATCATGGAGATGACGGAGCAGTATGCGGCAAAAGCCGGTATGTTCCCATATTATCTCTACCGCCAGAAGAATATGAAGGGCAATTTTGAGAATGTCGGATATGCAAAACCGGAAAAAGAAGGCATTTACAATATCCTGATCATGGAAGAGAAGCAGTCGATCCTGGCACTTGGAGCCGGTGCTTCGACCAAGTTTGTGATGAATGATCGCATTGAGCGTGCGGAAAATGTAAAGGATATTAAAAACTATATCGAGCGGATCGATGAAATGATAGAACGTAAGAAACAGGGTTATTGTGACTATGAAAAAAACCGGGTATAATATCATACAGTTCAGCCTGAGCAAAGAACTGCAGCATGGGATGATGGTCAGTATTCTGGCCGGAGAGCTTGCAAGAAAGGCGGGACTGTCAGAAGAACAGTGCCACGAGCTGTCGATCGCAGGACTTCTGCATGACATCGGGAAACTTGAGATGGCAAAATATGTGTATCAGAAAGGACAGAAGCCGCTTACGATCGAGGAGATCAAGTATGTAAGGCTTCATCCGACACTGGGATATGCGATCACATCGCAAAATCATTATTCGGATTTTATCATAAAAAGCATTTTATATCATCACGAAAATTATGACGGCAGCGGTTTCCCATCGAACCTGAAGGAAGATGAGATCCCCATTGGGGCGAGGATCCTTCGGATCTGTGATGTGTTTGCGGCACTGATCTCCGATCGACCGTACCGCAGAGCTTTTTCATGGGAAAAGGCGGTTGCCATTATGATTGAAGAAATAAAAAATTTTGATCTGAAACTGTTTTTGTGTTTTCTGGAGATCATTCATGATGAGATCATCTGTGAAAGGATCCGGACATGTGAACAGATGAAATGGGATTTAGAGGAGGATACTTTATGGCAATGAAGAAGAAGCCGGTAACCGGCATGAAAGATATTACACCACGCGAGATGGAGATCCGCGATTACGTGATCCGTATGATCAAAGATACTTACGGAACGTTTGGATTTTCTTCCATTGAGACACCTTGCGTGGAGCACATCGAGAACCTCTCCAGCAAGCAGGGCGGAGAAAACGAAAAACTGATCTTTAAGATTTTAAAAAGAGGCGAAAAACTGAAGATCGACACGGCCGAAACCGAGATGGATCTGGTCGACGGCGGACTGCGATACGACCTGACTGTTCCGCTGTCCAGATATTATGCAAACAATGCAAACAATCTGCCAAGTCCGTTCAAAGCACTGCAGATGGGAAATGTATGGCGTGCAGACAGACCGCAGAGAGGCCGTTACCGCCAGTTCATGCAGTGTGATATCGATATTCTCGGCGAGCCGACGATCCTGGCAGAGATCGAGCTGATCCTGGCAACTTCCACGCTGGTCGGCAAACTGGACTTTGAAAACTTTACGATCCGCATCAACGACCGCAGGATCTTAAAAGCCATGGCAGCATGCAGCGGTTTCCCGGAAGAAAGCTACGATACCGTCTTTATCATTCTGGATAAGATGGACAAGATCGGCAAAGAAGGCGTGGCAGAAGAGCTGGAAAAAGAAGGATTTGCAAAAGAGAGCATCGACAAGTACCTGTCCCTGTTTGATGAGGTGACCGAAGATGTAAATGGCGTACGCCGCTTAAAAGAACTTCTGGAAGGCTTCCTGGATCAGAAGATCGCAGAAGAACTGGAGACAATCATCCAGAGTGTTGACACTGTCAAGACAGCAAAATTCCAGATCGTGTTCGATCCGACCCTCGTTCGCGGTATGTCCTACTATACCGGACCGATCTTCGAGATCAGTATTGATGGATTCGGAGGTTCCGTCGGAGGCGGCGGCCGCTACGATGAAATGATCGGCAAATTCACCGGTCAGAAGACCTGTGCATGCGGATTCTCCATCGGATTTGAACGTATTGTCATGCTGCTTCTGGAGCGTGATTATCAGGTTCCGAGCAATGCAGGTAAGAAAGCATATCTGATTGAAAAAAATATGCCGGGTGACAAGCTGGCTGCAATTTTCAAAGAAGCCGCAGAAGAACGCAAGAACGGCAGCATCGTAAGCGTCAATATGATGAAGAAAAATAAAAAATTCCAGAAGGAACAGATGACGGCAGAAGGCTACACAGAATTCAAAGAATTTTTCTGTGACGGCATCAAATAAAGGAGGACAAAAGCAAATGGCTGAATCAATGAAAGGCCTGCACAGAAGCCACAGATGTGCAGAAGTCGTAAACGCAGCGATCGGCAGCGAAGTAACTGTCATGGGCTGGGTACAGAAAAGAAGAAATCTTGGTGGTATGATCTTTATTGATTTAAGAGACAGAAGCGGTCTGTTACAGATTGTTTTTGATGAGAATGATATCGGAACCGAAGGATATGAAAAAGCCGGCAAGTTGAGAAGTGAGTTTGTCATTGCCGTAACCGGTAAACTGGAAAAACGCGGCGGAGCAGTCAACGATAATCTTGCAACCGGCGAGCTGGAAGTAAGAGCAGAGAGTCTGCGTATTCTTTCCGAGTCCGAGACACCGCCGTTTCCGATCGAAGAGCATATCCAGACAAGAGATGAACTTCGTCTGAAATATCGTTATCTGGATCTGCGTCGTCCGAACCTGCAGAGAAACCTGCTGCTTCGAAGCAAAGTAGCAACAGCGATCCGTCGCTTTATGGATGCAGAAGGATTTCTGGAGATCGAAACACCGATCCTGATCAAGAGTACTCCGGAAGGTGCAAGAGACTACCTCGTACCAAGCCGTGTACATCCGGGCAGCTTCTATGCACTGCCGCAGTCACCGCAGCTGCTCAAACAGCTGCTTATGTGTTCCGGATACGACCGCTATTTCCAGATCGCAAAATGTTTCCGTGACGAGGACTTAAGAGCAGACCGTCAGCCGGAGTTCACACAGGTCGATATGGAGCTTTCTTTCGTTGATATGGACGATGTCATTGATGTCAATGAGCGTCTCCTGAAATACATTTTTAAAGAGATCGGCGTGGATGTACAGCTGCCGATCCAGCGTATGACCTGGCAGGAAGCCATGGACCGTTTCGGCTCTGACAAACCGGATATCCGTTTCGGCATGGAACTGCAGGACGTATCGGAAGTCGTAAAAGGCTGCGGATTCGGTGTATTTACCGGAGCACTGGAAAACGGCGGAACCGTTCGCGGTATCAATGCCAAAGGACAGGGGCATATGCCGAGAAAGAAGATTGATGCACTGGTAGAAGTAGCAAAGACTTATGGTGCCAAAGGACTGGCATATCTGGCAGTCAATGAAGACGGAACTTACAAATCTTCTTTTGCAAAATTCTTTGAAGAAGAACAGTTAAAAGAACTGGTAAAAGCAATGGACGGAGAACCGGGAGACTTGCTGCTGTTTGCTGCGGACAAGAAAAAAGTTGTTTGGGATGTGCTCGGTGCACTGCGTCTGCATCTGGCAAAGAGTCTGGATCTGCTGAAAAAAGACGATTTCCGTTTCCTGTGGGTTACGGAGTTCCCACTGCTTGAGTGGTCCGAAGAACAGAATCGTTTCGTTGCCATGCATCATCCGTTTACCATGCCGATGGAAGAAGACCTCGATAAGATCGACAGCGATCCGGGAGCAGTACGTGCTCAGGCATACGATATCGTACTGAACGGAAATGAGATCGGTGGCGGAAGTATCCGAATCCACCAGGATGATATTCAGTCCAAGATGTTCGAAGTACTTGGATTTACGCCGGAACAGGCACAGAAACAGTTCGGATTCCTTCTGGATGCATTCAAATATGGAGTACCGCCACACGCAGGACTGGCATACGGACTGGATCGTCTGATCATGCTGATGGCAGGAGAAGACAGCATCCGTGAAGTTATGGCCTTCCCGAAAGTAAAAGATGCTTCCTGTCTTTTGACAGATGCACCAAATATTGTAGATGAAAAGCAGCTGGAAGAATTAGGTATTGAGATCAGAAAAGAGGTAAAAGAATGAGTGTAGAAAAGATAAATTTTGGAAAAACAAGTGCCGGTGAAGAAGTTTCCATGTACACATTGGAAAACAAAAATGGCATGAAAGCGCAGTTTATTGATTATGGTGCCAATCTGGTATCGTTGTTTGTACCGGACAAAGACGGCAAACTTGCTGATGTTGTCCTTGGCTTTGACAATGTAGCAGCGTATGAAGTCAATGGATGTTTCTTTGGTTCCTTTATCGGACGCCATGGAAACCGTATCGGAGATGCTAAATTCGAACTGAATGGTACGACATATGAATTGGAGAAAAATGACGGAAAGAACAATCTTCACGGTGGCACACCGGGATACAATAAGGTAATGTATCAGGCAGAAACCGGAGAAAACAGTGTGACATTTTCCCGTGTAAGTCCGGATATGGAACAGGGCTATCCGGGAAATCTGGAGATTTCCGTAACCTATACATTGACAGATGACAATGAATTGAAACTGGATTATAAAGCAAAATCCGACAAAGATACCCTGTGTAATGTAACAAATCATTCTTATTTCAACCTGAAAGGACACAATGGCGGCGACATCACAGATCATGAAGTTTGGATTCAGGCAAACGGATTTACCGAGACGACAGATGATCTGATCCCGACCGGAAAGATTATCGATGTAACCGGCACACCGATGGATTTCAGAACCAAGAAAGCCATCGGCAAAGATATCGGAGCTGATTATGAACCATTGATCCTTGCCGGCGGATATGACCACAACTTTGCTTTGGATAAGAAGACAAAAGGCGTTGAAAAAGTGGCAGAAGTTTCGGAAAGCACAAGCGGCAGAACGATGGAAGTATATACCGATCTTCCGGGAATGCAGTTGTATACCGGAAACTTTATTGTGAAAGAAGAAGGAAAAGAAGGGGCAGAGTATACGAAGAGAAACGGTGTCTGCTTTGAAACTCAGTATTTTCCAAATTCCATCAATATTCCGTCGTTTGAATCCTGTCTTTTGAAAGCAGGCGACACATTTACATCAACGACAATTTATAAATTTTGCTGATCTTTTACGTATAACCAAACAAGGTATTGCCGAATACTATAGAGATAAGGCAGAAACCGAAGGAGAAAAAAATTGGTTAGTGTATTAGGCAGATTAATGCAGAAAGAGTTTGGAAGAAAACGCTATAGAGAGTATTGTGCAAAATTAAAAGAAAAAGAATGTATGGATATTTTTTGTGATATCTATTTTGTCTTAATAGAAAATAAGGAAGAACATCTTGACAGACGGCTGCTGAATCTGTTGCAGACCGTGCGCTTGTCGGTAACGATCAGCCGTTTGTTTGGGGTGATCAGCGCCGGATTTACGGCGGCCGTTCTTTTTCTGATCTGTATGCCTCTTCTTCCGGAAATAAAACTTGTGGCTTTAAGTATACTGGTTTTGGTATATGGATATAAAACAATAGAATTTTTGAAGAATCGATATTGCGACAAAGATGTACGGCTTGTTTTGATCTACAAAGCAGTGTTGTTTCATCTTTTGTCAAATGAGGAAAAGACGTGAAAAAGTTAGTACAAATGCTTGTCTCCATGAATAAGATCGGATTGATCGGATTTGGAGGCGGAAATGCACTGATTCCAGTGATTCAACAGGAAGTCGTAGAAGAAAAGGGGTTTATCACGGGAGAAGAGTACGAGAAAGATATTGTGGCGGCCGCACTGACTCCGGGAGCACTTCCGGTAGAAATCGCAGCAGGTGTAGGAAAAGCGGTTTCCGGGAAAAAAGGAATGATCCTTGCGGCGATCGCGATGGCATTTCCCGGCGCCCTGATGACGGTACTTCTGATGGCAGGCATGGACGGATTGAATCCGAAAGTGCTGACCCAGATTCAGTATGCATCGATTGGGATCACCGCCTTTATCATGTGCCTTTTAACGGAATATATTGACAATGCCTTTCAGGACTGTGTGGTAAAAAAGCACCGTGGAAAGGCAATTGGCGTGTGCGGCGGTGTATTTATACTGACAGCCGGACGCAATCTGTTTCGTATTTTTCAGATTGATAAGACGCCGTTATTTAGTATTTCTACGATTGAAATGCTGGCAATTGCGTTTTTTGCCATATTAGTCACAGATTGTAAATTTCAATGGCAGACGATGGTACCGGCCGGTATCGTGGCGGGCATTTACCTTTTGTGCGTTGGAAAAGCGAAGATCATAGATAATGATATCGTGACGTGGACGGTGCGTGTTGTTATGATCGTTCTGGCGGTATACAGTTTTAAGAAAAGTTCGGTCAAAAAGAAAAAGAAACGAAAAAAGGTACTAAAACCACTGGTGATAGAAAGTGCAGTATGGATAGCTGCGGCGGTTCTTCTCAGTCTGCCGGCGATGTTTTATTTTGCTGAGCAGTGTTTACCGTTTTTTGTAAAAGGAATTGCGTCTTCCTTGATTTCATTTGGAGGCGGCGATGCCTATCTGACAATTGCGGATGGGCTGTTTGTGCCGGATTATATCAGTGAAAACTCTTTTTATAATTATCTGATACTTATTGTAAATATTCTGCCGGGATCCATCTTATGTAAGACGTTGTCGGGAATCGGCTATTCTTATGGATATGGACTGGCAGGCACGATAGCAGGCGGCATGTGGATGGCTCTTTCCGGGTTTGCGATGAGTGTGATGGCTTCTGCGGTCGTATTTGATGTGGTTTATCACCTTTATGAATATTTGGAAAATATTGAGGTATTTATTAATATAAAGAAATCCATTAAAGTGATCGTATCAGGACTTTTATTGACCGTCATGTCAGGATTGATACAATCCAGTATGACATTGGCGCAAAATAAAGAATATCCATGGTTTACCATACTGATCATGATCTTTGCCATTTATGGTTTGAATCTTTTTTTACTCAAAAAGGCAAAATGCAAAAATGTAGTATTGATCGGCATGAGCCTTGTGTTATCCATGGGACTAAGTAATGCAATGGAAATCTAATATGCAGACACGGAGGGTAAGAAGATGGAAAAGAAAAAGAGAACAAAATTAAAAGATCGAACACTTCCGGATTATACGAGAGGCGAGGAAATTTTTAATATGGTTTCCCATATCGTCGGAGGTGCGCTGGCAATCGCCGCTTTGGTACTTTGTGTCATATTTTCTGCCTTAAAAGGTGATCCATGGGCTGTCGTGGCATCGGCAGTTTACGGCGGTACAATGGTTGCTTTATATGCGATGTCAAGCATTTATCATGGGCTGACAGCCGAAAGGGCAAAAAAAGTGTTTCAGGTCATTGACCACTGCACGATCTATTTTTTGATCGCAGGTACTTATACTGCGATCACGCTGGCAGGAATCCGTGTCAATCATCCGGTCATTGCATTTGTGATCTTTGGTATGGTGTGGGCGTGCTGTCTTGGTGCGGCGACATTTACCGCAATTGACCTTGAAAAATATAAGAAAATGGCGATGATCTGTTATCTTGGCATGGGATGGTGTATCATTTTGTTTATCAAACCGACGATGGAACTGCTTGGCTTTGGTGGAATGGTATATCTCGTCGGCGGAGGAATCGCGTATACGATTGGAGCCGTGTTGTATGGCCTCGGAAAGACGAAACGTTATATGCATTCGATCTTTCATTTATTTGTTATCGCAGGAAGTGTATTGCACTTCTTTATGATATTATTTTATGTAATCATGAGATAAAGATTGGAGGATTAAAATGGTAGTTGAGCCAAAGGTAAAAGGATTTATATGTACGACAGCTCATCCGAAAGGATGCGAGGAAAGCGTGCGCAGACAGATTGAGTATACCAAACAAAAAAAGCAGGTAGAAGGACCTAAGAAAGTGTTAGTGATCGGTTCTTCCACCGGTTACGGTCTGGCATCCCGTATCGCTGTAACGTATGGATATGGAGCAGATACGATCGGTGTGGCATTTGAGCGTGAAGCCAAGGGCAAACGTACAGCGACCGCCGGTTATTACAATACGCAGGCTTTTGAAAAGATTGCAGCAGAGGATGGCTATTATGCAAAATCCTTTAACGGAGATGGTTTTTCAAAAGAAATGAAAGAAGATGTCATTGCCTGCATAAAGGAAAATTTTGGAAAAGTTGATATGATCGTTTATAGTATGGCAGCACCACGCAGAACCTTGCCGGATGGAACGACTGTTTCTTCTGTACTGAAGACCGTCGGCGAGCCATTTACCAATAAAACCATTGATCTTCGCACGAATGAGATCAAAGAGGTGACCGTTCCGGTTGCCACAGAAGAAGAAATTCAGGCGACGATCCAGGTTATGGGCGGCGAAGACTGGTATGACTGGATTCAGGCACTTGCCGATGCCGGTGTCGTAGCAGAAAATGCTGTAACGCTTGCGTATTCTTACATCGGACCGGAAGTTACGCATCCGATCTATAAAGAGGGAAGCATCGGACAGGCGAAAAAGCATCTGTATCAGACTTCCGTGAAGATGAATGAGGACTTTGCAAGCCTTGGATTAAAAGCATACATATCCGTAAACAAAGCACTTGTAACGCAGTCCAGCGCAGCGATTCCGATTGTTCCGCTTTACATCTCCCTGCTTTATCGTGTGATGAAAGACGCAGGGCTGCATGAAGGCTGTATCGAGCAGATGGACCGCCTGTTTATGGAAAAACTGCCAAACGGCCCGGAAACCGATGAGGAAGGAAGAATCCGTCTTGACGACTATGAGATGCGTCCGGAAGTACAGGACAAGATCTCCGAAGTATGGGACAAAGTAGATTCGGAATCCATCGAGACTCTCGGTGATATCAAAGAATACTGGGATGAGTTTTATCATATGTTCGGTTTTGGCTATGAGAATGTAGATTATAGTGAGGATGTCGAGATCTGATAGGGGTTCGGCATAAATGAAAAAAGGTGCCGTTGCATGTATTGTGGCGGCACCTTTCTACTAAAATTATCAGGGGGAATTCTATGCAGAATATTGTATACCATGGAAGTAACGTAGAAGTACCGGTTCCGCGAGTGCTTCAGAATGGTTTTTATAAAGATTTTGGATATGGTTTTTATTGTACAAATTTGTTTAAACAGGCGAAACGATGGGCAATGACCAAAAAGGGAAATTCAGTCATTAATCGTTATAAGTATGTGCAGGATTCTGGGTTAAAAGTGTTAAAATTTGAAGAAATGACAGATGAATGGCTGGATTTTGTTGTGAATTGCCGCAGAGGTATAGAACATGATTATGATATTATTGAGGGACCAATGGCAGATGATCAGATTTGGAATTATGTGGAAGCCTTTATAGATGGAAGAATTCCTCGAAAAGCATTTTGGGAAATTGCAAAGTTCAATTATCCTACGAACCAGATTGTGTTTTGCACCGAAGAGGCATTGAAAACATTGACATTTGAAGGAAGTGATACACTATGAAAAATAAGTATTTTCCGGAGGAAGAGATACAGTTAGATGACGTTTATTTTATCTGTTATATGATCGAAAGGGTAGCACGTCACATTAAGCAGAAAAACAAATATGTTGTAAATGCAATTGGAAAAGAGGAATTATATCATTTGCTGAGCTGTGCCAATGTATTGCATTGCGAAAATCCACTTCAAGTCGAGAATGATTGGATTAAAGAATATGACTTAAAGGAAGGGAACTTTGATATTACAGCCGTTGACAGGGAACTCGCAGAAATCATTCCCTCTGCGCTGGATATGGGGGCGGTATATCAGAGACTGGTAAGAGATACGATGTCTTCCAAAGAAAATTATGTCGAGGCAATCATTCGGGTTTATAATGACGAACTTTGTGAAGTTATTGATAATTACAATTGCAGTGCATTCTATGAACCATCGTATGTCATTGCCAGAGCATATCAAAATGGTGGATTTTAATGAATGGGGAAGAAAATCTCTCATCGACCGACATTCTTTTTCAGAAAGCGTCTGTGCCACAATACCCATACGGCGAGCAGAGCAATCCCGATCAGACTGATCACAATGCCCGGTACCAGCCCCGGTTCCCGGTAGACAAGCGCAAGCTTAGTCGTACCCTCTGGTAATATTGTCGTCATCAGGC
>OLSD01001983.1_pt1 | contig 15334 bp, 14 predicted proteins | sample 1672211 | NCBI WGS metagenome assembly OLSD01 (sample SAMEA3136659, study PRJEB25190) | human gut metagenome | reverse complement strand
TCCCCGTGGAGGACGCCGTGGCCCATATGAAGGACGCCGTGAAAAAGACCTACGGCCTCAAGGGCGAAAAGGTCGTCAATATGAACATCGCCGCCGTGGACGCCGGCATCAACGCCCTGGTGGAGGTGCACGTCAAGCCGGAGTGGAAGAACCTCACCGGCGCTGCCATCCAGCCGCCCCGTGCCGACGTGCCCGACATCATCCGGAACATCCTGGTGCCCATCAACGCCCAGAAGGGCGATGACCTGCCGGTTTCCGCCTTCAAGGGCATGGAGGACGGCACCATGCCCCTGGGCACCTCCCAGTATGAAAAGCGCGGCATTGCCACCCACCTGCCCGTGTGGGACAAGGACGAGTGTATCCAGTGCAACCGCTGCTCCTTTGTGTGCCCCCATGCGGTGATCCGCCCGTACCTGCTGAACGAGGACGAGGTCCAGAACGCCCCTGCCGGGCTGGAGCTTACCGCCGCCAAGGGTCCCCAGCTGGCGGGCCTGCAATTCACCATGGGCGTGTCCACCCTGGACTGCACCAGCTGCGGCAGCTGCGTGGCCTCCTGCCCCAAGAGCGGCAAGGCCCTGCGTATGGTCCCGGCCCACGAGGTGTCCCTGGACCAGACCAACTGGAGCTACCTGCAAACCATCCCCGAGAAGAACGACCGCTTCGACAAATTCACCCTGAAGGGCAGCCAGTTCCGCCAGCCCCTGGTGGAATTCAACGGTGCCTGCGCCGGCTGCGGCGAAACGCCCTATATCAAGCTGCTGACCCAGCTGTTCGGCGACAAGATGTTCCTGGCCAACGCCACCGGCTGCACCCAGGCCTGGGGCGCAGCCATGCCCTGCGTGCCGTACTGCAAGAACAAGGAGGGCAAGGGCGTGGCCTGGTCCAACTCCCTGTTTGAGAACAACGCCGAGTTCTCCTATGGCATGTGTCTGGCGGTGAAGCAGCTGCGCGACGCCGTCACGGAATATGTCCGCCGGCTGGACAGCACGACCAAAAACGCTGCCGTCAAGGCCGCCATTGCCAAATGGCTGGAGACCTATGACGATCTGGATGCCTCCACCCCCGCCACCCGGGAGCTGCTGCACCTGCTGGAGAGCGAGACCTTCTCCGCCCAGGAGCAGGCTCTGGTGGATGAGATTCTCAAGCGCCGCAAGGATATGTCCAAAAAGACCATGTGGATGTACGGCGGCGACGGCTGGGCCTATGACATCGGCTACGGCGGTCTGGACCATGTGTTCGCCATGGGCGAGGATGTCAATGTCCTGCTGGTGGATACCGAGGTATACTCCAATACCGGCGGACAGTCCTCCAAGGCCACGCCTGTGGGCGCGGTGGCCCAGTTCCAGGCCAGCGGCAAAAAGACCAAGAAGAAGGACCTGGGCATGCTGATGATGACCTATGACAACGTCTATGTGGCCCAGTGCTCCATGGGCGCCGACCCGGCTCAGCTCATCAAGGCCATCCGGGAGGCCGAGGCCCACAAGGGGCCCTCCATCGTCATCTGCTACGCACCCTGCATCAACCACGGCATCAAGAAGGGCATGGGCTGCGTCCAGCAGGAGATGAAGGACGCCGTGGCCTCCGGCTACTGGAACCTGTACCGCTACAGTCCCGAGACCCACAAGTTCACCCTGGACAGCAAGGAGCCCAGCATGGCCCTGTACGACTTCATGAAGGGCGAGGTGCGCTACTCCTCCCTGGAGCTGAGCTTCCCGGAGAACGCCAAGGTTCTGTTTGCCGAGGCGGAGGAGGACGCCAAGGCCAAATACGAGTCCTACAAGCGCCGGGCACAGGATCAATAAGCGGCAATTTCCTATCACACCATAAAAGGCGGCACTCAGCTTTGAACCGCACCCCGTCAGGAGGACAGTGAAAAAACAGATCGTTTTCCCGGCCAGCAGCCAATCGCTGCTGGCCGCTTTTTTTATGCGGCTCGTGCTTGTGCGCTTAATTGCTGCCTGTGCGGCATAGGAATGCTCCCTCCATGACTGACAGTGTTTTATTTCACTGTCTCTCACAGAGGGAGCATATCAGAAGGTCGGATAGCCCTTATCTATTCGTTTTTCCCGGCCAACCGGTACACGCAGCACCCGCCGTCCATGCCGCAGGGACGAAAGCCCAGCTTTTCCGCGATATGCCGGGTAGCCGCCTGCTGCGGATGGCATTCTATGACCGCGTCCCGGCCACTCTCCCGCGCCCGGCAAATCATCTGCCGGGTCAGAGCCAGGGCGTACCCCCTGCCCCACCGGTCAGAAGCCAAAACCCACCCCAGCTCCATGGACGTCTCGTCGTAGGGGTGATAGATCACATATCCCGCAAAGCCGCGGCCGTCCTCCACCGCCCGGATCAGCGGCTCACGGCCCATGCCTGCCTTTTGCAGGAACGCCTCCGTCTGCGCCCGGGTGAAGGGCGGCTCCAGATACCGCATCACCGCCGGATCCGACAGCAGCCGGTGCAGGGGCTCCAGGTCCTCCGCCGTCAGCCTGCGGATATGCAGCGCTTCCGTCTCATGCATGGCAGCATCCCCCTTTACCGCAGCCAATCCGGCAGAGAATGGCTCTGGACGCTGCTGACCATCCCCATGGCCGCAAACAGCGTCACAATGGACGAGCCGCCATAGCTGAAAAACGGCAGCGTCAGACCCACCACCGGCATCACAAACAGACACATGCCCACGTTGCTGATGGTCTGGAAGATCAGGACCGCCGCCACACCCACGCAAACGTAGCTCTCTATGGTGTTTCGGGCGTTTTTCGCCACCATCAGGCACCGCACGATGATGGCCGTCAGCAGAATCAGCACCGCCAGACACCCCAGCATCCCCAGCTCCTCGCCGATGGCGGAAAAGATGAAGTCCGTGTACCGGAAGGGCAGGCTGCCGGAATACTCGCCCTGGGTCTGGATGCCGTGGAACAGCCCCTGCCCCGTCAGCTTGCCGCCGCCCAGCGCCAGAAGGCTCCGGGTCTGCTGCCAGCCTGCGCCCAGAGGGTCCAGGCTGTGGTCAAACACCACCATGAACCGCTCCTTCATATAGTCCGGAATTTTATCCAGCTCCCACAGCAGATAAAACGCCGCGCCGCCGCCCAGCAGCGCGATGACAAACCACCGGGCCGCCACCCCGGCCACAAAGGCCATGGCGGCAAAGACGAACGCATACACCAGGGCGCTGCCCATATCCGAGGAGATGGCGTAATACAGCCCCACCATCAGCAGCAGATGTCCGCCCAGAAACGCAACGGACCGCAGGGACCTTAGTCCCCAGTGCTCCTTCACCCACACCAGCTGCTTGCTGAGCACCAGGATAAATGTCAGCTTCACGATCTCCGCCGGCTGAATATTGGCCGGAAAGCCCCGGATGCCCAGCCAGGCCCGGTTGCCGTTATTCTCAATGCCCAAGGGTGTTTTCAGCAGCAGGAACAGGACGATGCCGAAGCCCAGCAGCCACTTCCACCGCTTGGATGCCTCCGTCAGGTCGATTTGGGACATGAGGAAATAGATCCCCACCCCCAGCACAATGGCGCAGGCCTGGACAATGACCATCTTCCGTGAGCCCAGAAAATTGGTGGCGCTGGCGATCATCACCAGCCCGAACAGCGCCGCCCCGCAGCAAAGGCACAGCAGCAGCCAGTCGGCCTGCCGCAAAATATCCAAAATGCTATCTTTGATTCGTTTCAGCATGAAAGGCTCCTCTTGTAAAAACCGTTGGAAGGAAACACAATGTCCCTTTAGTATACCATAAGAAGCTTTTCCTGTAAACCGGATTTCCACTTTTCCGGGCCGGGCGGCGTTCAGAAAATAGATGGACCCGCCGCAGGCATCCGATGCCGCATCCTGGCGTTTTACCGGGCTCATTGCGTTGGAGTCGGTGCTGTATCCGTCTGCCTCTGAGCCGACGGCCCGCAGCTGAAAAAAGCGCTGACCGCGCTCTATCGTGCGGTCAGCGTTTTTTACGTCAGTTTTTCGTCACCGTGCCGTCGATATGGACGGTGCACACCTGCCAGGGCATATCCTTACCGCACTGCTTCACGGCCCGACGGGCAGCCATCTCCAGCCCGCCGCAGCAGGGCACCTCCATCCGCAGCACCGTTACGGAGCGAATGCTGTTGTCCCGAAGGATCTCCGCCAGCTTTTCGGTATAGTCCACTCCGTCCAGCTTGGGGCAGCCGATGAGGCATACCCGCCCGGCCAGAAACCGGCTATGAAAATCGGCATAGGCGAACGCCGTGCAGTCCGCCGCGATCAGCAGCTCCGCCCCGTCAAAATACGGGGCCCGGGTGGGAACCAGCTTGATCTGTACCGGCCAGTTGGTGAGCTGGCTCTCCGTCTCCCCGCCGGGTGCCGGCGGTGCGGGCTTTTTGTGCATCAGCTGGCGGATAGCCGTGCCGGGACAGCCGGTGTGGGCCTGTTTTTTTGCCGCCTGGGCAGCCTTCACCGCCGCCTCGTCATAGGCGGGAGCCTCCCGCTCCTCGAAGGTGATGGCCCCGGTGGGACAGGCCGGCAGACAATCCCCCAGCCCGTCACAGTAGTGCTCCCGCATGAGCCGGGCCTTGCCGTCCACCATGTCGATGGCGCCCTCATGGCACGCCTTGGCACAGGCCCCGCAGCCGTTGCACTTGTCCTGGTCTATGTGAATGATCCTGCGAATCATCAAATGAGTCCTCCTTATTTCCAATGATACGCCTGTGAGTATACGCCCAACGCCCCCTCTTGTCTGTCGCAATTGCAACACTTGACGGACCGGAAAATATTTGTTATCATATGATTAACATTTCAGTTAATTGTTAAATGATGGAGGAACTCGTTGTGTCGCTGCAAAATACGCTGCGGGCGCTGGCGGACCCCACCCGGCGGGCCATATTGGAGCTGCTGCGGGACGGACGCAAAAGCGCCGGAGAACTGGCGAACCACTTTGCGATCAGCGCCGCCGCCGTATCCCGGCACCTGTCGGTGCTGAAGGAGGCGGACCTGATCCGGGATGACCGCCGGGGAAAATTCATATTCTATGAGCTGAACGCCTCGGTGCTGGAGGAGATCCTGCTGTGGCTGACCCGGCTGAAAGGAGACGAGCAGCATGTGGAAAACCCATAAGCGCACCATTGTCCTCACCCTGGCGGCATACGCAGTCCTTTCCATATGAGGAAAATTTCGGAAATTTATACCGTGCAGGCGGCGAATTCTCACGGATTCGCCGCCTGATTTCGCTTATTCCCGGTGAATCTTCCGATTTTCTGCGGGAATCCCCATTTTTTGTTGACTTCATTTCCGTATACATGCTACAATAAATTTTGTATGAAGATTTTTGCCCTTATCGCAAAAATCACTTAACGGCTTTTTGCCGTATGCATGAGAGAGGAATGAGGAACCCCCCATGGTCATGTGTATCTTTTTGTTCCTGCTGTGGCTGATCCTGAACGGAAAAGTCACGCTGGAGATCTGCCTGTTCGGCGTGGTCATCACCGGGGCGGTCTACGCGTTCTGCGTGGCTGCCCTGGGCTGCCGGCCCCAGGCGGAGCGGCGATTGCTCAAGCGGCTGGGCGGATATGTGGTATACGGCGTCCGGCTGGTGTGGGAGATCGTCCTGGCAAACCTTTCGGTGATGAAGGTGATCTGGACCCGGCATCCGGATTACCGTCCCGCCATCGTCCGGGTCCATGCCCCGCTGGACAAGCCCATCTCCCGGATGCTGCTGTCCAACTCCATCACCCTGACCCCCGGCACTGTGACGGTGCGCCAGGAGGGAGAGTACTACCTGGTGCTGTGCCTGAATAAGGCTCATGCCGCCGACATCCCGGATTGGAGTCTGACCCGGCTCCTGCGGAAAATGGAGGGCCCGGAATGGAACTGATCCAACAGTGCTATCACTATCTGTTCTGGGGCGCGCTGGTGCTTCTGGGTCTGGGCCTGCTGGCAGTGATGGTCTATATCATCCGGGCCCGGCTGACGGCGGACCGCATCATCGGCATCAACCTTACCGGCACGCTGGTGGCCATTATCATCGCCATCCTGGCCTATCTGCTGGGGGAGGACTACCTGGTGGACGTGGCCATCGTGTATGTGGTGCTGTCGTTTATCGCGGTAATGCTGCTGTGCCGCATTTACATCAACCTGTACCAGCGCAAGCGGCAGGACAAGGAGGAGGACGAATCGCATGATCGGTGAATGGATCCGCTTCGGCCTGGCGGCTCTGTGCGTGCTGGCCGGGTGCTTTGCCCTGCTGACCGCCATGGTGGGCCTGTTTCGCTTTGACTTTACCCTGAACCGGCTCCACGCCGCCTCCATAGCCGACACCCTGGGTCTTTCCCTGCTGGTGCTGGCGGTGATGCTGGCGGTGGGCCTGCGCCCGGTGCTGTGGAAGCTGCTGCTGGTGGTGATCCTCCAGTGGTGCACCTCTCCCCTGTCCGGCCATATGCTGGCCCAGTTTGAGTACCGGGTGAACCAGAATCTGGAGCAGCACCTGGAGCTGCCCGACGGAGAACAGGAGGCCGGTCAATGAGTACGGTCTTCCGCATCCTCCTGCTGATCGGCCTGTTGGTCTGTGCCGTGGCCACCGCTCTGGTGAAAAAGCCCATGCGTGCTGTCATCATCTATATGGCCTATTCCATCATCATGTCCGTGGTGTGGCTGCTGCTGGAATCTCCGGATCTGGCCATCACCGAGGCCGCCGTGGGCGCAGGCATCACGGGCATTCTGTTTTTCCTGACCCTGCGGCGCATCAACCTCATTGACAAGGACGCGGAGCACGAGGCCCGCAGAGAGGAGGACCACCATGACGACACCCTCTGAGCCCTCCCTGGTGCAGCTCTGGCTCCACGGCGGCCTGGACCTGTCCGAGCAGCTGCAAAAGGAGCCTCCGGAGTGTCCGGCTGAAAACGTCTCCGCTCATCCGACCCCCCGCCGGGACCGGACGCTGGTGGAGCAGGGAGTCCACCGGTCCCTGCGGCTGTACAACGTGCTGGCAGGCCTTCTGTGCGTGGTGCTGTCGGCCCTCATGCTGCTGACGGCAGCGGACCTGCCCCCCTACGGCTCCGATACCGCCCCCACCGTCAACGAGGTAGCCCAGCGCTATGTGGAGCAGGGCGCCCAGGAGACCGGCGCGGTAAACACCGTGGCCGGCATGATCCTGGACTACCGTGCCTTCGATACCCTGGGCGAATCCTTTGTGCTGTTCACCGCCATGTGCGCCGTGACCATCCTGCTCAACCGCTCCGGCAAAAGGCGCTGGCTTCTCCAGCCCGACGTGGTGGACTATGCCTCGGACCCCATCGTGGCCCCCATGAGCAAGTTTCTCATTCCGGTGATCCTGGTGTTCGGCATCTATATTCTTCTCAACGGCCACCTGTCCCCCGGCGGCGGCTTCTCCGGCGGTGCCATTCTGGCAGCGGGGCTGATGCTGTTTGCCATGGTGTGGGGCGATGCGGCGGCCTCCGCCGTGCTGCGGCCCCGGCGGCTGCAGACGGTGGTTCTGTGCTCCCTGGGCTTTTACTGCCTGGCCAAGAGCTACTCCTTCTATACCGGCGCCAACCACCTGCACTCCATCATCTCCCCCGGCACCCCGGGCCGCATTCTGTCCGCCGGGCTGATTCTGCCCCTGAACGTGGCGGTGGGCTTCGTGGTGTGCTGCACCATGTACAGCCTTTATATGTACTTCAGAAGGGGGGAGCTATGATGCTGAAGGCCCTTGCTTCCAATTACGAGCTGGTGGTAGCCATTCTGCTGTTCGTCATCGGCTTCTGCATGCTGCTGTTTGACCGGAACCTGCTGAAAAAGGTCATCGGCCTGGACATTATGGATTCCGGCGTGTTCCTGCTGCTGGCGGACCGGGGCTATATCACCGGCCGCACCGTTCCCATCATCGTGGACGGCGTCACCTCTATGGAGCACTACGTCAACCCCATCCCCGCGGGCCTGGTGCTGACGGGCATCGTGGTGTCCGTCAGTGTGTCGGCTGTGATGCTGTCCCTGACCGTCCGCATTTACCAGACCTACCGCACCCTGGACATGGACAAGCTGTATATGATGATGTCCCATAAAAAGCGGCGGAAGGAGGACGGCGAGCAATGAGCTTTGTGCAGAATTTCCCCTTCTTCTCCATCATTCTGTCTCTGGTATGCGCCGTGGTGTCCTTTGCGGCCAACGCCCGCTGGGCCCGGCGGCTGAGCATTTTCCTGCTGTCTGCCAGCGTGGTGCTCCAGGGCTCCCTCCTGGTCTACTGCACCGTTCACCACGTTCGCTACTCCTATATGATGGGTCACTACCCCGCCCCCTGGGGCAACGAGCTGACGGCAGGGATCCTGGAGCCCTTCCTGGCCATGCTGTTTGCCGGGGTGATGCTCCTGTGCGTCCTGGGCGGCATGGGCCGCATCCTGCGGGATGTCCCCGCCGACAAGCAGAAGCTCTACTGGGTCATGGTGGACCTGGCCCATGTGGCGCTGATGGCCCTGTGCTACACCAACGACATTTTCACCGGCTATGTGTTCATCGAGGTGCTGACCATTGCCTCCTGCGCCCTGCTGTCGGTGCGCCGGGGCGGACGTGCCCTGATCGCCTCCGCCCGCTATATGATTTTCGCCCTGATGGGCTCCGGCCTGTTCCTGATCGGCGTCATCTTCACCTATTCCGTCACCGGCCACCTGCTGTTCCCCCAACTGCACACCGCCATCGCGGACCTGTGGGCCTCCGGCGGGCACCGGTTCTCCGTGACCATGTCCCTGGGCCTGATGACGGCGGGCCTGGCCATCAAAAGCGGCCTGTTTCCCTTCCATCTGTGGATGCCCGATACCTATGGGCAGGCCACTCCCGCCTCCTCGGGCATTCTGTCCGGCGTGGTGTCCAAGGGGTACATTGTCTTTCTCATCAAGGTCATCTACCAGGTCATCGGCATCGACGTGTTCGCCGCCACCGGCATCCAAACGGTGCTGCTGCTGTTCGGCATCGGCGGCATGATCGCAGGTTCCGTCTCCGCCATCTTCGCCCGGCGGCTGACCACCATGATCGCCTTCTCCTCCGCCGCCCAGATCGGCTACATCTATATGGGCCTGGGCATGGGGACCCAGGCCGCCCTGGCGGCGGTGCTGTTCCAGATCGTGTCCCACGCCCTGACCAAGCCCATGCTGTTTCTGTCCGGTGCGGACCTGGTGGCCGTCTCCGGCGGACACAAGGACTTCAACAGCCTCCGGGCCGCCGCCCACCGGGACCCCACCGCCGGCTGCGTATTCACCGTGGGCGCCCTGTCCATGGTAGGCATTCCCATCTTCGCGGGCTTCATCCCCAAGCTGTACTTTGCCGCCGCGGCCTTCCATATGGGCTGGCGCACCTGGGCGGTGCTGCTGGCGCTGGCCCTGTCCACCCTGCTGAACGTGCTGTATTTCCTGTATACCACGTTGCTTCTGTGGGTGCCGGAGGCCGGAGAAAAGCGGGACCGCCGCCTGAAATGGGCCGCCGTGCCGGGCCTTGTATTCGCGGCCCTGAACATCGCTGTTGGCCTGCGGTCCTATGGGCTCATGGACCTGTTCCGCCAGGGCATGGACCTGTTCTGTCAGTGAGAAAGGGAGGAATCGAATATGCTGTATCTCATCCTCCTGCTGCCTCTGGCGCTGGCGGCCCTGAGCCTGATCCGGAACGACCGGGCCCGCACGGTGATCCTGGCCGCGGGCCAGGTCCTGCTGCTGGCGCTGCTGATCGGTGCCTGCACCCTGGGCGACATGGCCACACCGGTGTGGCACATGACCGCCGACCTGACGTTTTCCCTGCGGCTGGACGGCCTGGGCCGGTTCTTCTGCCTGCTGACCGCCGTGTGCTGGCTGCTGACCATCCCCTACGCTGCCGTCTACATGACCCACGAGGGGCACCATCCCCGTTTCTATGTGTTCCTGATGCTGACGGAGGCGGCGGTGCTGGGCGCGGCCCTGGCGGCAGACCTGGTAACTCTGTACCTGTTTTATGAGCTCACCACCCTGCTGTCCTTCCCCCTGGTGCTGCACACCCAGCGGCCCAAGGCCCTGCTGGGCGCGGTAAAATACCTGTACTACTCCGTCTGCGGCGGCTTCATCGCCCTGTTCGGCGTGGTGCTGCTGGCCCAGCAATCCTCCCTGACCTTTGTCCGTGGCGGCTATTTCCAGACGCTCTCTCCTACCCTGCTGGCTGCGTCGTTTCTGATGCTGCTGGGCTTCGGGGCCAAGGCGGGCCTGTACCCCCTGCACAACTGGCTGCCCTCGGCCCATCCTGTTGCCCCGGCCCCGGCCCATGCCCTGCTCTCCGGCATCATCGCCAAGGTGGGGGCCATCGCTGCCATCCGTGTCATTTACTTCACCGTAGGCGCAGAGGCTCTGCGGGGCACCTGGGTCCAGACCGTATGCATCGTTCTGACCCTGGTGACCATCTTCATGGGCTCGTTTATGGGCTGCACGGAAAACGGCCTGAAAAAGCGTCTGGCCTATTCCAGCATTTCCCAGATCTCCTATGTGCTGCTGTGCGTATTCCTCATGACTCCGGTGGGTCTGCTGGGAGGGCTTTTGCAGCTGCTGTTCCACGCCCTGGCCAAGATCGGCGTGTTCCAGTCCGCCGGCTCCATCATTTTCCTGACGGAAACGGAAACCATCGACGGCTTCCCGGGTCTGGGCCGCCGGATTCCCGTCACCATGGGCTGCTTCGCCGCCCTGGCTCTGTCCCTGGTGGGCATCCCCCCCTTCGGCGGCTTCTTCAGCAAATGGTATCTGGCTCTGGGAGCCCTGGACGGCATGTCCGCCCCCCTGTGCTATATCATTCCGGCAGTGCTGCTGATCTCGGCGCTTTTGACGGCGGCCTATCTGTTTCCGCCGCTGTGCCGCGCCTTCTTTCCGGGGCAGGATTTCCCGGCCCGGAGCCGGGTCCGGGAGCCGCTGCTGCTGGTGCTGTCCCTGGCACTGTTCGCCGCAGCCAGCCTGATCCTGGGCCTGCTGTCCGGCATCACTGTCCCCGTGATGGAGCACATCACCGGGTCCATTCTGTAAGGAGGTGCGCCATATGAACGGAATTCTTCTCCTTCTGCCGGTGTTCCTGCCGCTGGTGCTGGGCCTGCTGTCCTATTTCCTGCCCATCCGCAGCGAGAGCTGCCGCCGCCTGGTATACAGCCTCCTGATCCTAGGCACCACGGCCCTGGCCTGGGCGGCCATCCTCCTGTGCGATGACGGCACGTTCACCCTGCTGCACTTTTCCCACCGGCTGACCATCGCCTTCCGCATGGACGGGGCCGCCCGTCTGTTTGCTGGGTTGTCTGCCACCCTGTGGCCCCTTACCATGCTCTATGGCTTTGACTACATGCGCCACGAAAAGCACCTGCACATGTTCTGGGCATTTTTCACGGCATCCTTCGGCGTCACCCTGGGCATTGCCTTCTCCGCCAACATGATGACCATGTACCTGTTCTATGAGCTGCTGACTCTGGCCACCCTGCCCCTGGTGATGCAGCCCATGACCAAGGCCGCCAAAAAGGCCGGCGTCAAGTACCTGGTATACTCCATCTCTGGCGCGGCCCTGGCGTTTATCGGGCTGGTGTTCCTGGCCATCCACGATGCTTCGGACTTCTCCCTGGGCGGCCACCTGGCGGGCTATGACGGAGATCTGTCCATGCTGCTGGCAGTGTTCGCCCTGTCCTTTGTGGGCTTCGGGGTCAAGGCCGCCATCTGGCCGCTGCACGGCTGGCTTCCCTCGGCGGCGGTGGCCCCCACCCCCGTCACGGCCCTGCTCCACGCGGTGGCCGTGGTAAAGGCCGGCGCCTTCGCCTGCATCCGCCTGATCTATTACAGCTTCGGCACGGAGGTGCTGGCCGGTACCTGGGCCCAGCAGCTGGCGCTGCTGCTGCCCATCATCACCATTGTATACGGCTCCTGCATGTCCCTGAAGCAGCGGCACTTCAAACTGCGGCTGGCTTACTCCACGGTGTCGAACCTGTCGTATATTCTGTTTGCCGCCGCCCTGATGACCACCCAGGCCCTGGCAGCGTCCTTCCTGCACCTGATCGTCCACTCGGTGGTAAAGATCATGGCCTTCTTCACGGCCGGTGCGGTGCTGCATTACGCCCACCGGGAGTATGTGCCCCAGCTGGAGGGCCTGGCCCGGTACATGCCGGTGACCTTCGCCTGCTTCACGGCGGCGGCCTGCGCCCTGACGGGCATCCCCCCCTTCAACGGCTTTGTCAGCAAGTGGTACATCGCCCGGGCGGCGGTGGATATCGGCGGTTGGCTGCCGCTGGTGGGCTTCGCAGCCCTGCTGGTGTCAGCCCTGCTGACGGCGGTCTACATGTTCCAGGTGGTGCTGAAGGCCTGGTTCCCCCGGACGGACGCCCCCGCCATCCCCGAGGGCTCCGCTCATGAGGCGGGCTGGATGATGACGGTGCCCACCGCCGTGCTGGCGGCGGCGTGTCTGGTCATGGGCCTGTTTCCCCAGTGGCTGCTGGACGTGATCGGAAAGGCGGTGGGCCTGTGATGCTGCTTCTTCTGATCCTGCTGCCCCTGATGGGGTCCGTTCCCCTGCTGCTCGTCCGCAGCGAAAGCGAGACGCGGCTGGGCCGCTGGTCCTGCGCCGTCACGGGGCTGACGCTTCTGGTGATGGTGCTGGCTGTATGCACCCGGTTTGGCGTTTCCCTGGATATCCCCCTGTGCGGCATCCACTTCACCCTGGACGACTTCCGGGCCATCTATGGATTGGTGGTCAGCTTCATGTGGTTCGTGTCCGCCCTGCTGACGCCCCAGTATTTCCGGGGCCACCACCACCTGCGGCGCTACCACTTTTTCTTCCTGCTGTGTCTGAGCTTTACCCTGGGTGTATTCCTGTCGGCGGACCTGTATACCACCTTCCTGTTCTTCGAGCTCATGAGCCTCAGCTCCTACGCCTGGGTGGTGCAGGAGGAATCTCCTGACGCTCTGGACGCCGGCAAAACCTACCTGGCCATTGCGGTGCTGGGCGGCCTTGTGACCCTGATGGGCCTGTTCCTGCTGTACCGGCTGACGGGCACCCTGGTCATCGCCCAACTGCCTGACGCCTGCGCCATGGTAACGGACCGGGGGCAGCTGTGGGCGGCGGCCCTGTGCATCCTGTTCGGCTTTGCGGCCAAGGCGGGCGTGTTTCCCCTGCATATCTGGCTGCCCAAGGCCCACCCGGTGGCCCCGGCTCCGGCCAGTGCCCTGCTGTCCGGTGTCCTCACCAAGGCGGGCATCTTCGGCACCCTGATCATCACGGCGGACATCCTCCCCGGTGAGCACCGGTGGGGTGTTCTGCTGCTGGTGCTGGGGGCGGTGACCATGGTGCTGGGCGCGGCTATCGCCGTGTTTTCCAACAATCTCAAGTATATTCTGGCCTGCTCCTCCCTGTCCCAGATCGGCTTTATCCTGGTGGGAACGGCGGCCCTGTCCCTGCTGGGGCAGCACAATGCCCTGGCCGCCCACGGTACGGTGCTGTACATGATGAACCACTCTCTGGTAAAGCTGACCCTGTTCCTGCTGGCCGGTGTGGTGTACTGCAATACCCACGCCCTGGACCTGAACCAGATTCGCGGCTATGGCCGGGAAAAGCCCCTGCTGCACGGCCTGTTCCTGTGCGGTGCCTGTTCTCTGGCAGGTATTCCGGGCTTTCTGGGCTATATCAGCAAAACCCTGGTTCATGAGTCCCTGGTAGAGCTGGCCGCCGAAAGCGGCAGTCTGGGCGTTACGGCGGTGGAGTGGCTGTTTCTGTTTTCCGGCGGCCTGACGGCGGCGTATCTCACCAAGATCTATGTGGCCCTGTTCTGGCAGAAGCCCATCTCCCCCACCGGTAAGACCTGGGGCACGCCTATGACCGTCACGGCGCTGGTGCTGGCGGCGCTGCCTCTGCCGGTGCTGGGGCTGCTGCCCCATGGGCTGGCGGAGCCGGTGGCCGCTCTGGCCCTTCCCTTTGTGGGCGGGCATCCCTTTGGCCACGCCGTTCACTACCTGGCCTGGGAAAATCTCAAGGGCGTGGCCATTTCCCTGACCATCGGCATGGCGGTGTATTTCCTGTTCATCCGCCTGGTGCTCATGGACCGCAAGGGCGCGGAGGCCGTGTATCTGGAGCGCTGGCCCCGGTGGCTGAGCCTGGAGGAACGGGTTTATCGCCCGGTCATCCGGGGCCTGTACCGGGTGCTGAACGTGGTGATGCGGGCGGTATGCGACGCGCTGGACTTCCTGGTGCTGGTGGCCCGTCGGACCTTCCTGCGGGACTCCCGGCCCCGGCGCCACAGATCTCCCCGCAGCGCCATGATCCACGCCATGACCCACGGCGGCCAGCGCACGGAACAGGAGGCCGCCGACCGGCTGGGCACCATCCTGGACACCCTCCGCCGGATGGAAGGCAGCCTGTCCTATGCCCTGCTGATGGCCTGCCTGGGATTGTGCATCGTCCTGGTGTGCATCCTGCTGTACGTCTTTTAAGACAAATTGATCCGGTTGCCGCGCATAGCGTGGCAACCGGATTTTTGATTGTTATTCCCACTATGCATATTATTTCGCTATTTTTGTCCTGATACAAGGCGGGACAAGGCCGGGACAGAGGCCAAAAAAGGCGGGACAAACCGGGCGCGGCGAGGATGTGCCGCCTGCCCCACCGGAGGAAGCTGTCAACAGCGCATTCCCAATGAAAACCGGGGGTCCTCCCCCCGCAGGACCCCCGGTTCAGTTATTGGATCATTGTCCGTCGTTCGGCTTAGAAGCAGCCCTGTTCCATCATAGCTTCGGCGACCTTCTTGAAGCCGGCGATGTTGGCGCCAGCCACCAGGTCGTAGCCCAGACCATACTCGGCAGCGGCATCGGCGGATTCCTTGTGGATGGTCTTCATCATCTTGTGCAGCTGAGCATCGACTTCCTCGGCAGTCCAGACCAGACGCTCGGAGTTCTGAGCCATCTCCAGAGCGGAGACGCCCACGCCGCCGGCGTTAACGGCCTTGGAGGGAGCCACGATGATGCCCTTCTGCTGACGCAGGAAGTTCAGAGCGTCGTTGGTGGTGGGCATATTGGCCACCTCAATGTAATACTTCACGCCGGAGACGGCGATCTTCTCGGCAGACTCCATGCGGACGTCGTTCTGCATGGCGGCGGGCATATACACGTCAACATCCTTGACACCCCAGCACTTTTCGCCTGCCACGAACTCGCAGCCGAACTTGTCGGCGTAGGGCTTGCAGTGCATGGGATCCTTGGCGCGCATTTCCAGGATGAAGTTCAGCTTCTCGTCGGTGATGACACCGTCGGGATCGTGAACGTAACCGTCGGGACCGGCAAAGTAGGTGACGGCGGCGCCCAGCTGAGCGGCCTTCTTCATGATGCCCCAGCCCACGTTGCCGTAGCCG